>OCTW011379196.1_pt1 | contig 76268 bp, 70 predicted proteins | sample 1539671 | NCBI WGS metagenome assembly OCTW01 (sample SAMN02144230, study PRJEB22623) | gut metagenome | biome: sheep rumen | host: Ovis aries | place: New Zealand | reverse complement strand
TGGCTGCAACTTCCATCATTTCAACCATAAATGTACTTTGCCCCATACTTAAGTCATCTGAAGCTCCAACTCTTGTAAATATTTTATCTACTACTCCTATGTGAGCATAATTTGCAGGAACAAATGACCCAACTTGTGCCATTAACGTAATTAAAGCAACTTGTCTCATATATGTAGATTTACCTGCCATGTTTGGTCCTGTAATAATTGCAAGCCTTGAATCTTTTTTATCTAAATATGTATCATTTTGAACAAATTCTCCAGTTGGAAGTATTTTTTCTACAACTGGATGGCGTCCATCTTTTATATCAATTTCTCCACTATTATCTACTATTGGCATAACATAATTCATATCTTCTGCAACTTGCGCAAGTGAGCACAATACATCTAGAATCGAAATTACTTCTGCTGATTTTTGAATCCTTTTTATTTTTCCTTCTATGTCATTTCTAACTTCCACAAACGCATTATACTCTAAGTTAATTACTCTTTCTTCTGCTCCTAAAATTTGGTTTTCAAGATTTTTTAGCTCTTCCGTAATATATCTTTCTCCGTTTACTATTGTTTGCTTACGAATATATGTGTCTGGAACCATACTTAAATTTGATTTTGTTACTTCAATATAATATCCAAAAACTTTATTAAAGCCAATTTTTAGACCTTTTATACCTGTTTTTTCTCTTTCTCTTGATTCTAACTCTAATATCCAGGTTTTTCCTTGTGTTGTTGCTTGTTTTAAATGGTCGATTTCTTCATTAAATCCTAACTTAATAAGCCCACCTTCTTTTATTGTCATTGGAGGCTCATCCACAATTGACTCTTCTATTAACTCATATATATCTGTTAATTCATCTAAATTATTGTATAATTTATTAAGCAATTCTGATTTACAATTTGTTAAAACTTTTTTTACATTTGGAAGTTGTTTGCATGAATTCTTTAATGAAATTAAATCTCTTCCAGTTGCACTTCCATACGCAATACGAGCTGTTAGGCGTTCCATATCGTAAACTTTTTTTAATAAATCTATTGCATCTCCTCTTAGTATTATGTTTTCTTTTAGTTCTTGAACTGCTCCGAAGTCTTTCATTTATTTCAAATACATCAATAAGTGGGTCATTTAGCCATCTTCTTAATAGCCTTCCTCCCATTGATGTTGATGTTTTATCTAATACCCATAGAAGAGTTCCTTTTTTAGATTTATCTCTTAATTTCTCTGTAATTTCAAGATTTCTCCTTGCTGAAATGTCTAATGCCATATATTTTGTTATACTATAAAATATTATTTTATTTATATGGTCTAGACTTGACTTTTGCGTATCTGTTAAATAATATAAAAGTCCATTTATTGAATTAATTGCAAGTTCATATTTATTTGTATTTTCAATTTTTTCATCATGTTCATTTACAAATGAAAATCTTTCTTCTATTTTACTTACTTTTTGTATTTCAGACGTTTTATTTATGTTTAAATTTACACTATCTTCTGATTCATTTATTTGATTTTGTGTTTTTAAGTCTTCTTCTTTTATTTCATTATTTGAATTTGTAAAAGCTTCTTCTTTTACTCTTGAAACATAAATTTCAAATCTTTCTTTAATTTGTGCAATTTCATCTTCGCTATCAAACATAAATGGATTTACAACAATTTCTGCTGGAGTATATCTTGATATTTCATCTAATAGTTTTGGAAAATTATTTATTTCTTTTATTTGTGTTGCTCTAAAATCTCCTGTTGAAATGTCACAAGCACTTATTCCAAAATAAGTTCCAGATTTATATATTGACATTATATAATTGTTTTCCTTTTCATCTAGTAAGTTGCTCTCAATAACTGTTCCTGGCGTAACAATACGAATTACTCCTCTTTTAACTATTCCTTTTGCTTTTTTAGGATCTTCTAATTGCTCACATATTGCAACTTTGTAACCTCTTTCTATTAATTTTGCAATATACACATCTGCTGCATGGTATGGAATTCCACACATTGGAGCCCTTTCTTCCTGGCCACAAAGTTTTCCTGTAAGTGTAAGTTCCAATTCTTTTGATGCTTTTATTGCGTCATCAAAAAACATTTCATAAAAATCGCCTAAACGATAGAACAATATACAATCTTGATATTGTTCTTTTGTTTTTAAATATTCTTGCATCATAGGTGAAAAGTCTGATTTTTCTGCCATTTTTACTTCCTCCCTTAATGTTGAAAAAAAATTACATTTCGGCTTTGTCAAATTTAATTCTTTTCCAGCTAAATATTATGCTTTTTAATTATTTTTCAATTGTACCCTCTAAATACCACATATGCTCTGCATTTATTTTTACATTTAGCATTTTTCCTATTGAACTTTTACCTGCTTTTAAAATAACAACTTTATTTGAGTCTGTTCTTCCTGTAAGCATTTCAGGATTATTTTTACTTGTTCCTTCTATTAAAACTTTTTGAATTGTTCCAATATATTGTTTATTCTTTTCTGCTATTTGGCTTTCAACCAAAGATTTTAATCTATCAAATCTTTCATGTTTTACTTCTTCTTGAACTTGGTTTTCTATTTTATCTGCTGGAGTTCCAACTCTTCTAGAATAAATAAACATAAATACTTGCTCATAGTTTACTTTTCTTACAACATTTAAAGTATCTTCAAAATCTTCTTCAGTTTCTTCAGGAAAGCCTACTATTATATCTGTTGTAAATACGGCATTTGGTATTTCTTTTTTAATTTTGTCTACAAGTTCTAAGTATTGTTCTTTAGTATATTTCCTATTCATTCTTTTTAAAGTATTGCTGCTTCCTGCTTGAAGTGGCAAATGAATTAGCTTACATACTTTATTGCAATCTCTAATTGCTTCAATAACATCATCTGTAAAATCTTTTGGATGTGGAGATACAAATCTAATTCTTTCTATTCCTTCAACTTTGTTTATTGCTCTTAAAAGTGTTGCAAAAGAGTTTACTCCTTCATATTCTTCAATTTTAATATTTTTTTCTTTTTCAGTCCTTAAATACGAATTTACATTTTGTCCTAATAAAGTTATTTCTTTATATCCTTCTTTTGCAAGGCATTTTACTTCTTCTATAATATCTTTTGGGCTTCTACTTCTTTCTCTACCACGCACATAAGGCACAATACAATATGTACAGAAATTATTGCAACCATTCATTATTGTAACAGACGCCTTAATTTTATCTTCTCTGGAAATTGGAAGGCCCTCAATTACTTCTCCATCAATATTTGCTATATCTTCAATCTTTTTATTTTCTACAAGTGCTTCGTATAAGTCTTTTGGAAGATTTTGAAGTGTATGTGTTCCAAATATTATATCTACATAGGGGTAGCTTTGTTTTAATTTATTTATTATATGTTCTTCTTGCATCATACAACCACCAATTGCAATGATTGTTCCATTTTCCTCTTTTTGTTTTTTTGCTTCTCCAACTTTTCCAAATAGTTTTTCTTCTGCATTTTCACGAACACAGCATGTATTAAATACAATTAAATTAGCATCTTGCATTTTGTCTGTTTTGCAATAATTCATTTTTTCAAGCATTCCACTAATTTTTTCTGAATCATTTTCATTTAGTTGGCATCCCATTGTAAGAATATAATATTTCATTTTTTTATTTTTATTTAATTCTTTAACTTTATTTATATAATTTAATTCTTGTTCTATATTTTTCGCTTCCAATTTTGTTCTCCTTCTTAATTTCTAATTTTGTATTTATAAAACAAATCAAAAAAATTTTATTTTTGAATAATTTTATTTGTGCATAAAAAAATGTATAAAATAATTTCTCTATATTTAACTTCATTTAAAAGTCTATTTAGCTTTTTTATTATATAATAAAAAGCAGCTATGGTCAAGAATACAATTTTCTTATTATATGAAGTGCAATAAAAAAACAGCTATTAGCTGCTTTTTATTGAAGACCATATTTTTTCTTAAATTTATCTGCTCTACCACCTGTTGTTTCTCTTTTTAAATTACCTGTCCAATATGGATGACATTTTGAACAAATATCAACTTTCATATCTGCTTTTGTAGAATTTGTTTTCATAACATTTCCACAAGCACATGTAATTGTTGCTTCTGTATAATTTGGATGTATTCCTTCTTTCATTTCTGCATTCACCTCTTCCTCTCTTTTAAACATGTTGTTTTTTATAATAACATATTTTTTTATTTTTTTCAATATTTATAGCTCATTTTTCTGTATTATTTTCTAACTCTTGCTGTTGAATGTACTGTGCTGATGTTTCAAGTTCTTCATTTAATGGTTTCTTTTTAACAAGCTTAAAAACAATATTAAATAAACATGCAATAATTAGAATAATAAATAAAACTTTTTTCCAAATTTTTGCTATCATTGTTTTCTCCTCTAAAACTTTTTACAGATACAATTATATCTACAAATTTCAGTTTTGTCAATGGTTATGTTATATTTAAGCTTTTTTCATATGTCAGATATGTTACATAATTTGATAATACTGATATTTTTTAAAGTAGTATTACTTTTTTAATTTTTCATTTATAATTTTATTTTTATTGGATATATTAAGTTTGAAGGTGAAATTATGAAAAAATTTTTAATAGTCATTGCAATTATTGTAATCATTAGTCTAGCTATTTTGTTCTTTGGATTTAGGAAAGCTGAAACACCTTATTCTAATGTAAGTGGTACAAAACTTTCTACAAATATAAACGTTTCAAATGAAAATAGTAAAAATGCTACAGATAATACAGAAAATAACGAAGAAAGTAACACTGAGAATACTAATGAAAATAATAGTAATCCTCAATTTCCTATTGAACTTTCTTCATATACCACTGAAATTAAAGATAACTCAAGTGGAAGACTTACAAATATAAGCATTACATGCTCTGCGCTAAACGGCAAAATTATTCATAATGGAGAAACTTTTTCATTTAATAATACCGTTGGAAAGCCGACTTCTCAAAGAGGTTATCAGGAGGCCGATGTTATTATAAACAAAAAACTAGAAAAAGGAATTGGCGGTGGAAATTGCCAAGTAAGCAGTACTCTTTACAATGCCGTTCTTGCTATTCAAAGTTTAACCGTTGTTGAGAGAAATGAGCATGGATTAGATGTGACTTATGTTCCCGAAGGAAAAGATGCTTGTGTTTCTTATGGTTCTTTAGATTTTAAATTTCAAAATAATACTGGACGCGATATTCAAATAAATGCCTCAACAGACAATAAAACAATTACAACAAGCTTAATTCAGTTATAAGAATATTTTTTCTTCTCTTATCATAAGATTTAATAAATCTTACTTTTAGGAGGTTCCCCATGCGAAAATTTATTGTTGGAGTTTTAACTCGTAAGCAAGGACTATTTATTAACAGTTTTCTTAAATACTTGAAAATTCTAGTATTGCCCCCTTTGGCTTTTATCTTTGTTTTTTGCTTAATTCCTATTTCTTTTGCTAATGATTCTTATGTTTGGACTTCACTAAATTCAGCATTAGAAACTTCTGCAGATGTTTCTGACTCAGAAAATACTGACTTGAATTTGGAATCTGAAAGTGCAATTTTAATAGAGCAAAACTCAGGTCAGGTGTTATATGAAATGAATGCTCATGAACAGTTAAGACCTGCATCTGTTACCAAAATTATGAGTATTTTGCTTATAATGGAAGCCTTAGACGAAGGAAAGATTTCTTTAGACGATAAGATTCCTTGTTCTGAAAATGCTGCGAGCATGGGCGGTTCACAAATTTGGCTAGATGTCCGTGAAGAACTTAGCGTAAATGATATGCTTAAAGCTATTTGCGTGGCATCTGCTAATGATGCTACAGTAGCACTTGCTGAGTATTTAGCAGGCTCTGAAGAAGCTTTCGTAAAGAAAATGAACGAAAAAGCTAAAGAACTTGGAATGAATGATACAACATTTAAAAACTGTCATGGGCTTGATACAGATGGTCATGTAACATCAAGTTATGATATAGCTTTAATGTCTCGTGACCTTTTAACAAAACACCCTAGCATCACAAATTACACTACAATTTATATGGACACTTTAAGAGATGGAAAATCTGAACTTGTTAATACAAATAAACTAATTAGAAACTATAAAGGTGCAACAGGACTAAAAACTGGTTCTACAGGTCTTGCGTTATATAATTTATCTGCAAGTGCGACAAGAGATGGACTTTCTTTAATAGCTGTTATTATGAAAGCTCCTTCTACTAAGCTTAGGTTTGCGGAAGCTAAAAAATTGCTTGATTATGGATTTTCTAATTATTCATATACTGAATTTGTCAAAAAAGATACTGTTTTAAAATCTATAAATGTAAATAAAGGTATTGAACAAAATGTTGATGTAGTTTTTGCCAAAGATTGCGGAGTTGTTATGAAAAAAGGAATGGAACAAAACATTGAGCAAATTGTAAGTTTAAAAAATTCTGTTGATGCACCAGTATATAAAGGACAAAAATTAGGCGAAGTTCAATATGTTTTAAATGGAGAAGTTCTTTCAAGTGTTGACATTATAGCAGAAAAAGATGTTAAAAAAATAAGTTTTATAAGTTTAAATGAGAAAATTGTTAATTCTTGGTTTAACCTTTTAAGATAAATTTCAACCTTCAAAAAAACTGGTATGTAATCTTACATATCAGTTTTTTAATAGGAAAGTCATGATAACTTTCCTATTATATAAAATTTTTGAACTCACTATTTAGTATTCGTTTTAAAATTTTAATATAGCTCCTTAATATCCCATGTTGTTCCATTTGCAGTGTCATTTAGCATTATCCCTTTTTCATCTAGTTGGTTTCTAATTTTATCTGCTTTTTCATAATCTTTATTTTGTTTTGCATCTTTTCTTTCTGCTATTTTTTCTTCAATATCCGATTTAGCAATATTTATTTTCTTTAAGTATTTGTCTTTCATTTCTTCTATAAATTTTGCAGGGTCTTGTTTAAAAAATCCAAGAACCGTGCCATAAGTTTTTGATATTTCTTGAAGTATGTAACGTAATGTATTTGCAACCTTTTCTCTATTATCTTTTTTAGCAAATTTTATTATATTGTTCGCATATTTAAATATATTGTGAAGATTTGCTATTGCAGCAGATGTATTAAAATCATCATCCATTACTTCTTCAAATTTTTCTTTTATTGTAGTTACTTCTTCATCTTGAAGAATTTGCCCTTCTGCATTTCCATTGTATAGACTTATAAATTCATTCATTTTAAGAATAGTATTATAGAAATAATACGTATGTTTTTCCGCTTGAAGGTAATCATCATCTAAAATATCAATGTCTGAATTATAATGTTTTTCAAACATTACATATTTTAGCACTTCATAATTATACATCTTTAATGCATCTCTAATTGTCAGTGAATTTCCTAGAGACTTGCTCATTTTTTCCCCATTTATTTTTACAAGTCCGCAATGTGACCAGTAATGAGCAAATGGCTTTCCTGTAAGAGCCTCACTTTGTGCAATTTCGTTTTCATGATGTGGGAATATTAAGTCTCTTCCTCCGCCATGTATGTCTATTGTTTCTCCTAAATTATCTAATACCATGCAAGAACATTCTATGTGCCAGCCAGGTCTTCCTTGACCCCAAGGAGATGACCAACTAATTTCTCCAGGCTTTGCGCTTTTCCATAATGCAAAATCTATTGGGTCTTCCTTTCCTTCCTCAACATCTACTCTAACACCATTTAAAAGTTCATCTATGTTTCTATGCGATAATTTACCATAATCTTTAAATTTTCTAACTCTGTAGTAAACATCGCCCTTTGGAGTAGAATATGCATATCCTTTTTCTATAAGCTTACTTACAAAATCTATAATTTTATTTATATATTCTGATGCCTTTGGCTTAACATCTGCATCTGATATATGCAAGCCTGCCATATCTTTTTCTGTCTCATCAATTTGCTCTCTTGAAAATTCTAGCGCATCTTTTCCAAGTTCATTTGCTTTTTTAATTATTTTGTCATCGACATCTGTATAGTTACGCACATATTCTACATCATAACCTTTATATCTAAAGTAGTCTGTAATCATTGCATAAACTATTGCTTGACGAGCATGACCTATATGACTTAAATCATATACTGTTATACCACATGCATACATTCTTACCTTACCTTCTTCTATTGGTATAAATTCTTCTTTTTTGCCAGTCATTGAATTTGTAATTTTCATCTTTGTTCTCCTCTCTTAAGGCATAGGCTTGTTTTAAAAGAATTATTGTAATTATTCTTTCAGCCTTTTATCGCCTTTTTATTTTTGTTTTAATCTTAAATATCCTAACTCTTCCCATGAATTATATGCCAAATTTATTTTAAATAGAAGTTTTGGTTTTGACCCAGCTCTGTTCTTATCCACAACACATGCATAATAACGTACATTTGGGTCTTTACTTTCTTCTATATTAAAGAATTTTTCATCAACTTCCTCTAAAGAATATTCATAGTCTTTTAGATTTTCTTTTGTTATTTGTTTCATTAAACACAATGTGTCCAATACTTCTTTTACAGATTTACTAACAGCAAGCTCATTTACATCCATATTTATAGGTAATGTCTTGCTATCCATTAACTGTAATGTTGAGCATATAAATATTTCAAAATTTTGTGCTAAATTTGAAAGTATTGTTGCTGTTTTCTTTAGTTCTTCTGCAATACCAATATTGGCTGTATCTGTTTTTAATGTATCATAAAAAATAAATTCAACTTTTTCTTTATAATAGTAGTTCATAATAACTTTTCTTAGCTCATCATTTGTATGATCTGTAATGTTTATAAAATAGATCGAATTATTTATTTCTTTATTTACCCATTCTGTTGCGGCAATTGTTCTGTTATATTCAGAAGAAACTTTTTCAAGTCTTTTTGTAAATTCTAGCTGTGTTTCTTTTTCATCTTTAAGTACAAATCCATTTTCATCTACTTTTACTTTTTTACCCATATCTGGTCTGAATTTGAATTCCAGTAATTCTCCTTCTGTTTTATGAAGCATTTGCCCATGTTTCTGCTGAATTTCAGGATTATTTAAAATTGTTGTAATAAGACATAGTCTCATTTTTTCTTCTGACATTTCATTTGAAATAATAAGAACTTTTTTTTTGTTTACAAATGCAGTATATGCTGCTAAATTAGTTGTAAATCTACTTTTACCAGAGTTTGAAGGCATTGCAAATGCCATTGTTTCACCTTTTCTCATTCCTTTAAAAACATCAGATAAAATAGGAAATGGCATTTTAATTCCATTTGTTAGGTTATTATCTGAAAGTTTTAAGAATGAAGTTAAGTCTTTATTTAATACTGCCTTTTTAAATTTGCTTGTATCATTTATTTGCCTTATAGCACTTTCTACTTCTTCTACTGACATTTGGCTATATAATTTATAGTTTGTTATTCCTACGATTTCCTTTTGTATATCTTTAACAGGCATTTCTACATAGCTTTTTCTTAATGTAAATAATTTCTTAAGTTCTGTATATGTTTTTTCCATACTATATTGTTCGTCTGTATATTCAGCCTTAAGTTCACACTTTAGTTGATAAGCTTCTTCTGTGTCTTTTGCAAAGTTAAATCCTTGCTTTGCAATTTCTGGTGTATAATTTCCACCTTCTGTAAATAGCACACTTTTATAAAGATTTAAAATATCTTCATGTTCAAAAAAGCAGTTTTCATATAAAATGTAATATTTAGCTATAAGTTCTGGATCATTTAATAATAGACCCATATATGTTCTTTCAAGGTCTATGCTACTTAGTTCTTTTGGATATTTTCCTCCATTTTCTTTTACTTCTTTTTCCTTTCCTTCAATGTTTAATTCGCTTTCTTTCAAATTTTGAATTTTTTTAAGTGCTGTAATAAAGTCTCCATTTAATAGACAGTCCTTTATTTCTTCAATTACTCCTTCATTCTTTTTAGTAACTGGTATTTGATTTAAAAGATTATAAATTTTTTTAACTTTATCTGTTTCCATATTTAACTCATCCCTTCTTTAGATGCAAATTAGGTTGGAAAGCAATTAATTTTTCAACTCTTGATTTGCTTTCCTTATCATTTTTTATGCTAATATATTATCACAAAAAATCAAAAAAGAATAGTCTTTTGACTATTCTTTTTTAGGATAATGGTTTAGAGTCACAACTACTTATGCATTTGCATGGTTCCTTAAAACTTAAATACCAACTCATTCCATTATCATTTTTTTCAATTTCAATATTTCTTTTCATAAGTTCATTAAATGTATCTGGCATTGGTACTATTATTGGCTCACATGGAACCCAATTTGCAGGTGTTGAACCATTACTAAATTCAGATGTTTGAAGCGCTTCAATAGCTCTTAAAATTTCTGGAATACATCTTCCTACATTTAGTGGATACACTAAAATTAGTCTTACTATTCCTTTATCATCAATTATAAATACGTTTCTTACTGTTTCTGTTGTAGATACATCATTTGAAATCATTCCATATTTTCTTGCAATAGTTCCATTTCTATCTGCAATAATTGGAAAAGGAATTTTTATTCCTGTTTTACAATATATGTCATAAACCCATGCTAAATGAGATGCATTTGAGTCTATGCTTAGTCCAATCAGGGATGTATTTAATTGTTCAAAACAATGAGCCATTTTGCTAAATGCAATCATTTCTGTTGTACATACAGGGGTAAAATCTCCTGGATGTGAAAATAGAACCACCCATTTTCCTCTGTAATTGCTTAATTTTATTGTTCCCATTGTTGTTTCTGCTTCAAAGTCTGGAGCTCGCATTCCTATTTTTACGTTACCATTCATTAAAACTTCATAATCCATAAAGAAACTCCCTTCACTAAATTTTCGCAAGAGAACCAAGCTGAGGTATAATAAATTTTTAATGTATTAAAATCTCTCTTGTTCTTTATATTTTATGAAAAGAGTTATAGTTTTGTTATTTTATATTATATGAATGTTCTTGGAATTTACCATTATATAAATGTTTCGTTAATTATTTTTTTCTAAAAATTCTTTTACTTTTTTACCATCCTCATATCCTTTATTATAAAGAAGGTCTAAGTGTTCTTTTGTAAAGCGTAATGTACTTACTCCGCACACATCACTAGGAGCTAGAACAAAAGCCTTTCCATCTGGCACATATTTTTGTAATATGTTATCTAACTGTGAATTATACAAGTCACACCTTTTTTCAAGTCTTTCTACCATTTTAGGAAATGTTTTATTTAAAGTCTTATAAATCTTTCTCTTTTTACTCTTTTTTCTGTAATCTAATGGTCTTGTAAGAATGATAATTACCTTTGTGCAACCATCTTCAAAAGCTCTATCTATTGGAATTGGGTTTGCAATACCTCCATCAAAATAATATTTTCCTCTCCAGTTGTATGGCTTGCAAACAATTGGTATACACGAAGACGCTTTAAGCATTCCATAATCGTTTTTTTCAAAATCTTTTTTAGTAAAATATACAGTTTTTCCTTCTTTTGCATCTGTTGCTGAAACTACCATTTCTGCTGGATTTTCCATTGCTCTGTCAAAATCCCACGGATATTTTCCGTCCTCATTTGATAATGTTCCATAAATGTATTCTAAGTCTATATAAGAACCTTTATGTATAAAATTATGAAAACTCATATAGTCTTTTTCAAAGCTATATTCATCATAATATACTTTATTTCTGCCTTTTTGTTTTGCTACATAAGATGCTACATTTGCCGAACCTGCAGATACTCCTAAGCAATATTCTATTTCTACATTATTATCTAATAAATAGTCAAATACTCCAGCACCATATATATCTCTCATTCCTCCACCTACATCTATGATTCCTATTTTTCCCTTACTCATTTTGGATTTTCTCCTTCCTTAGCTAAAAAATAATTGCAATAATTGTAATCATTTTAGTCCTTTCTTATATATCTAACAATCTTAATATTGCTATTCCTACTTCTTTCAACCATTTTGTTATATATTTTATTTCTTAAATTTTTTTGCATTTGTTTTTTATTTAACACTACTCCATTTTCTTCTTTATCTGCAAAAAATGGCCCATCTACATAACTTACAATTTGAACTTTATTTTCTTTATATTTTTGATAAGTATTTGTAATACAAAAAGCAGGGGTTCCAAGCTCTATTGGATATTTAAATGAAACATCTTTAAAATTTCTTATTTTTGTGTAATATGGCCAAATATGAGCTTCAGGATATATTGTTATGCTACATCTTTTTTTTATTCTTTTTTTTATTGCTTCTAAAAAATTTTTCATAGCAGTTTTATTATCTGGTATTGGCAATGCTCCGAGCATTTCTACTAAGGTGTGTAATCCTTTCATTGAAACATTTGCAGGATTTACTATTAAAAAATTCCTTTTAGAATATACTGCCAAACTAGGAATAAATGTATCCTCAAAGGGCTGAGTATGATTTACATATATAAAATAGCCCTGTTTTTTATATTGTTTAAATTTTTCTTTTCCAACAAACTTTAATTTAAATTTTATTTTTGAATGGAAATATTTTATTGGCATACTCAATACATTTTGAGTTAAAAAAGAGCAAAAATTCCAAAGAAAATTGTGCTCATACTTATAATTTTCGTCAATTTTCCTTGGTATAATTTTTGCCCCAGAGAATTCATCATTCAGTTCATCTTCATAATAGATAATTTTATTTTCCATATTATTTTCCTTAATTTATAACTAAATTTTTCGTTGTATATGTTAATGGAATTTTGTAAAAATCTTCATATACTTCTTTCCATGCATTATAGTTTTTTTCTTTCATTGTACTTATGTTTTCTTTAGGAGTCAAGTTTTCATCTTTGTAAATTGGTTTTAAAACATTTACTGTATATGCTTGTACTGGAAAACCATCATCTCCTGTAATGTCACTATCTTCCATTGTAATAAATATTGGAACAATTGGAACACTATTTCTAACTGCTAAATTGAATGCTCCATCTTTTAATGGCTTTGGTTTTCTGTAATTCCACCATAGACTTTGCTCTGGATAGATTAAAATTAAGTCCCCTCTTTGTAAAATCGTATCTACAGATTTCATAAATTCTACCATAGTGCTTTTATTTGAACTAAGTGGAAGAGTATCACTATTTCTAAATAAAAATCCATAAAACCCTGGAAAATTAGTATAATTTCCTTCTCTTATTATTTTATATAATTTTTTTGTTTTCTTTAATTTAGTCATTCTATATGTTTTTTCAACAGCAAAAACATCAAAAGGGTTGAAATGGTTACAAGTAATTATTGCTCCTGTTTCTATATTTTCTAAATTTTCTAGTCCCTTTACTTCTTTAACAATTAATCTATTAGTTTTTATTAGGTCATAAAGAAACGCTTTTCCTAATTGATTTGACACTGTTGATTTTATTTTACTTCTATATTTTTTATTTAAATAATCAACTTTGTTGCTCTTTAGTACTTTAGTTGGTGGATCTTTTTCAGGGTCTACATCAAAGCGTCCTGCTTTTTCTAATTGTTCTATTTCTTTTATTATATCTAGTCTATCTTGTGCTAATTGAACTTCTTCTTGTTCTTTCATTTTTTTTCCTTTCATAATAACACTCTATCTATGTTGAAAAAGATTTAAATTTTTTCAACCAATTTTCTGTCGTCGCCAACACAATCTGCTTCATATTTAGCAAGAATGACAAGTTTTTTTCCAACTTCTGCATCTTTTTTTCTATCTTCTTCTGTATAATTTCGTTTCATTTCTTGTAATTTGTCATAAAATTCTGTTTTTTTAGCATAATCCCAAAAATATTCGGAATATAGTACATCATCTGAATGCCAAGGTTTATTTGCCATATTATAATGAATTATATGAAGTTCTTCTCTTGGAATATTATCCCCTCTTAATGCCATTCTGTCCCATGTATCTGGTACTATTTTTACTCTGCCTTTGCAAAGTCTATTTAAGTAGTCTTGGTCTTGTGCAACGGGATACTTTACTGTTTGAAGTAAATGCAAAAATTTTTCTTCAAATTTAAATTTTCTAAGTTCATCTAGATTCATTAAAATTATTCCTGCATTAAAATAATTGTTATAATCTGCAACTCCAATTACTTTCTCAACATATTCTTGAAATATTGGAAGTTCTTGTACTGCTCCATCTGATGTAGCAACAATTAAATTGTCCTCCATATCTGTATTATACAAATCTGCAACATCTGAAAGACATACTATATCGCTATCTAAATAAAGAGCTTTTTTATACTCAGGATACAACTCAGGTATAAAAAGTCTAAAATATGTTGTTTGTGAGAAATAATCCCTTGTATATAATTTGTCTTTAATTTCATTTATACTCTTATTTACATCTACAAATTCTATACTCACATTATTTGTTTTGTATGAAATAATTTTATTTTGATTTTCCTTTGAAACATTTGTGTATAAAATTTTTATTTCATATTTATTTCTTTTTGAACTATTCTCTATTAAAGATAAAAGTGCAACTGCTAAGCATGGTATATATTGGTCATCTACTGCAAAAAATACAGGTATGATGTTTTTATCTTCTTTCATTTATTTTTCCCCCTATTTTGTTTTCATATTCTTGTTTTAGTTTTAAGTATTCTTCTAAATCTTTATCAAAACAATAACAATGTAGCTCATCATGAACTTGTTGAACATTCCATTGTTTATAATTTTCTGTGTGTGGATATGGCTTCCACATAAGCCTTTTGCAAAAATGACAAATAACTGTATCTCTTCTGTTAAAACTAGATTGTTCATTAAATTTTCTGGGTATTAAAAGATTTGTGTCTGTTGCCATATATATTGCCGTTTGATCTGCAAATAAAAATTTTCGTTTTTTTATAAGCTTTCTTGCTTTTTCAAGTAGCCCTGTTTCTTTTATTTTTTTCATATTTAAAAGTAACATTCCTGCATTTATATAGTCTGTCCATAGAAATACTGAGCCATATTTTTCTTTCACTGCTGCATATTCGTAATTTGATATATCTATATTGTAAAGTTTAGATATATCATCATTTGCCATCATATCTATGTCTAAATATAGTAATTTATCTGGCATGTTTTCTATTTTATCTGCCAAAAGTCTAAGTAATGTATATGGTGTACAATATGCATTTTCATTTTTACAATTTGAAAATTCAGTTTCATATAAATTTGTTACATCTATTTTTATTACTTTATTTCCTTTATTTTTTTCTTGAACAACCTCATTTAAAAACTCAATTTGTTTGTCTTCAATGCAAACAAAGTCCTTATTTATTCTAGAAACATCCATTGTAAAAATGTAGCATGTAATAGGTTCTTTTGTTCTATTGCAAATAGAAATAAGCTCTGACAATGCCCCATCAAATACTTTTTTGTTTCCGCATAAAAGTATGTTAATCATTCTAATTTTCCCCTTAAAATTTCTTGCTATTGAATTATATATTATTATTCATTTTTTTTCAACATTTTTTGACTAGTTATTCAGTTTCCACTTGTTGTTCAATCTGCTTTTTTCCTTTTAGGTCATTAACAATTACAACAATTGAACTGATTAAAATAAATAGGTAGAAGTTTATAACTCTTGTAAGTAGCATTGCACTACTTAAAATTTCCACACCATATACTCGTGAATATATAGACATATATCCACCTTCACTGACTCCAACTGCTCCAGGAGATGGTATTCCAGAAACTGTCCCATATAATACGGCTTGAAGTGAAATTAGTTGTAATATATTTTCATTTTTTAGTCCAAATGAACGATATACAAAATATGATATTGCATATAAGAATATATATTGTATATATGTAAATATAAGCGTTTTTATCATCAATACCGCATTATGTTTTATATATCTAGCGCCAGATTGATATTTTCTTAGTTCATCTTCAATTCTTTTCTGTTTTTCTTCAATACTTTTAACTTTAAAAAATCTTAAAATTCCTACAAATTTATCTATAATCCATTTTGTTGCTTTTCTTGAAAGCAGCGATATTAAAAGTAATGCAAGCGCGCATATATTTAAGAATATCCCTATTGCAAAAAAACATAGCATCTGTACTTCCATGAATCTGCAATTAAATGCAAAACTAATAAGTGCAAGTGAAATTGTTACAATTTGCATACAACTTAAATTTACTAAAAGTGCAAGTGTTGAATTGCCAACAGATATATTATCTTTATGCATATAATAAATTTGCATAGGCTGTCCACCACTTGCTGCTGGTGTTATTCCACTAAAGAAAAACCCTATAAGGGAATATTTTACATTCTTTATAAAATTACTTTTTTCTTTTAAATTTCTTAGTGTTCTACCTATGTTTAATGCATCACATAAAATATATGCACACATACATAGTACTGCAATTATTAAATATTCTTTTTTAACATGGTTAATTATACTCATAATTTCGCTAATATTTTGGTCTTTAAATATAATTGAGAAGGTAAGTATAATTAGCAATATAAAAAATATAAGGTTTCTAATTGTTTTTTTCATTTTTCCCCATTCCTTACTTAATACATAAATCCAGTTGGAAAGGTATTAATGTAATTGTTTTTCAAATTTTTTTCATACTATTCTTTCATAAAAATATCTTCATACTGTTTAACAATTTTTTGCCATGTATAATCTTGTTTAATTCTTTCTTTAGCATTTTTAGAATATTCTTCTATTTTTTCACAACTTAGTTTATCTATTTTATTTATGAGTTTAGATAAATTTCCGTCTTCTTTATTCCAATAAAATGCACTTTCTTTTGCTACTTCCTTGTTATATCCTACATTTAAAAGTAAATTTAGCTTTGTTGTGCACAATGCCTCTAGAAGGGAAGGATTAGTACCTCCGACTTCATGTCCATGTAAATATGCATAAGCATTTTGTCTAATTTTTGTAAGTAAGGTTTGATTATAAACTGTCCCAACAAATTTTATTCTTTTATCTTTTTCAAAATTTGTTTCTTTTTCAAGTTTTTCATAAAATTTATTTTTTTGCACATTTGTTATAATTACTAAATCTTTTTGAGTTTCAGATTTCATAAATTCTTTTATCATTGTTTTATAATTGTTCTCTGGTACAAATCTTCCAACAATTAAATAATATTCATTTTTAATTATTGAATACTCATTATACCAGTTTTCAAGTTCTTTTTCTGCATTATCATTATCTTCTGAATTTATTTGAATATTTGAACCATACGCAATAAATGTTGTATTTGGATTATATCTTTTATATTCTTTTCTCATATATCTCTCAATGTTTACGGAATCGCATATAAGCAGATCCGCATTTTTAGCCATTTTTTTTTCACAGACCTTAAAGAATTTTTTTAAAATTTTATTCCATTTATCTCTTTTCCATTCACATCCATCTGGGTTAACAAATACCTTTGCTCCGAAGTTTATGAAATCTTTTTTTATAATACCATATAAATAGTCCAACTCCTGTTCCCATTATATAAACGACTGCATTATTTATTTTGTTAATTTTTATATATTTAATTGTTTTTTCTAATGCAGCAAGGTCATAGTATTCTGCCTTTGCAGCTCCAATATTTGGAACATTTACATTAAAGCATCTTGCATTATTATATTCAAATTCTTTATTATCTTTTGCAAGACATGCTACATGATATTTTATATTTTCATCTATTCTATTTGCTGTTAGGTTCTCTACAAATGTTTCAAATCCTCCGTAACTAGCAGGAATTCCATTTGAACCAATTAAAAAAACATTTTTCGTTTCCATGTTTTGCCTTTCTTTGCCAGCTTTTATTAAAATTTATTTAAAATTATACTTAATTTCATTTTTTTATTTAGTTTAGAATTTGTAGTTTTAAAATCTTTATTATTTAAAAGCCATTTTTTTGCTTTTTTATCTGTTCTATAATTTATTAGATTATTTATAAGTTCTTTTGCATCTTCTGTAAGAAGTTCTGAATAACCATTTTTTAGTTCTGTTGCTATATTTGCTCTCATACTTATTTTATTTACAAAAGCTATTTTAAACTGTCTTATTAATTTTTGAAGTCCATTATCTTTATATCCTAAAGTATTATTTGAATGTTGCCTATATTTTATATAGGAATTTTGGTCTATTATTACATTTCCACCTATAGCATAACAAACTCTTGTAATCCATGAATCGTGCATTATTAAATACTTTGGTTCATAACTATTTATAATATCTAGTAATTTTTTATTTAAAACCATTGTGCAACCTGTTGCAAAATTTTTAATAATTTCCCCTTCAAGACAGAAATTTCCTTCTACAAGTTTTGTCTCTATTTTATTTAAATTCGCATCTACAATTTCAAGAGCACTCAAATATAATGATGGCTCATTTTCTTTAGTTTTAATCATATTTATTGCATTTATTATTTTTTTTTGATTCCAGGCATCATCTTGATCTGCAAAAGCATAATATTCGCAGTTTTTATCACTTTGTTTAAGCAAATTCATAAAGCTACGTGCAGGTCCCAAGTTATTTCCAGTATAGAATTTAACTCTTGAATCTTCTTTTGCAATTTTCTCTATAATTTTAATGGTTGAATCTTTTGAACCATCATCACGAATTAGTAACGACAATTCAACATCTTGCTGATTTAATATGCTCTTAATTTGTTCCTCTAAGTATTTCTCTCCATTATATGTAGATAATAATATTTGTACTTTGTTCATGACTCCCCCATTATTATTTTATTAAATATTCTGGATGCGCTACATACTAATCTATTGTTTTTATTCTTTTGCTTATAAATTATAATTAAGCAATATATTTCTTTGCTTATTATATAATTGTAATATATAGTTTGTCAATTAAATTCTTCATTTTTCAACATTTTTTGCCTATAGACTAATTATTAAAAAATAAGGTCTTAATATTACTTTAAGACCTTAAAATTTCTATTGATATCCAGTTTTCTTTATTATCTTGTCACTTATCTCTTTAACTGTTGCTGTCGGTTCATAATCAGCTTCTCCAAAAATTTCTTGATGTAATTTTTTAACATTTGACTCTAATGTGACAGGAACACCATACCATCTGTCTATAGTTATTCCTTTTACATTATATGGCCATCCTATGCTTCCAGTAATTTTATAATTTAATGCATTTGGTACCATAGAAATAATCTCATTTGTTGAAATATTTGTATATATTTTTGGTAATGCAACATCTAAGAATTTATTTATTTCACTAACACTTCTTGTTTTTAGTTTCTCTGCTGTAGCCATTATAACATTTCTCATTCTTTCAGTTCTTTTATAATCTCCTCCTGCTGTATAACGCACCCTTGCATACGCAACTGCTTGAACTCCGTTTAGAGTTTGCCTTCCAGTTCTCGTGAGTTTAGGAGAGCTTACTCCAGAGCTTGTTGATGTTGCTGATATATAATCATTTACATATTTAAGTTCGCTTTCACTCTCAATATTTATTTCTACACCATCTAGTGCATTTACAATATCTATAACTGAATCAAAATTAACTGTAGCAAATTCTTTTATATTTAAATCTAAATTTGTGTTTAATGTGCTAATTGCAAGTGGAGCTTCTCCATAAGAATATGCATGAGTTATTTTGTCTAATCCATGTCCTTCTATTTGTGCATAAGTGTCACGGTATACTGATGTTAATCGAACTTCTTTTGTTGAATTATTTATGGTTGCAATTATAATTCCATCACTTCTGTTTCCTTTACCATAATCATCTTCTCTACTGTCTATTGCGAAAATTGCGATATTTCTGTATCCAGATAACTTTTCTTCAACTGCGCTATTTATATCTAAATCATCTTCATTTATAGTAACTTTATTCATTTTACCTAATTTATTATGTATATACCAATAGACTAATCCTCCTGCAATTAAGATTAACAATAATATAATTAATACAATTATTCCTATTACTTTAGCCCATTTTTTTCTCTTTTTTTCTTTATTTCTTTCAGTTCTTGTTCTCATTTTTCCTCCTATAGTAACTAAATTTCATATATTAAAATAATCAGATGGATTATTAGCAAAGCTTTTACATATAATAGGACATTCGTGGAATTTCTCTATTATATATATAAAAAATGCTAGATAATTTCAAAATTATTCTAGCACTTTTCTCTATATTTGTCTACAATTTATTCTATACTTTCTTCCAAAACCAATTTAGGCTATCATCAATACTTTTTATTTTCTTGTCTTTTGCTTCAACATCATCCATCCATAAATAACCTATAAAAGATAAAAATGCAAATACAAAGTCAACTGCTATGCAATTAGCAAGTGTTTGTCTAATTTCTTCTGGTATGTTTGCGGGTACAACATATTCTATGCAATGTGCTGCTATAAGTGCTAAAAAAGTAAGAAGCATAACGCATGTGAAACTACTTTTTTTAACTTCCTTAGATAAAAACAATATTAAAACATATAAAACAACTGCTATAAGAATATTTACTGGATCTGATAAATTAATTATTGGCATTTTCTTCCCTCCTCTTTTGTCTTTCTAGTTTGTATTTTATCATATTTTAAAAATAATGCAATAAGTTATTTAAAAAAATTTTCTAGAAAAATTTTGATTTAATTTTAGTCAATTCTTCTACACTAATCTTTTAATTATTAATAATTTAATTTTTTATTTTTTATTCTATAATATCTTATTTTATAGAATGGCTCTAAAATTACAGGCAAATTTAATGTCATAAAATTTTCTAAATATAAAAATAATGTTTCTGTTTTATATAATTTATGAAATGTTTTCCAACCTTTGAAATTTATTTTATTTTTTGTCTGAAGCATTTTAAAATAGTTATATGCTTCTCTATTGAGATCTTGTATTTCCTTTGGAAATATTCTTTCGTTCTGCAAATATGTTTCAAACACACCCAACTTTACTTTTATATTTACATCTCTTACTGGATAAATAGTATTATAGTTGTAGCTTGCCTTAAATATTCCAACTTGATTTGTTCCATGCTGCCTATACAAAATATAAGGTGTTTGCAAATATCCTACTTTTCCATAAATTTCTGCTATTAATCCAAGCCAATAGTCATGTATTACATATTTTGAATTTTTTGGAAATGGTAATACTTTATTTAAAAGTTCTTTTCTAGAAATTATTGTGCATCCTGTCATACAGTTATATAGATATTGTAATTTATAACTTGATATATATTTTTTTATTCTCGGAGTTAAATGCATAAAATCATTATACGATTTTAATTTTGTGTTTAGATTTTCATCTATAACCTCTAAATCTCCAAATACTAAGTCATAATTCCCTTCTTTTAATTTTTCTAAGCTTCTTTCAACTTTTTCTTCTTTCCATACATCATCTTGATCACATAACATATAGATACTGCTATCTTCTTGCTCTTTTTCATAATTTAATAAAAATTCAAAATTTTTCACATAGCCTAAATTTTTTTCTTGATAAAAAACTTTTATTTTTTGTGGCTCTTGTTCTTCATACTGCTTTAAAATATTTTTAGTGCTATCTTTCGAACAATCATCTGAAATTATTATTTGTATGTTTTTATATGTTTGATTTAAAAGACTATCTATCTGCTCATTCAAATACTTTTCTCCATTGTATGTTGCCATAAGAATATTAACTTTTTCGTCCATATTAAATTATTTTCCTTTCATTTGTTTTATGCTTTGTTTTTTTATTTTATATATAGCAATTACAAGCAATGTTCCTGTTAGTGCTCCGAAGTGAATCTATTATTACATCTCTTAATTCACAACTTCTGCCTTGTATGAAAAATTGGTGAATTTCATCTATTTCCGCATATAGAATGCAAAATAACATGTTTAATGTCATTTTCTGTTTAAGCAAAAACTTTTCGTATGTATACATAAAACTTATCGTTAATATTCCTAAAGTTGCATATATTGAGAAATGTGCTGCTTTTCGGACCGTTTTTGTTAATATTTCTTCTTTGAAATGTGACTTTTCTGGTTCTTCCATATTTTTTATGCCTGGGATTAAATTTGCAACAATTTCTACTATTCTACTACTTTGTTTGCTTGAATTATCTGCAACTTGATTTGAAAAATAGAAAATTGTAATACAGTTTAATATTATTAAAATTCCAAGAATAATTCTTGTTTTCATTTTTTTATCCTCTCTTTGTGTAATGGTATTAAGTTAATTTTCTACATTTTGTCTGGCATTTGAATTCCAAGTAAATTTGCACCTTTTTTTAAAATATTTCCAACCACATAGCTTAAGTATAAGCGTGCATCTTGAGTTTGTTTGTTTTCAACTATTATTTTATTTTCGTTATAAAAAGCACTAAAACTTTGGCTTAAGTCTATTAAATATCTTGCAAGTATTGAAGGTTCATTTTTTTCTACAACCTGTTTTAATATGTCTGAAAAATTTGAGATTATTTTTATAACCTTTTGTGAGTCTTTATTACTTAATTCTTCTGCATATTCTTCTTTATATGTTGGAATGTATCCTGCTTTTTCTAATAAACTTTTTGTCCTAACATATATGTATTGAATATATGGCCCTGTTTCACCTTGAAAACTAAGCATTGTGTCCCAGTCAAATATTTCGTCTTTTATTCTGCTATTTGAAAGATCGTTAAAAATTACCGCACCAATTCCAACCTTTTTTGCAATATCTTCTTTATTTTCAATATTTGGATTCTTTTCTTCTATTACCTTTTTAGCCCTTGAAATTGCTTCATTTAAAAGGTCTTCAAGTTTTATGATATTCCCTTCTCTTGTTGACATTTTGCCTGTTTTGAGTCTTAGCATCCCAAAAGGAACATGTTCTAATCCGTTTGTATATTTTTCATCTAAATCTAATAATTTTGCAACCTCAAATACTTGTTTAAAATGTAATATTTGTTCGTAAGAAGTTACATATAGAGCTTTATCAAAATCATACGTTCTTGCTCTATATAATATTGCAGCCAAATCCCTTGTTGCGTATGTTGTTGAACCATTAGATTTTTTTATTATGCAAGGTACCTCTGTGTCTTCTAAATTTACTACATAAGCTCCTTCAGATCCAACTAGTTCTCCCTTCTTTTCAAGTATATCTATTACTTCTTGCATTTTATCTGAGTAAAAGGCTTCTCCATTCCAAGAATCGAATTTACTGCCTAACATATCATATACTTTTTGGAATTCCTTTAGACTTAAATTTCTAAATTTTTCCCATATTTCCTTACAATATGGATCTCCTTCTTCTAGTTTTTTAAAATTATTTCTACAGCTTTCTAAAACTTGTTCATCTTCTTCACAAAGTTTGTTTATTCTTATATATATTTTTGTAAGTTCATCTATAGGATTTTCTTCAATATTGTACTCTTTCCCCCAAAGCTTGTATCCTTCTATAAGTTTTCCAAATTGAGTACCATAATCGCCTAAATGGTTAATTCCTGTAACTTTATAACCTAAAAATTGGTATATATTATATAATGCACCACCTATAACCGTTGAACGCAAATGTCCAACGTGAAATGGCTTTGCAATATTTGGAGAAGAATAATCTATTACAACATTTTTCCCTTTTCCTATTTTTGAATTGCCAAATTCTTCTTTTTGCTTATTGTAACTATCTAATACTTCTTTTACAAGACAATCGTTATTTATATAAAAGTTTATGTATCCTCCAATTACTTCAACTTTTGAAATTTCATTTTCGTTTACTTCAAGCTTTTCATATATTTCTTGTGCAATTAGAGGTGGAGCTTTATGTAATGTTTTTGCAAGTTTAAAACAAGGAAATGCATAATCTCCCATGTTTTCATCTTTTGGGATTTCTATATAACTTTCAATTTCTTTTTTTTCAATATTAGGAATGTTTTTTCCAATTTGCTCTGCTACTTTTTCTTTAAAATCTATCATTTTTTAACTCTCCCTTTTAATTTTTTATTTCTTAATTTTCTAAGCTTAACTTATTTTTTTATTATACATTGTTTTACCATATAATAAAAAATCTTTATGACCTTCTTATTATATAAAAAAAATCCATTTAAATCAATGGATTTTTTTAATTTACTCTATACTTTTTGCATTGTTAAATATAATGTAAAAGCAATTTAGTCTCCGAGGCAAATTCCAATATCTCGTGCTGTTTTTACAAGATCATGATCCATAGTAACTATTCGTACATTACTTTGTGCTGTACCTCCTTGTACTGCTCCTATTTCTTTATTGTTTCCAACAACTTCCTCTAATGGAACAGAATCTAGCTTTCCATTTTTTATTACAGCAAGTGTATTAAATTTTCCTTCAAGTGCAAGTTCCATAGCTTTTGCACCATATTTTGTAGAAAGAACCCTATCATAAGCAGTTGGAGTTCCACCTCTTTGCATATATCCTAAAACGGTGCATCTTGATGTAAGCCCTGTTAGTTTTTCAAGATCTTTTGCAACTCTTTCTCCTGCTCCTCCAAGTTGAATATTTATAACTCCAACTCCATTATCTCTTTCATTTACAACTGAAACATCTCCGCCTTTTGGGAAAGCTCCTTCTGAAACAACCACTATGCTAAAGTTTTTACCGATTGCTTGTCTCTTCTTTATCGCCTCTGCAGCTTTATTTATATCATAAGGAATTTCTGGTATTAAAGCAACATCTGCCCCACCTGCTATTGCTGATTCTAGTGCAATCCATCCAGCTTCTCTACCCATGACTTCTAGAACCATTATTCTATGATGAGTTTCTGCCGTTGTGTGAAGTCTGTCTAATGCTTCTGTTGCTACAGATACGGCTGTGTTATATCCAAATGTAATGTCTGTGCAGGCAACATCATTATCTATTGTTTTTGGAACTCCTATTACATTTATTCCTTTTATAGAAAAATCCCTTGCAGATTTTTGTGTACTATCTCCTCCAAGTGTAAATAAACAATCGAAGCCATCATCTTTGAAATTTTGTATACATTTGTTTGATAAATCTTGGTATGTTACATTTCCTTGTTCATCTACTACTTTATAATGAAATACATTTGCATTTGTTGAGGACGAAATTATTGAGCCTCCTTTTGCAAGTATTCCAGATGCAGTATCTGCACTGCTTAATCGTATATAATCATTTTTTAAAAGTCCACGAAATCCGTCAATAAATCCATAACATTCAACATTATTATTTTCTGCTGTTTTTACTATTGCACGAATTACTGCATTAAACCCAGAAACATCTCCCCCATTTGCTAATATTGCTACTTTCTTTACCATATTTTCTCCTCCTAAATTTTCTCTATTACTTATTATATCAATTATTTATTTTTTTACAAGCATTATTTTTAAATTTATTTCTTATTTTGTGCTAATATGTATATTTGAAATTTCGCAGTTCATTTCTCTCGCAATTATGTTTTGAATTTGTGCTATTTGTTCTTGCCCTAGGGTATCTGCACGAACAACAACACTAAAACTTTGGTCATTCACAAAAATTACTAAATCTTCTATTCCTTTTGTTTTTATCAAATTTTCACATATCATTATTTTATTTTTAGTTTCATTTATGTTTTTTATTTCTGTTTGTGCTATTGATTTTTGAGTTTCAGAAATCTTTTCACTTTCTAAAATTTTTTGATAGCTTTCTATCATTTGTGAATACATTGTTTCTCTATTTAATTTTGATTCTGTAAAATACTCTTCCGCTTCTTTACTTGATGTTTCTAAAGTTTCATTTCCTACTGTCACATTTGAAGTTGTTTCTGTGTTTGAAGTTGCTACTGCACTTGAGCTTGCTGTTTCTTCATTATTCTCATTTGGAACCATTGCAATTTGTGCATTTACATTTGCACCCTCAACATTACTGCTATCTACAAGCCTTGCATCTCCTATTCCTGCAACTTCGTCTTTTTCCACAATATTTGTTGTAGATGTCTGTTTTGTTTCATTATTCATGTTGCTATTTGTGTAATTTAAATATCCCACAGAAACTAGCATTAATGCGACAACTAAAATTATAATCTGATTTCTTTTTAAAATTTTCATATATAAAACCATCCTTTATTTTAATTTGACATTTGAAAAACCTGAATTTTATGTGTAGCAAGGCCTGTTGCAGCCTCTACAGCTTGAATTATGCTTGCTTTAACACTACTGCTTGATGCTCCTGCTGCAGTTATTATTGCTCCTTCTATTTTGGGTTGTATTATACTTTGTGTAACTGGAATTTTTTCCCCAGATACTTCTTTATAAATTACTTCTTTTTTAGTTGAATTTTCTGTTATTTTTCTATTTCCTCCATTTTTATCTGTCTCTTCAGTATCACTAACTTTACTGTCTTCGTTATACATTGTCTGTAGCTTACTGCTTTCAGAATATGTAAGTAACACTTTTACTTTTCCAACTCCATCAATATTCTGTAATATGTCTTCTAATTTTTCTTCTAAATCTGAGGTCTGATCGGTAGAGCTTTCATTATTACTTGTTTGTGCTAAAACTTTTCCTGAAGATGGATTATTTTTATTCTCATCTTCATTTAATATTATATTTATTAAAATTATTGTTATTACTAAAATTACAATAAATACTATTAAATTTTCAATTTTTCTCTTTCCAGATTTTTCTCCATTTAAAATATTGATGTTTTTTATTTTTTCAAGCATTTTATTTTCTTTTGGCATTATTTAATATCATCCCTTTCTTTAGTTTACTTCTATTATGTCCTTGCTTATTTCATATTCACCTGCAAGATATTGTTTTATTTCTTCTTTTGTTTTATCTGTTATGTTGTTATTTGTTGTTCCTTTTTCATTTTTTTTTGAAATTTGAATATTAATTTTTTCTATTTCATTTATTTTTGAACTATTTTCTTCTGTTTCTTTAATTTCACTTAAATATACGGTAATTTTTTCAATATTATAATTTTCTGAATTATCTAATGAAATCAATATTTTTTCTGTATCATATCCTTTTTCCTTAATTTTGTTTTTTATATTATTTTTTAAATTAGATATATACACTTCTCTTATACTCTCATCTTGTTTGTCTTCTGTCTTTTGCATGCTAAATGTCTCTATATTCTGGTTGTAACCTTTTATAATTGATGATATTTTAAAATTTGAACTTGTAAATTTATCTATAATTGGTGCTATAATATTAAAAATTATATACATTCCAATTACAACTTTTATGTATTTTTTATTTTTTCCATTTGGCATAAGCATTTCAATTATTGTTGCTACAATTACTGAAATAACCATGTTTTGAAGCCAAGTATTAAAAAAATTCATTTTCTTTTGATTCCTTCCTCAATTTACAAATACTGATTAAAAAAATAATGTAATTTTGGTTCAGGTGCTTACCTATACATAAGACCACTATTTGAGATTTTTATAACAAGTGTTGTTCCTATTATTAAAATTACACTCATTGAACATAAAATCGCAAGCATTACTTTAAATGTATCTCCCATTTGAGAAAGTAAGTCTATTATTTTTTCATCTGCCAGTGGTTCGCAAATAGCTGATCCTATATAATATGTAGTCATTATAAGTACAAGTCTTATTATAGGCCTTATACATATTCCAATTATTACAATTACTCCAATAGCACCTATTGCATTTTTTAAAATAGAAGCACATCCTATTACTGTATCTGTTGCATCTCCTAGTATTTTCCCTACTACAGGTATAAAACTTGATACTACTGCTTTTGCAGTTTTTGCTGTTACTCCATCTACACTACTACTTAAGTTTCCTTCTATTGAAACTAAGCTTACAAATAATGTTAAAATTGTTCCAAGTATCCATACTGTTCCAGATTTAAAAAATTTTGAAAGCTTATTTAATTGTGCATAGTCTGATATTTTTGAAACTATTGAGAGTGCTGTTGAAGCTAGAAGAACTGGTAAAATTACATTTAAAATGAAATTACCCATAAATGTAATTACAAACAATAAGATTGGTTGAATTACATTTGCACTTATAACATTTCCTGTTGTTATTATCAATGTTATAAGTATTGGAATTAGCATATTTGAAAATGATACTAGATTTGTTAGCGTTTCTTTTAACATTGTAATTATGTCTGCAAAATTTGACATTATTAGGGTCACTATTAAAATATATTGTACATAATAGCTTATTTTTGCAATTCCTTCATTTTCTAGCCCGCTACTTATACTTTTTAAAACACTATGTATTATTATTACAACAATAATGCTTGCTATTGTCCTTATGGATATAAGACTTTCTTTGCCTATTATTTTGAAAATATTATTTAATAAAATTCTATTGTCAATTTTCCCTTTTATAGCAGAATTTAAAATGTCGTTATAATTTACATCTTCAAAAATATCTTCTGTGTATTTATGAGCCTCACTAATAAATTTATCTATGTTTAATGTCTCTTTTTGATTCTTTATAATAGTATCTTGTGAAATTTTACTTTCTTCATTTGTAGCAATACTTCTATTTTGAAAATTTATTATTATAGCAAAAATTACTATACAAAATATAAATTTTTTCATTGCTTCTCCTTAAGGTAATATTTTTAGGATAGTTTCTAAAAGACTTGCTAAAATTGGAACTGACATTGAAATCATTATTACCTTACCTCCCATATCTACTTTGCTTGCAATTGCATTTTCTCCAGAGTCTTTGCATATACTTACCGCAAATTCTGTAAGTATTGCTATTCCAGTAATTTTTATTAATAGTGAAATAAATTCTTGGTGAATTGATGTTTTATTTGCCAAACTGTTAAGTAAATCTATTATTCCGGATATTTTTGAAAATGTTATTGCAAGTATTAGTGCTCCTGCAATTAAAGATATGTAAATTGCAAATTCTGGCTTATATTGTTTTAAAATTACAATTAGTATTAAAGCTATAAGACCAATTCCGAATTATTTTTATAATGTCCATTATTATCACATTCTTTCTTTTAAGTTTATAAATTGAAGATTGTCCTTACTGTATCAAATAATGTGCTTATTTCTTTTATTACCATTGTTAAAACTATTATAAGTCCTGCAAGAGTTGTCATCATTGCTTGATCTTCTCTTCCTGCTCTTACTAAAACTTGATATAAAACTGCTACTAATATTCCTATTGCAGCTATTTTAAATAATAAATCTATGCCCATCTTTTTCTCCTCCTTCTGCAATTATTTTTCATCCTAATATAATTACGATGGCAAGTCCAATTGTAAATCCTAATGATTTATACATTTTGGAATTTTTTATATATTCTTCTTCAGCATCTTTTATCTGCGTGTCTAGAAATGCGTTAACTAATTTTATTTGACTTACTTGTCCATCTAAATCTATTTCTCCGAAGCATATTACTTAAGCTTTTTAAACTTTCTATATCTTCTTTATTTAAATTTGTGTTTTGTTCTTCTAATGCCGTTCTCCAAGCATTATCTGCTGACATATTTTCCATATTTTTTGACGCATTTACAAAAATTCTGTTTATATTAGAATTTAAGTCTTTCTTGCCAATTTCTTTAAAAATTTGTGGTATTGGCTGATATGTCATTTTCACTTTTGCACTAAAACTATTTAAGCATTGCTTCATTTGCTTTAGTTCCTTTACTCTATTTGAATATTTTTTTGAAATAATAAATCCTATGTAGCTGCTGGAAGCTAGTATCATTATTAAACTTATAAATTTAATTATTTGCATTTACATTCCTTCTTTATGTTTGAAAAAACTTGTAATTATTTTAAGCTTCTTTTGCTTAAATTATATGCAACATATTTTTACTTTAGAACAAAAGAAGCATATTATTTTAAAAAACTTAATTTAGAATAGGAATATATTCTTTTTCTACTTTATTTAGTGCATATATTTTTTCTACTTCTCCTTTTTCTTTTGTACTTAAAAATATCATTCTTTCAAATGTATAACTTTCTAACAGTTCCCTTAATGTTGGATTTATTTTTAAGTCTTCTATTGAACCCCCATGTGCCGTGAAAACTCCCTTTATTCCAGAGCAAACAGCTTGCATTATTGGGTTTACTTCATCTTTATTTCCAATTTCATCTGCAACAATAATTTGAGGGGACATTGAACGTATTAACATTGTAAGGCCAAGAGCCTTTGATACATTGTCTAAAATGTCTGTTCTTATTCCAACATCATTTTGTGGAATTCCTCTATACATTGCTGCAATTTCTCCTCTTTCATCTACAACTCCAATATTTTTTCCTGTGAAGCCTATTTGCTCTATTCCATTGCTTAATTTTCTAACTAAGTCTCTTAATAGCGTTGTTTTTCCTGCTCCTGGCGGAGAAACAATTAGTGTTGTGTATATCGAATTTTCATCTTCATTTATAACGTATTTTATTATTTTGTTGCTACAGCCAAGCACTTGTTTTGAGATACGAAAATTTAGGCTAGAAACATAATTTATGTTACTAACCTTTCCATCTTTCATTATGGCATTCCCACTTATTCCAACACGGTGTCCTCCTTGCAAAGTTATGTATCCATTACAAATTTGGCTCTGATATGTATAAATCGATTTTTCACAAATACGTCCGAAGAATTTCCAAAATTTCTTCTCCGAGTTGTTATATGTTCTATTTTATTTTCTATATCTCCTATTTTTATTAGAATTGGACAATTTGTTCTGAATCTTATTTCTTCTAAATAATTTAAATTAACGTTTTCTGAAATAAAAAATTCTTCTATTTTTCTTGAAATACTTAGTGGAAAACTTCTCATTATATTTTGTATATAAACCATATTTATCCCTCATTTTTCTTAAATTCTTTTCCAACTTTATAATTATTTGCAGCAAAAAACAGCATATATTTTATATATATGCTGTTTTTTGTTATTTTAGAACTAAGTATTATTCTTCCCAATTGTGATATACTTCTGAAACATCATCTAATTCATCAAGCATATCTAAAAATCTTTCCATTCTAGCCACTCCTGCCTCGTCTAAAGAAACATAAGTTGATGGAACCATTTGAACTCCTGCCTCTAAGAATTCCAATCCTTCATTTTCCAGCTTTTCTCTAACTTCAGAAAATGCTTCTGGTGTTGTTGTTATTTCATAAACTTCTTCATCTGATGAAAAATCTTCTGCTCCTGCATCTAGAACAAGCATCATTAAAGTATCTTCATCTAATTTGCAATTTGCTTTATCTATAACAATAACTCCTTTTTTAGTAAATAAGTAAGATACACATCCTGTTGTTCCTAAGTTTCCACCACATTTTGTAAATGCATGTCTAACATCTGCTGCTGTTCTGTTTTTGTTATCTGTTGTAGCTTGAACAATGACTGCTATTCCGTTTGGTCCATAGCCTTCATATGTAACTTCTTCGTAGTTTTCGTTGTTTCCTTCTCCTGCTGCTTTTTTAATTGCATTATTTATTGTATCATTTGGCATATTTGCTGCCTTGCATTTTGCTATAACATCTTTTAATTTAGAGTTTCCTGCTGGATCTGGTCCACCTTGTTTTACAGCCATAAGAAGTTCTCTTCCTAATTTTGTAAATACCTTTCCTCTTGCTGCATCTGCTTTTCCTTTTTTAGCCTGAATGTTGTGCCATTTGCTATGTCCTGACATTTTAACTCCTCCTTTTTTCCTAAACTCTTTAAAATTCACTTGTATATTTTAGCACAATTTTTCTTGTTTGTGTAGTGGTTTTTGGAAAAAATTAAAACTAATGTGACTAGTAAATGAAAATATTTCAAAAAAGCATTTTATTTGTAAATGGAAATGTCTTGTAGATGTCAAGAAAAATATAATTTTTTAACAAAAAAATTGTAGGTTTTTTTATATTGCTATTCTTCATCTATATCAAATTTTTGAAGCTGTTCTTCATTTTCATTAGCAGTATTTGAATTTGTGCTCTTTTGTGGACGTATTTTTACATTTTTCATATCGTTTGAAGCAGAATATTTTCTTGCTTCTTCAATTTTTTGTTTTAATTCTTCTTTTATTTGATTTTTATTATCCATTTGTTTATTTAGCATTTTGCTTACTTTTTCCATTAAATCTGGAACATAATCTAAAAGTCTATCTAATGCTGAACTGTGATTTACTGGCATCAATTTTACATTTCCTTGTTCAACAACTAAAAATGCAACTGGCGATATACTAACGCCTGCCCCACTTCCTCCGCCGAATGGCAATTTATATTCTACTTCTTCGTCTTTATCTTTTCTGCTATATTCGTTTATAACTTCTCCTTTAAATTCACTTCCACCAGATGCAAATCCAAATCCTACTTTTGAAATTGGTATAATTGTTATATTGTTTAAAGTTTCTATTGGCTCCCCAACTATTGTATTTACATCAATCATATCTTTAATGCTATTCATTGTTGTAAGCATTAATCCTTCTATTGGATGATCACTCATACTTCATCTCTTCCTTTCATTTTTATTTAACATACTTTTTATAATATGGACTATTTTTATGCAAATTATACAGTCTAAATTTATTTTATATTCATATTTATCTGCATAAACTGGGCTTATAATGTATGTACATCTATTCATATTATTTCTTGCTAAAATTGGAAGTGTTGCTCCAAGTGTTCCTGCGAAAGCTCCTACTAATATTGAAGTTGCAGCTGCACTTTCTGTTCCAATGTTTGCAATTAGTTCCAGCTTTTCTATTTCTATCGTCTTTATTATTTTTTTTAGTTGCTTAGACTTTGGAAATTTCTTTCTTGCTTTTTTAAAATCAAACTTTTTAAATATTTTTTTATTTTTATCGCTGTCTAATTTTATATAAAAATATGGAATTTTATTTAAAAACTTTAGTAAAATTTTAATTTCATAATCTTTGTTTATTCCAATTTTTATTGTTTGTTTTTTATTTTTTATTTGCATATTTTTTACTTCAATTTTTATTGATGAAAATATGAAGATTATGGCAATTAAAATTATTATAGTAAAAATAAAAACTAATACCATTTTGTTTAACCTCTTGGTATTAGTTTTTCCAATTATTTCTAATTTATTCATTTTTAACTTCATTTTGTACTTATAGCTTAAATCTTCTTTGATTTTACTGTTTATTTAACTTACAAGTTCTACCATATTAAACTTATTGTTAAACCTTAGTTTTCTTTGCCTTTTCAACTGTTATATCTCCAAATAGTGTTTCTTGATGAGTTATTACTTTGCTCCTTCTGGATAATTCCAAAAGTCCTGTAAATGCAGTAACTACTTCTTGCTTATTATGCTCAGATATTTTATACATTTTATTGAAAATGAATTTTGGCTTTTTAAAAAGCTCTCTAAATATTTCTTTTACTTTGCTTTCTACTGTATATGTATCTGTTATTGCAATTTTTTCAATATTTTGAGCATTCTTGTTTAATCTATTTTTATTGTTTTCTACTATTTTTGAATATAATTCTACTATTGTCTCTTTTTGATATTTTTTTTCTAACTTTTGTTTTGGAAGTTTTATATCTTCTTGCAATTTATAGAATCTATTTGAATTTGCTTCATAAAGCTCTCTTAATTTATTTGTTATTTCTTTGTATTTTTTATATTCGATAATACGCTTTAAAAGTTCTTCTTCTGTTAATTCTTTCTCGTCATCTTGCTCATTTGGAAGGAGTCCTCTCGATTTTATATAAATTAGAGTTGATGCCATAACTAAGAATTCACTCGTTACTTCTAAGTTCATTTTTTCCATCGCATTTATATATTCTATATATTGATCTGTTATTTGGCTTAAATTTACATCATATATATTCATTTTGTTTTTATCTATTAAATGACATAGTAAATCTAGCGGTCCTTCAAAATTATCAATTTTTATTGCATATTTATTTGTTTCTAGTGTTAAAACATTTGGCATTTTATTATTTTTTCTCCTTTTTGACAAAATTTTGGTTCGTAAAATTTCATTATTCTTCTAATTTTTCAAGTGCATTTTTTATATTTTCTTCTGTATATCCTTTTTTCATAAGGTAATTTCTAATTTCCATTTCATCCATATTTACACTTTTTTTCAATGCAATATTTTCTGCACATTTTGCTTCATATTCATTTAGTTCGTCTTCATTTCTTTGAATATAGTCTTCTATGGTATTATTGGAAATTCCCTTACTCATAAGTTTATATTTTATTTCTTTTTTAGAAAGATTTTTTAAAGCCATAAACTCATTTACTGCTCTTTCAACATAATTTTCGTCACTAATGTATCCATTATCTTTTAATTCTTCTATTATGTCTTCAAGCATACTTTCTTCTATGGTTAATTTGAATTTTGTTCTTATTTCTTTTTCTGTTCTTTTTTTATATAAAACATATTTTAACACTTTTGTTTTATTTGAATCATATTCTTCTATTGTATACATTTAGCTTCCCTTTCTTGTTTCTTTCATTTTACTACACATAATGCCAAATATCAAGAATAAGTCCAAAAGAAACCTAATAATTTTACTTCTTAGGTTTCCTCTTGTTTTTAAATTTTGCAGTACTTTCAGCGTAAAATATTCTCGCTTCCTACAATTTCTTCTATTTCTTTCTCTGTATTACCATTTAAGAATATACCACCTGCTGGCATTTTATTCTCTCCATTTACTACAAATACTGGAACATTATTTCTATCTCCTGTGAAGAATTTTAGAGCACCCCTTAATTTATCTTTTTGCTCTTCTGTAATGTTTGTGATGTTTATTGTTAATGTTTTTCTTGTTTTTTGAGAAGAGCTTATCTGCTCATTTTTTGCAGCATTTATTGGAAGAATTTTATTTGCAATTATAGTTATTGTTTGATCTTCCTCTCTTATACTAACTCTTCCCTCTATAAAGACTATATTATCTTCTATAAGTTCTGATGATGCCATCACATATGCATTTTCAAATGCAATAACTTCCATTTGTCCGTGTAAATCTTCTATTGTTATAAATGCCATTATTTTATTGTTTTTTGTGAATTTTTTCTTTACACTATTTATTACTCCTGCATATCTTACAGTTTGCCCATCTTTATAAACTTGCTCTCCAGTTTCTATTTGATTGTTCATTGCTTCACGAACTTTTAAACTATCTATATTTGTTATTTTTTCTATTTGATCTTTATATTCTGCAAGCGGATGTCCTGAAATATAAAGTCCAAGCATTTCTTTTTCCATTGCAAGTATTTCTTTAGGAGAGTATTCTTGTAATGAATGGTAATTATATTTTAATTTCTCCATTTCGTTTTCTTCATTATTAGATGCTTCCAGGTCAAACATTGAAACCTGGCCTTTAAAGCTCTTTTTTGTGGAGTCAGATATTGCATCTACAACATCTTCATAAGAAGCCATTAATGTGCTTCTTGTTTGTTCAAATCCATCAAATACTCCTGCTTTTATTAGACTTTCAATGCATTTTTTATTTACCGCTTCTCCTTGTATTCTTTCACAAAAATCTGTAAAGCTTGCATATTCTCCATTTTTATTTCTTTCATTTACAATTGCATCTACTGCAGCTGTTCCAACATTTTTTATGCTTCCCATTCCAAATCTAATTTTACCTTTATCTACAGTAAATTTTGTTTCACTTTTGTTTATATCTGGCTCTAGTATGTCAATGTTTAGTCTTTTGCATTCATCTATATAATATGGGACCTTATCTAAATTTCCTAAAAAGCTATTTAACATTGCTGCCATAAATTCAGCAGGATAATATGCCTTTAAATATGCTGTTCTATAAGATACAACAGCATATGCTGCTGCATGTGATTTATTAAATGCATATTTTGCAAATTCAGCCATTTCATCAAATATTTTATTTGCACTTTGTTCATCAATTCCATTTCGTATACATCCTGGCACTACAACATTTCCATTTTCATCTACTTGCCCATGTATAAATGTTTCTCTTTCTTTTGCCATTACATCTAGTTTTTTCTTTCCCATTGCACGACGGACCAAATCTGCTCTTCCTAAAGAATAACCAGCCAAATCTCTTACTATTTGCATAACTTGCTCTTGATAAACCATACACCCATAAGTTACTTCAAGTATTGGCTTTAATGCAGGATGTGTATATACTGCATGTTCTGGATCTTTTTTATTTGCTATATATCTTGGTATTTGATCCATTGGTCCAGGTCTATATAATGAAACTCCAGCGATTATATCTTCTAGGCTATCTGGTTTTAACTCCTTCATGAAGTTTGTCATTCCTTGCGATTCAAATTGGAAAATTCCAACACTATTCCCATCTTGCCATAATTTAAATACCTTTGGATCATTCATTTCAGAATCAAACGTTACATCTATTCCTCTATTTTTCTTGACTAAATCTATTGTGTCTTTTATTACTGTAAGTGTACGAAGTCCTAAAAAGTCCATTTTTAAAAGTCCAAGTTCTTCAAGTGTTGTCATTATATATTGTGTTGAAATGTTTCCCTCTCGAACATATAGTGGAACATAAGTATCTACTGGATCTTTTGTAATAACTATACCGCAAGCATGTGTTGATGCTTGTCTAGGCATTCCTTCTAATGCCATTGCTATATCTAGAATTTTTTTAGTGCTAGTGTCTGTATCATATAATTCTTTTAGTTCTCTATTTTCTTCCATTGCTTTTTTTATTGTTATATGAACTTCGTTTGGTATCATTTTTGCAAGTTTATCTGCTTCTGCATAAGGAACGTCTAAAACTCTTGCCACATCTCGAATTACCATTTTTGCTGCCATTGTTCCAAATGTAATTATTTGAGAAACATGGTCATATCCATATTTTTCACAAACATATTGTATTACTTTTTCTCTTTGTTCATAGTCAAAGTCAACATCAAAATCAGGCATACTGATTCTTTCTGGATTTAAAAATCTTTCAAAAAGAAGATTATATTCAATAGGGTCTATATCTGTAATTCCTATTGCATAAGCAACTATTGAACCTGCTCCAGAGCCTCTACCAGGTCCTACTGGAATATTATGTGTTTTTGCATAATTTATATAATCCCAAACTATTAAATAGTAATCTGTATAACCCATTTTTTTAATAACGGAAAGTTCATATTCTGCTCTTTGTCTTATATTTTCTGGTAATTTCGAATATTCTTGTTTAGATTCAATTATTGTTTCTTTTCTTGCTATTTCTCCAACTGTTTTATTATTTACAAATCCTAATTTTTTCTTACTTTCATCACTACCATATCTTGAGACTAATCCTTTAAAACATAGGTCTTCAAAATATTCATAATGTGTATCATATCCTTCTGGCACATCATAATTTGGAAGTATTGTATGTCCAAATTCAAATTCAACATTACATTTTTCTGCAATTTTAACTGTGTTCTCTATCGCCTCTGGAACATTGCTAAAATAATCGCTCATTTCTTGTGGAGATTTTATATATAACTCATCTGTATCAAATTTCATTCTGTCTTCGTCTGACATTCTTTTTCCCGTTTGAATACATAATAAAATTTCGTGATTATATGCATCTTCTCTTCTTGAATAATGTGCATCATTTGTAGCAACAAGTGGAATATCTAATTCTCTTGAAAGTTCAATTAACTTTTGATTTACAAGGACTTGTTGTTTTATTCCATTATTTTGAATTTCTAAATAGTAATCATCTTTAAATAGGCTTTTGAACCATAATGCTACTCTTTTTGCTTCTTCCATATTGTTGTTTAAAATAGCTTGAGAAACCTCTCCTGCAAGGCATGCACTGCAACATACAAGTCCTTCATGATATTTTTCCAAAAGTTCTTTATCTATACGAGGTTTATAATAATAGCCTTCTATAAAACTTAATGAAACAAGCTTTGATAGGTTTTGATATCCCTGTTTGTCTTTTGCAAGTAAAATTAAATGATTATATTTGCTATCTAAATTGGAGTCTTTGTCTTTTCTTGATCGTGGAGCAACATACATCTCACATCCAATTATTGGCTTTATTCCATTTGCCTTACATGCTTTGTAAAAATCTATTACCCCAAACATAACTCCATGGTCTGTAATTGCAATAGAATCCATTCCAAGTTCTTTTGCAATAACTGGTATATCTTTTATTCTATTTGCTCCATCTAGTAAACTAAATTCACTATGTATATGTAAGTGCACAAAATTTGTCATTATTTTTTCCTCCATTGAATATTTAATAAAATGATATTTTATTCTTCTTCTTTTCCAGTCCCACAAAGCATTACTTCACATTTCTTTGACATATCTATGTCCATCAAATTTTAAAATACTGCCTTCCTTAAGCTCCATAAAATTTCCTCCTTATTATATCAATAATTTCGCATTTTTTCCATCTTTTTTAGGCAAAAAATAGAGCAAAAAATTTAAATTTTTGCCCCTATTTATATTAAATAATTTGATCCATGCATCCATATACTAGTCCTACCCATGTTGAAGAATTTGGGCAGAATCTCTTTTGAACTGCAGATAATGTTTTTCCATTATAACATGAACCACCAGCTGTTAAATATTTGTTGTGTAATAATTTTGTAGCTGCTTCTAGTCCTTCTGAAACTGATGAATAGCGTATTAATTTTCCACCAGACATCATACTTATATAGTTATTTGCATTTCTGTGATTTGATGCAATATTCCATCCAGATTCTGCAGCAATTAGCCCACATAAAAATATTTCGTTTATTTCATATTTTTCACATAAATCATAAATTGTGCCTGCATTTGTTTCAAAGAATCCTGATGAGTCTACTTTTAAATTTGTAAGTAAACTTATAAAGTCTTCTCTTGAAATCCCACACCTTTGAGTTAAATCCATTGACTTTGAAATTTTTATTTCGCTGATGCTTTTATATACTACTGTTGGAACATTTGCAGTTTCTGCTGCTACTGCTGTATTATTCTCTGTTGCATTGTCTGTTGTAGTTGTTTCTACTGCGTTTGAATTCTCGGTTTCAGCACTTTTAATTGTATTTGTTGTTTCTTTGTTTTCTGTTTGTTCTAAATTTTCATTACTTATTGTTCTTTCTTCGGAACTTCTTGATGTTACATTTGCTTTTTCTCTTAATATTTGTGCTACTTGCACATCTTCTTGAACATTTTCTTCGTTATTTATTTTTTTATTATTTAAGCTTGAAATTATTAACTCGTTATTTTTTAATGTCATAAATTGTAATGTTATTCCAATTATTACAAGTATAGTGATTGCTATTATTATTTGTTTTACACACAGCCCGCTTTTGCTATTACTTTTCATTTTTTTATTTAATTCCTCCTTAAGACATAACCGTTTTAACCTTTTCTTGTTAGGTAGGTTTTTGTCAAGCACAACCTATATTTTACCATACTTAGGAAAACTTGTCAAATTTGATAGTTATTTTTATGTTTATAAACTCCCAGAATATTTAACTCATATTACTATTTTAAATTTATTTAGAATTAAAAAAAGCCAAAGCACTCAATTTTATTTGAATGTTTTGACTTTTTACGTTTTTTATTTGGCGTAATCTATGACTCTTGTTTCTCTAATTATATTTACTTTAATTTGTCCTGGATAATCCATTTCATCTTCTACTTTCTTTGCAACATCTCTAGCAAGTAGTGTCATTTGGCTGTCTGATATTTTTTCTGGCTTAACTATTATTCTTACTTCACGCCCTGCTTGAATTGCAAAAGATTTTTCTACACCATCAAAAGAGTTCGCTATTCCTTCCAGTTCTTGGAGTCTCTTTATGTATGCTTCTAATGTTTCTCTTCTTGCTCCTGGTCTTGATGCTGAAATTGCATCTGCAGCCTGTATTAAAACTGCTTCTATTGTTTGTGGTTCAACATCTCCATGATGAGCCTCTACAGCATTAATTACTTTATCACTTTCTTTATATTTTTTAAGTATTTCTACACCAAGTTCGACATGAGTTCCTTCCATATCATGGTCTAGTGCTTTTCCTATATCATGTAATAAACCTGCACGTCTTGCAAGTTTTTGGTCTAGTTCAAGTTCTTCAGCCATTATTCTTGCTAAATTTGAAACTTCTATTGAATGGTTTAAAACATTTTGTCCGTAGCTCGTCCTATATTTAAGCTTCCCAAGTAATTTAATTATGTCTGGATGAAGCCCTATAACTCCAGCTTCCATTGCTGCTCTTTCTCCTTCTTCTTTAATTGTGTTTTCAAGCTCTTCTTTAGCTTTTTCAACCATTTCTTCAATTTTAGCTGGATGAATCCTTCCGTCTTCAATTAGTTTTTCAAGAGCAATTTTTGCAACTTCTCTACGTAATGGATCAAATCCCGAAATAACAACTGCCTCTGGTGTATCATCAATAATTAAGTCTACTCCAGTTAGTGTTTCAAGTGCCTTAATATTTCTTCCCTCTCTTCCTATGATTCTACCTTTCATATCGTCATTTGGAAGTGAAACAATTGATACTGTTGTTTCTTGAGAATGATCTGCTGCACATTTTTGAATAGCATAAGTTATAATATTTTTTGCTGTTCTATCTGCAGTTTCTTTTGTTTTTTGTTCATATTCTTTAATTAATGCTGCTTTCTCTGTTGTTAATTCTTTTTCAACTTCAGATAATAATTGGCTTTTTGCCTCTTCCTTAGATAAATTTGCTATGCGTTGTAATTCTTTCATTTCTCTACTGTATATTTCATCAAGTTTTTCTTTTTCTTTCTCATTTTCCTGACTTTTAGCTAACAGCTCTTTTTCTCTCTTATCTAATTGATTAACCCTGTTTTCTAAGTTTTCCTCTTTTTGAATTAAACGCTTTTCTTGTAACTGTACTTCGCCTCTACGCTCCCTAATCTCTTGGTCTAAATCTTTTCGACTATTCATTATTTCTTCTTTTGCCTTAAAGATTTCTTCTTTTTTAGCATTTTCTGCCTCTTTATTTGCTTGTTCTATTATTCTTTTAGCTTCATTTTCCGCACCTTTTAGTTTAGATTCTGCGACTTTTTTTCTAATAGCATAACCAACAAAGGTAAAAATAACTGCTGAGATTAGAAATACGGCGATACTAATTATGACTTCCATAATTTTTACACCTCTTTCTATTAAATTTTCAATGTACAAATAAATTATATATTATTTTTATTATTATTTTTTATAATATATTATTTTTGTCTCCTATTCTATTTTATATTTTTAATTTAAAAGTGTCAAGAGGTTTACTAAATTTTAAAGCGAAGATTGATTTTAATCTTCGCTTTAATTTATTATTTTTATGCTCTTGGATGAGCTTTTTTATATGTTGTTTTTATTCCATCATCTTGAAATTGCATGTATATTTGTGTTGATGAAATGTCTGAATGTCCTAACATCATTTGAATATCTTTTAAATCTGCACCATTTTGTAGTAAATGTGTTGCAAATGAATGACGTAATACATGTGGTGTTATGTCTTTTGTAATATGAGCTTGCTCTTTGTAGTATTTTACTATTTTCCAAAATCCTTGGCGTGTAAGTCTTTGACCATTTACATTGACAAATAATGCATTCTCATTTTCATCATGAATAAGAACTGGTCTTGCATCTTCCATATATTCTTTTAAGGCTTTTAAACAAATAGTTCCTAATGGTATATTTCTTTGCTTTGAAGCCGAGTGACAAACAACATATGCTTCATTTAGCTTAACATCTTCTACATTTAGAGAAATTATTTCTGTAACCCTCATTCCTGTAGCATAAGCAAATTCTAGCATTGCCTTATCTCTTGTTCCTTTAAGATCTACGTCTTTAGGCTGTTCTAGTAATAGTTCAACTTCTTGTGATGTTAATACATTTGGTTTTCTTTTTTCTATTTTTGGTGATTGTATGTGTACTGTTGGATCTTGTTTTACCTTTTTATTTCTAATTAAAAATTGGTAAAATGAGCGAATAGATGCTAAATTTCTTGAAACTGTCGAAGATTTTTTCCCTATTTCTTGTAAATGTTCAAGATATTTCTTTATGTCTTTCTCTTCTATTTTTAAATAATCTAAACTGTTAGTGTCTATATATTTTTCATAGTAAACTATGTCTCTTCTATATGATTGCAAGGTATTGTCTGACGCTTTTTTCTCATTTTGAAGAAAATCTAAAAAAAGTTTTAATTGTTTTTCCATTTTTCAAGCTCCCCTAAATTTATTTTGTTTTACTTACGTAAACTGTATATGTTATATCAAATTATTTTTAAAAAGTAAATACATTTTTTAAATTTTATACAAAAAATTTCGCCAAATTCTTTAATAGGAAATAAGACACATAAGTTTCTATAAAAACTCCTAAAATCAAGATAATTAACATTATTGAGCAGAAAACTGTGTGTCTGATTATTTCTACTTTTATATTTTCCATTTTTTTGTTTTTAGTTATAGATGAATAAAGGTTCATTCCACTGACAGCTATTGCAAGCGTAGCAGGTATTATAAGTAAATTTTGCAATAACAGTGTTGTAATTACAAATATAGTTCCTTTTGGTGTTCCAAGTGCTAAAATAACGGTTGCTATTGTATATCCTAGTGAAAGCCCTTTAAATGATATTAGAATATAAACAATTGGAATTCCAATAACACTACAACCCAAGAACCATAGTAAAAGTGCATATAATATTTGCCTATATATTTCATTTTTTAAAAGTCCTGAATAGTCTATTTCATATCCTTCATTTATTTTTTTTATTGCATTTAAAATCTTATTTGATGCAACATTTGCAGGTTCTTGGTAGTTGTTTGCAATAGCTGTCCCTATTATTATTCCTATTATAAATAGAGTTCCAACAATTAAATATTGCTTTAAATTATTTCTTATATGTTCTTTTATGGCTATTAAAAGCCTATTTTTCTCTCGTTTCTCCATATATTTCACCTTTGTCCTCTCTTAAATAGAGTTTATTCCGTGAAATATATTTTATGACAATTATTGTATAAACATTGCATCTCCAAAACTAAAAAAACGGTATTTTTCATCTACAGCATGTTTATAAGCTTTCATAATGTAGTCTTTTCCCGCCAATGCAGAAACAAGCATAATTAGAGTAGATTCTGGTAAATGAAAATTTGTAATTAAAGCATCTATACACTTAAATTTATAGCCTGGATATATAAAAATATTTGTGTCTCCTTCTACTTCATGAACATATCCTTCTTCATTTGCAACAGATTCTAAAACCCTACATGATGTTGTCCCAACTGCAATTATTCTGTGCCCTTCTTTTTTTGCTTTATTTATTTTTTCTACATCTTCTTGCTTTATGTAATAATGTTCTGTATGCATATCATGATCTTCAATATTTTCAACTTTAACAGGTCTAAATGTTCCTATTCCTACATGAAGTGTAACATTTGCAATTTCTACGCCTTTTTCTTTTATTTTTTTCAACAATTCTTCGGTAAAATGAAGACCTGCAGTTGGTGCTGCAGCAGATCCCTCATATTTTGCATATACTGTTTGATATCTATTTTTATCTTTTAACTTTTCTTTTATGTATGGTGGAAGAGGCATTAATCCAATTTGGTCTAATATTTCGTTAAAAATTCCATTGTATGTAAATTTAACTTTTCTATTTCCACCTTCCATAATGTCTAATATCTCCGCATGAAGAAGTCCGTTGCCAAAATTTACTTTTGTACCTATTTTAAGTCTTCTGCCTGGATGAACCATAACCTCCCAAATGTCTCCTTCAATTCTTTTTAAGAGTAAAAATTCAATATTTGCATCTGTTTCTTCTTTTATTCCATATAATCTTGCAGGAATTACCTTTGTATTATTACGAACCAAGCAATCGCCTGGTTCTAAATAATCTATTATATCTTTAAAAATTTTATCTTCTATGGTTTTTTTATTTCTGTTTAATACCATTAATCTTGATTTATCTCTATTTTTTAGTGGTACTTGTGCAATTAACTCCTTTGGTAAATTATAATTAAATTCTGAAACTTTCATTTTTTGCTTCCTTTTATGTTATTTTAAATATTATTTTGATTTTCTTTTAATAGTTGTGCTGTCTTATTACCTTTTACATAGCTAAACAAATTTTTTATTTTATGTCCAATTATATTTAATTCTTCAATTATATTATTGGGCTCTTTTAGTTCAATTAATTCATGAGTATAAATAAAATCTGTTGATTTTGCTGGTTTTTTAGTAAATATGTCTAATGGCAAGCCAATATATCCAGAAGATGTTTTTATCTCACAGTTCATATAATCTTTATACCACTGTTTTAAGCCTACTAGTGGTTGTGAAGAATATTCATATTTTTCATAATCATGTAATGCTGGAATTTCATATCCATATTGTTGTGCATTATTTTCAAGTGTGTGCAAAAATTCATGTATATATATTTCTTCCGGAAATGTATTTATTCTTGAATTGTATTTATAAACATAATCATTTTCAGAATCTGGGAGCCTAATATTAGAGAATCCTAATCCTCTGTATTCCATTGATCCTAGCCCAACCCAGTCATTAACTGGAATAGCTCCTTTTTGATTTACATTTCCAGTTCTAAATATTATAAACAAATGGTCATATTTTCCTTCTTCAATATATGGATCTAATACATCTTTAACATCATATCCTGAAACATAATATCCATTTTTATCATCATGACTTATTTGTGTTATTGGAACTTCTGTTTCTACCACTTCACATCTTACTTTAATTTTTCCTTTACTTAAGTTTTCCATTGAAGTTTTAAAGTAATTAACACATTCCTTCATGTCTTCCTTATCTGCATTTGTTAAATTTAATTGTACATTTTCTATTTTCCCATTTCTTTCAATATTAACATTCATATGATTAAATAATACAAATAGGAAATTCCATGTATTAGATTCATCTGCTACACTTGATTCTATTTTAAAATCTGAAAACCATGCTGTTCCGTTTGCAGTTGTCTTCAAACCCTCCAAGTCTGAATCCTAAATCTACTTGCGTTCTATTTTTTGAATTAAAGTAAAATGTTATGTCCTTCCAGTCTGTGGTTCCTGTTACGTTGTCTGATTTTTCTATTGAATTTCCTATACTTATATGTGCACCACTGTCTGTCCCTTTTTTTTGACTCTCTACATTTTCAGTTTTTATTTTACAGGTTACCCTGTAATTCGTATTCGGAACTACATTTATAGTTTTATAAAACATTGCATCATTATAATCTTTGCTACTTATCTTATAACTATCATATTTTCCTGTTTTTGTATTTGAGTCTCTTTCAAAACTTGAAATCCTAGATTTATTTGCTGCTTTTGTAAATTCGTTAAAATTGTATTTTTTGTAAAATATAAAGCCTACTACTAGCACAGTTATTATAAATGCTACATTAATTATGTTTCCTCTTTTACTATTTCCTTTTATACTCATATTTTAACTTCTCCTGATCATTTTTTAATTTAACTTTTCATTTGTTAAATAAATTTATATCTTTTCCACATTAATATTTAGCTTTTCTCCGTTAATTGATGTTTCGGTGTAATCTTTTCTTTCTTTGCCATAGAATATGTTATTTGCAAGTGTATCTCTTTGAATTTGAGCTGCAAACTTTTTAATTACTTTTTCTAATGTGTCATTTCCAGCAACATATAAATTAATTCTATCTAATACTTCAAATCCTGAGTCTTTTCTCATGTTTTGAACTTTAGATAATATCTCTCGTACATATCCTTCTTCTTTAAGTTCTTCTGTTATTGTTGTTTCAAGCACAATGCCAATCTCTCCTTCTCCTGCAAAGGCAAATCCATCTTTTCCTTGCATTGTAATAAGTAAATTTTCACTATTTAATTCAATTTCTTGTCCACCAATTGCAATTTTTACAATGTCTCCCTTTTGAATTTTTAGTGCAAGTTCCATTTGGTTTTGTTTTGCAATTTCCTGTCTTATTTGTGGAATTAGTTTTCCATATGTTTTTCCTAAAACAGGTAAGTTTGGCTTAATTTCGAAATTAACATATTCTGCCATTTGAGCACCTAAAACAACTTTCTTAATATTAAGTTCATCTTTAACAATGTCACTATAATATTCTGGGAGTGTATTTACTGAAATTAGCATTTCAGATAGTGGTTGTCTATTTTTAATATTTGATGCATTTCTCGCACTTCTTCCAAGTTGAACTATTGTATATGCAAGTTCCATTTCTTTTTCAAGATTTATGTCTATTGCACTTTCATCTACTTCTGGCCATGTACATAGGTGAACACTCTCTGGAGCATTTTTATCTATTCCAACTACTAAGTTTTGATAGATTTCTTCTGTTATAAAAGGAACATAAGGTGCAGCAACTTTTGAAAGTGTTGTAAGAACAGTATATAATGTCATATAAGCTCCTATTTTATCTTCTGTAAGTTCTGTTCCCCAATATCTTTCTCTGTTTCTTCTTACATACCAATTTGAAAGTTCATCTGTAAAGCTTTCAATTTCAAGTGCACTCGTTGTTATGTCATATTTGTCTAATTTTTCTTGTACATCTTTTATTAAAGTATTTAATTTTGAAATAATCCATTTATCCATAATATTTGTTATTTTAAACTCTTTGTGTTCTAATGGATTAAATTTGTCTATTTCTGCATATAATACATAGAATGAATATACATTCCATAATGTTGATAAAAATTTTCTTTGTGTTTCTTCTACATCTTTTGTTGAAAATCTTGTTGGAAGCCATGGAGCAGAAGATGTATAGAAATGCCATCTTGTAGCATCAGCGCCAACTGAGTTTAGTACATCAAATGGGTCTACAACATTTCCTAAATGTTTAGACATTTTTAGTCCTTTGCTATCTAGTACATGTCCTAATACTATGCAGTTTTCAAATGAATTTGTATCAAATATACATGTTGAAATTGCAAGTAATGTATAGAACCAGCCTCTTGTTTGGTCAACTGCTTCTGAAATGAATTGTGCAGGGAAATTTTTCTCAAATATTTCTTTATTTTCAAATGGATAGTGCCATTGTGCAAAAGGCATTGACCCAGAATCAAACCAGCAGTCTATAACTTCTTTTTCTCTCTTCATTTCTTTACCACATTCTGGGCATTTTAAATGAATTGGGTCTAAGTATGGTTTATGTAATTCGACATTTTTAGGTACGTTTATTCCTTTTTCTTCTAGTTCTTTTCTCGAACCTATGCATTCTAAGTGTCCACATTCACATCTCCAAATTGGAAGTGGTGTTCCCCAATATCTGTCTCTTGAAATTCCCCAATCTATAACATTTTCAAGGAATTTTCCAAAACGTCCTGTACGAATTGTGTCTGGCATCCAGTTGATTTTGTTATTATTTTCAAGTAATTTATCCCTAACTGCTGTCATTTTAACGAACCAGCTCTCTTTTGGATAATAAAGTAAAGGTGTGTCACATCTCCAGCAATGAGGATAACTATGTGTAAATTTTGCAGAGCTAAATAATTGATTTCTTTTAGCTAAATAAACACATACATCTTTATCACATGTTTTAACAAATCTTCCTGCCCAAGGCTCAACTTCTGATACAAATTTTCCTTCTTTATCTACAAGGTTTACAAATGCAATTCCATTTTGCTTTGAAACAAGGCTATCATCTTCACCATAAGCTGGTGCAATATGAACAATACCAGTTCCATCATCTATTGTAACATAATCTCCGTGAATTACAACAAATGCTTTTCCTTCTACTTTTGCAAATGGCATTAGTTGTTCATATTTCATTCCTAGAAGTTCTGTACCTTTAACTGTTTTTATTACTTCATGTGGAATGTCTTTTAAAATTTTTTCTACTAAAGCATCTGCTAAAATGTATATTTCTTTATTTCCTTCTTCTTGAATTTTTCCATCTATAACTGGTTTTTCAACTTTTACATAAGAATAGTCATAAGCTTTGTTTACGCAAAGTGCAAGATTTGAAGGCAATGTCCATGGTGTAGTTGTCCATGCTAAGAAATAAACATTATCTTCTCCAACAACTTTGAATTTGCATGTTGCAGATAAATCTTGTACATCTTTGTATCCTTGTGCTACTTCGTGTGAAGATAGTGCAGTTCCACATCTTGGACAATATGGCATAACTTTATGTCCTTGATATAAGAGCCCTTTATTCCACATTTGTTTTAGTGCCCACCATTCAGATTCAATATAATCGTCATGATATGTAACATAAGGATTTTCCATATCTACCCAATATCCTACTTGATCTGTCATTTTCTTCCACATAGAAACATAAGTAAACACACTGTCCTTACATTGTTTTATGAAATTTTCTACTCCATAATCTTCAATTTGTTGTTTTCCTGAAATTCCTAATTTTTTCTCAACCTCAAGTTCAACAGGAAGTCCGTGTGTATCCCATCCAGCTTTACGTATAACATTATAACCACGCATTACTTTATACCTTGGTATGATGTCTTTCATAACTCTTGTTAGAATATGTCCAACATGTGGCTTGCCATTTGCTGTTGGAGGACCATCATAGAATGTAAAGTAACGTTTTCCTTCGTTTATTGCAAAATTTTTATGGATTATATCTTTTTCCTTCCATAAATCTCTTACTTCTTTTTCCATTCCGACAAATCCGTCGTCTTTTAGTTCAACTTTTTTGTACATTTTTTCATTACTCCTCTCCCATTTAAATGTAAAAAACTCTATTCATCCTAAGATTTTAGGACGAAATAGAGTTTGAATTTCGCGGTACCCCTAAATAGTTGCATTGTCCTTGTTATAGTCTTTAATTTATTTATTTGTTCTATACTAACACTTTTGGTTAAAAAATGCAAGAGAAAAACACTTATTTTCCAATAAACATTTGCACATAAATTTTCCCGTATTTTGAGCTAACTACAACTCCTATTCCTGTATAATTAAAACTACCATTTAAAATATTGGCTCTATGTCCTGACGAATTCATCCATGCTGTAACAGCTGCTGAATTGTTTGAATTACCCGCAATATTTTCTCCAGCACTTTTATATGATATTTTATAGCCTGAAAGCATATTAAATGGTGAGCCATAAGTTGGTGATGTATGTGAAAAATAATTATTTGTAACCATATCTTGTGCCTTTATTCTTGCTACATTTTGAACCTCTGAATCTATTTTTAATGCTGATAAACCATTTTTCGTTCTTTGCTGATTTATTAAATTAAATACTTCTAATTCGTCTGATGATAGATTTGCACTTGATGTGTTAGAACCTGTGTTTGAGGCACTTCCTATTGTTCCTTTAGATTTTGTATTTCCACTTGAGCTTGGATAAATAGCTTTTACATATTTTTTATTTACAGCTCCTACATAATCCCCTTCAATTTGCACAATATACCAATTTCCTACTCCTGCAAAAACTCTAATATATGAATTTTTATTTACTTTCGCAATTACAGGATAATTTGTTCCGTGGTCCGCTTCTTACATTAAGTTTTGTAGCTGTTACAAGACCTGTTGAAAAGTCTAGTTTGTAATAGCTTTGCATTCCAAATGATGTTGCAGTTTTAGTTACTGCAAAAACGAATACAAATAACATTAAGATTTTAAGTATTGTTTTCTTTTTTATTTTTACAATTTTCATAGATAAACTCACTCCTCCTAATAAATTATATTATGAGGATTCTGTCCATTATACCAATTCATTTTTATCTATTTTAATTGTTGTTGGTCTTCCGTGTGGACAAGTATATGGATTTTGAAGTGAAAGTAAGTTTTGAATTAGGAAATCAACTTCTTCTTTAGTTAAATCCATTCCTGCCTTTACTGCAGATTTGCATGCAACTGTCGCAATAAATCTTTCTTCTATGTCTTTAATGTTACTCCTAGAGGATGTAATCATTTCATCTAAAATATCCATAAACATCGACTTCGTATTTGTTTTTTGTCTATATTCAATATCTGGTATTCCATTTATTTTTATCGTATTTTCCCCAAAGAAATCTAGGTCATATCCTGCTTTTTCGAATAATTCTTTATTATCTTTCACAAATTTCACTTCTTTAGCACCTAAGTCTATTACTTCTGGCATAAGTAACATTTGGCTGTTAGAATGAATATTGTTTTTGTAGTTTTCTTTTATTTTTTCATATAAAATCCTTTCATGTGCTGCATGTTGGTCTATTAAATAAAGTTCATTTCCAATTTGAATAATTATATATGTTTTAAATGAAATTCCTATAAATTTGTAATCAATTTTTCTCTCTTCTTCTCTTTTTCTTATTTCTTCTTGAGCATAATTATTTATTGGTTGGTTACTTCCTGTTTGTTCTTCATGCAAATTTGTTGTTTGTTGAAATGAACTGGCATCTTCATCACTATTAGTATTTTCATGTGTAAAATGTTTTTTAAAATGATTTGTCAAAAAATTAAATTCATTTGTAATATAGTTTTCTTTTTTACTTGATTGTTCTGTATTTCCAAGGAATTCCTCATTTAGAAGTGTTCCTTTTATTGCTCTATATAATACTTTGTAAATTTCATCTTCTTCTTTAAACCTTACTTCCATTTTTGTTGGATGAACATTTACATCATACATATTTGCTGGCATTTCAATGTTTATTATAAAGAAACCATATTTACCAATTCCTGTGCTTCCTTTAAATGCTTGATCTGCACTATTTGTTAAAATAGGATTTTGTATGTTTCTTTTATTTAAGAATATAATTTGATCTTTTCTAGAATCTTTTGCAATTCTAGTATTTCCTATTACTCCAGTAATTTTTATGTTTTCTTCTTTGTAATCTACATCTATTATATTACTTTGAACTTCTTTTCCATAAAACATATAAATAATATCATGTAGGCTTCCATTACCATTTGTTTGGAACATATTTTTCCCGTCATTTATAAATTTTATTGAAATATCAGGATTCGCTAGTGCTGCTTTTTCTAGCCACTCTCGAATATATCTTAGTTCTGTTGCATCTTGTTTTAAGAATTTATATCTAACAGGTGTATTAAAAAATAAATCTTCAACTAGCATTGTTGTTCCTGTTTGAGATGCAACTTCTTCTACATTTGTAATGTTTCCTGCTTCTGCTTCAATTTTTAACCCTGTATCTTCATTTTCAGTTTTGGAAATCATGGTTAGTCTTGAAATTGCAACAATACTTGCTAGCGCCTCTCCTCTAAATCCCATTGAATATGTATGTTCTAGGTCCTCTACTTTGTGTATTTTACTTGTTGCATGTCTTTCTAATGAAATTTGCATATCTTCAAATTTCATACCTTTTCCATTATCTGTTACTTTTATAAATGTCTTTCCGCCATGTTTAACTTCTACTATAATTTTCTTTGCTCCTGCATCTATAGAGTTTTCAACTAATTCTTTTACAACATTTGCTGGCTTTTCTATAACTTCTCCTGCTGCAATTTTGTTAATTGTTAGATCATCTAATAGTACAATGTTTCCCATATTATTTTCCAACCTTCCACTCTTTTTTATCTTGTGTTATTATATGTCTAATTAAATTACTCGTCAAGATTTTTAAAAATTTACTTTCTTCACTTGATAATTTTAAATTTTTCTGTTATTATAGTTAGGTAAATTAAATATGCCGATGTGGCGGAATAGGCAGACGCACACGACTCAAAATCGTGCGGGAAACCATGTGGGTTCGAGCCCCACCATCGGTACCAAAATAAACCACTAGCTTTTGCTAGTGGTTTTTGTTAAATTAGATTGTGTAGTTCAAAAGAGAGTTTTTATTTATTATATCCTGGTTTTCCAAGTAATTCAAACATATTTGTTTTATATTTTTCTACTCCTGGTTGGTTGAATGGATTGACTCCTAAAAGTTCTCCACTCATTGCACATGCAAGCTCAAAGAAATATATTAAATGTCCAACTGTTTCTTCATCTAGTTCTTTTGTATTTATTAATATATTTGGAACACCTCCCGAGACATGAGCATTTATTGTTGCTTCCATTGCCTTTGAATTAATATAGTCCATTGTTTTTCCCTCTAAATAATTTAATTCATCTAAATTATCTTCGTCATAATGAACTTTTATATTTGTATCATGTTCTTCAATATTTATTACTGTTTCAAATAAATTTCTTCTTCCTTCTTGAATATATTGTCCAAGTGAATGTAAATCTGTGGTAAATTCCGCTCCTGATGGATAAATACCTTTTTTATCTTTCCCTTCACTTTCTCCAAATAATTGTTTCCACCATTCTATAAAATAATGTAGTTTTGGCTCATAAGTTACTAAAATTTCAATATTTTTTATTTCTTTATATAAAATGTTTCTTAATACAGCATATTTATAGCAATCATTATATTTTAAGTTTGAATCATTATATTGTTCTTGAGCAAATTTTGCTCCAATCATCAGTTTGTCTATGTTTATTCCAGCTACTGCTATTGGAAGAAGTCCAACAGGTGTTAAAACTGAGTATCTTCCACCTATATTATTTGGTATTACAAATGTTGTATATTTTTCCTTTTTGGCCAGTGTTTTTAATGCACCTTTTGTTTTATCTGTTGTAACATATATTCTTTTTTGAGCTTCTTTAGCTCCATATTTGTTTTCCATAAATTCACGAAAGAATCTAAATGCTATTGCTGGTTCTGTTGTTGTTCCAGATTTTGAAATTACATTTATTGATAAATCTCTACCTCCAATAAGTTCAACTAAATCATTTAAATACTTGCCACTCATGTTATTGCCTACATATAAAATTTGTGGAGAGTTTCTTTTTTCATCTGGCAAACTATTATAAAATGTGTGTGTTAAACTTTCTATTACAGCTCTTGCTCCCAAATAAGAACCTCCAATTCCTATTACAATCAAAACTTTAGAATCTTTTCTTATCTTTTTAGCTGCTTCTTTTATTTTTTCAAATTCTTTTTTGTCGTATTTCTCTGGCCATGTAAGCCATCCTAAAAATTCGCCACTTTTATTTGAATTCTCGTGCAGTTTATTATGAATTTTTGCAACTTCTTGTTCATATTTCATTATATTTTTTAATTCTTTTCCAGAATATTTAATTTCTAGCTTTATATTAGACATTAAAGCTCCCCCTCTTTTGTTTATTTTATAATAATTTTATATCACTTATATATAAAACTACATTGCACAGAAAATTTATTGCATATTTTTTTGTGCACAAACAAATTTGTTGAAAAAAATCTTTGATTTTTTCAGATTTGTTCTTATTGATTAAATGTTATTTCTACTTTGCTAATTTTTTCATTTGCTGCCAAATCATTCCCTGTTTTGGAGGTTCGAATGAAATCACCTTCATTATGCCCACAATTCATTTCATAATGATCTATGTATGTTTCAGGAATGTTGTGTTTGCAAACAGCAGTTTCTCTGTGTGATGCAGGTCCTGTTCCCGCGCCCCAGTGTTCTACTTCTTCATTGCCAAATTTTTTTCCGCAATATGGACATGTCCATGAATAATGTCTTACAACATCATGCCACCCTCCCTCGTTAGGCGATGTAGACATTGTTTCCAATTTTGTGTTCCAACCATAATATCCTGTATATACTTTTTCTACATATCTTGTTCCAGTTATTGCACTGCCATAACATCCTCCACCACCTTGACTACTTCCAGTGTGATGGTGAACAATAGTATAAGTAAGTGTGTATTCTCCTCCTCCAGTTCCATTTTTTTGACCTGCAGCAAATCCTACTGAATATCCAGCATTATATGCACTTGAAGTATCTATAGTGCCTACATATACATTAGTTCCATTTAATGTTAAGCTCTTTTTGTCACTTGCCCATGTTACATAATTGTTGGAATTACTTTTGGTTAAAACTATTTTTCGTCTATTATAAAGTTCGTCTAATGCGGCTTTTACACTAGTTTCTGTTCCATCTGGCTTTGTGTAAAGAACATCTCTTGCAAAGTATAAATATGCTGCATAAACACTAATTCCACTTGTTAAAAAAATTACTAAAACTATTACAATTATTATTTTTATATTTTTAGCTTTCATATCTTACCTTTCGTATTTTTAATTATTATATAAAAAGTCTAATGCTTCTTTTACGTTTGTTACTTTCCAGTTAGAGTTTGTTGGTGTATATGAAACCTCTTCTGCTTTAATTCTTTTCGTTTTCACATCTGTTGTTTTTGATATTTTCACATTCCCAGCAACATCTGTATTTTTTGTTGCTATTGTGTATGTTGTATTTGGTGCTACACCTTCAAATTCGTTTGATGTTTGCCATGTATTTCCAGCATCTATACTATATTCTATTGTGGCTATTCCACTCTTACCATATTTAGCAGTTGCTTCTTGATCTGTTTGATGATTTGTTATAGTTATTGAATGTGATGTTGTTTCTGCAGTTGGTGCTGTATCTGTTGGTGGTAATTTATCTATGTTTGTAATTGTTACAGACTTATAATTTGTATGATTTGCATCATCTTCAAATTTGTAATATACAACACAGTTTGTTGCAGCTGTTACTTTTGTTTGATCATAAAAGTCTGTCCATTCTCCACTTGCACTATCAATTTGATATCTAGTTTTTATATCACTTGAAGTTGGTAAAGTTACTTTAACATTTTGATTTGTCCATGTTGCTGGTTCTACTTTTAATCCTGTATCTGTTATTGGTGGTATGTCTTTTGTTCTTATATTGCTTAAAGTATTGCTTGTTACAACATTTCCCGCTACATCATATATTTCACAGTATATGTCATAATTTCCTGTCGTTAATTTATAGAATATTTTTGAATATGTATTCTTAGTTGTTAATCCTTTTATATTAGAATTTATCTCTGCATATGAGTCTGTAATTTGGATCCAATTCGCGTCTGTAGACTTTTTATAATGCCAAACTATTTTAGCTATTCCTGAGTCAAAATCCTGTGTTGTTATTGTTACTCCTATTCTAGATGTTCCAATAGATTTTGTTTTTATTTGTTCTGTTATTGTTGGTTTTACTCTATCTATGTTCGATACTGTTATTGATGCATAATTTGTTGTGTTTGTTCCATCAGTATATCTATAATTAATTACATCATTTGAGCCTATTTTAAATTGTGAGCTATAATTTTTCCATGTTGAATTTGACGAGTTTAAAAGATATTGTGTTGTCCTCCCTGCGCTTACTGGCAATATTACTGTTACATCTTGATTTGTCCAATATGTTGGATTTATTGTTCCTGTAAATACTCTTCCTATTGCCTGTATTACTAAATCTCTTGTTGATGTTTTTGTTATATTTCCTGCAAGATCATATATTTCTGCCGATATTATATATGAGCCTGATATTAAATTTGTAAATTGTCTTGTTTGCGTTGCCTCTGTTGTTATTCCAGTTTGGTAGTCATCTGTTATTGTTGTTTCATTATTTGAACCATTCATTTTAAATTTCCATACTATTTTGTCTAGCCCAGATTCTGAATCTAATGCTGTTGTACTTGCTACAAAACTATTTGTTGTTATGTTGCTTATTGTTAATCCACTAGTTACTTTTGGTGAATTTTTATCTATGTTACTTATATTGACTGTCCCATAGCCACTCGCATTTATTCCATCTGAAAATCTATAATATACCATTCCATTTTTTTCCATAGTTACATTTCCTGTGTATGTTTGCCATTCTGTATTATTGGTTGTGTTTGTTTTATATTGTGTTACAAATCCATCTTTTCCATTTATTGTTACAGTTACATTTTTATTTGTCCACGTTGTTGGATTTGCTATTGCATCTCCTTCACCTGTTTCTGGGACTTTAGATATATCTATTTGTATTGGACTTCCATTTCCATCTATGGTAGATATAATGTTCCCTGCTACATCATATATTTCTGCATATACCTGATATGTTCCTGATGTTAGATTTCCAATTGTTATTTCTGCTGTTGTATTGTGCTTCCCAGTTCCATTTATATTGTTATCTGGTGTATCTATATTTGTTGTTTCTTCGCTGTAATTTGCTTCTAATTTATTCTTGTAGTACCATACTATTTTACTCAATCCTGAGTCTAAGTCTTGAACACCAATTTTTAACCCGAAACTCTTTGTTTCTACACTTGTTACTTGTAATCCTTCTGTTATGCTTGGCAATACTTTATCAATATTTCCAATTGTTACTGATTTAAATGTTGTATTTAACATATTTATTCCATCAGAAAACACGTAATTTATTATTGTGTTTTCTTCAACTGACAATGTTTTTGTATATTCCTGATTTGGTATTTCATTTCTTGTTGCATATAATGTCGTGTATTCTGCTCTTTGTGGCAATATTACTGCTACATTTTGATTTGTCCATGTTGTTGGAAATACTATTGCTGTCGTACTATTATTTAGACTTTCTCCTAATGTTGTATCATTTATTGTTACTTGTATTGGACCAGTTGTTGTAGATGAACCTGCAACATTGTATACATCTGCATACACTTCATACTTCCCTGTTGTTAGATTTCCTATCGTTTTTTCTGCTGTTATATCTGAAAATCCTGCTATTGTTCCATTTATTGTTGCATAATCACTAACTATCGTTTTATATTCCCCATCATCTCCTGCTACTCTGTAATACCATATTACCTTTGCAATTCCCGACTCTGGGTCATGTGCTCCTAAACTTACAGTAAAACTATTTGTATTCTGACTTGTTGTGTGTATTGTTGGTTCTATTATTGGGGATGTTTTATCTATCCTATTTATAACTACTGTTTCTGCGTCTGATGTATTTGCTCCTCCATTATCTGCTGTATATCTGTAATACACGGTTGTGTTTCCGCTCACTGTTATTGTTACGCTTTGTCCTTTGGGAACAGTTGTCCAATCCCCAGTATTTCCATTTCTATACTGAATACTTAATCCTGATTGTCTAGTTATTTCTATTGTTGCTGGTGTATTTTTCCAATACATATAATTTCCACTTACATTTATAGTTGAAACTGAACCTGATGTTAATTCATCATCACTTGAAAAATATGCATTTGTTTTATATAAATCGTATTTTTCTCTTGCAAGCGAGCTTAAATATACTTTTCTTAAATTAGTATTTGCTAATTTTCTTGTTGCATTATTATCTGGTGTATATGTATCTGCAAATCTATTATATGAGTACACCGTTCCTTCTATTATGTTATCTATATCATATGTTCGAGCTGTTCCCACTAAACACCCATAGTTTTTTTCGTTTGAATGAGGATAAAAATAGACTTCGTTTCCATCTGACACTGTTACACTCTGTCTTTCAAATCCAATATTACTATATGCTGAGACTGCAGTAATACCACTTCCACTTACTATGTCTTTACATGATGGTAAGTGCACTTCATTATCTTCTGTTATTATATATATTGAGTTCTTACTCACAAATTCTTTATTTTTGTTATTTGTTATTACACTATAATTATTATAGTATTTTGATCCTATTGGAATTCCTTGCATAAATGTTGCTACAGTTATATTGTTTTCTATTTTGTCCCAGTCTTGTTCTGTAAAATTTGGCAATATAAATTCATATCCAACTCCAGAGCTAAAGTTTGCTATTGCTGCAGCTAAATTTGATGTTATTGTTCTTCTTATTACACTTCTTCTGTTTTCATCAAATGTAGAATTTGAAAGCAATGGATTATTATTTCTATTTAAAACAAATATTTTTTCATCTCCTGTGTTTATTGCAAAATCTGTTATTTGTGTTTTTCCATCCGCTTCAAATGCATTTTTTTGTGTTATATTTCTTAATTTTTCATTTACCCATTTGCTAAATTCTAATGCATCATAATAATACTGAACATCACTAAAGCTGTGTAAATGTCCATCATAATAAGCAATATTTTGCATATAGTATAATGTTGCTTCATCTGTTATATATTGTTTTTTATTGTTTGTATTCCAGAAATAACCTGCTTCGTCTCTATATACTTTTCTATTTTTATATATAATATATTCATATTCACCATTTGTTGGTTGATTGCTATTATTTAATGTTATTAGTTGTTCTTTTAATATTTCTGGTTCTATTGTTACTTCATCATATATTATTTTGGTTGGATATTTTTTTGTATATATATTTCCCAATGAATCCATATATGTATATTGTTTCATGTCTGTGGCTTCATCAAATGTTATTAAAGAGGAATCTATTAATGCTCCTGTTTTTGTTACATATTCTCCATCCACTTTTCCGTAAATTGTTATGTTATTGTCTAATGTGTAATTTATAACAAAATCATCTGAACCGCTTATATATCTGCATGAATAATATATATATGGTTTTAATCCATATTGATACTCGTTTGCTGTCTCATTAAAATATTTACTATGTATATAATAACCATCATACATTGTGTATAATATTGCTGGTATGTAACCTTGAAGCTCCTGTGCTGAATAACCACTTGCTCCAAGTTCAGTTCCAAGTGAATTATAGAATGTAGAAACAGATGCTTCTATATCTCTTATTTTAGAGTCACTAACTGTTGAATATTTGTTGTTTATTGTATTTAATTGAAAGCTGCTTATTGCATCTGAAGTTGCTGTTTGCAATTTTGAATCATAAGTTGTTTGTAAAGAAATAGTGTCTATTTGAGTTTGAATATATTGAGTTATTACCAAAGAGATAGGTACAATAATTATTATAAATATAATTGCCCAATTTTGTATTTTCATTTGTTTTCCACCCTTAAACTTAAATTATAACTTCACAAGTAGATTATAACATTGACGATATTTTAATGCAATTGAAATTTTTAACTTTTTTACATTTTTTATAAAAAAAAAGAAAATTTTCTTGTTTTTTTTATTTTTTTATATAATAATATTAAAAGGTGATTTAATTATGACAAGTTTTATTTTAAAAATAATAGGTATTTTTACTATGCTCGCAGACCACTATTCAGATGTGTTTATTGGTCATTTTTCATGGCTTAACTTAATTGGAAGAATATCTTTTCCTATATTTGCATTTCAAGCTGTGCAAGGATATATACATACTAAAAACGTAAAGAAACATTTAACTAAATTATTAATTTTCGCTTGTATTTCTCAATATCCTTTTATGTTATTTTTATCTACATTCTCAGATAAATTTGCATTGAATATTTTCTTTACGTTTTTCTTTGCATTATTTACATTATGGTTATATGATAAATGTAAAAATAAATTATTAGGTTTTTTGATAGTAGTTGTATCTAGTATGATAGGTTCGTTTATTAAACTAGATTATGGAGCCTTTGGAATTTTGCTTATTTTTGTTTTTTACTTTTTTGAAAAAGATTTTAATAAAATTTACAAATTGAAAACTAATTTTAATAAACTTTTAATGAGCATTACCGTAATACTTTTAACTTTAGCAAAATATTCATATCCAAGTTTTAAAGGTCACTATTTACTTTGTGCATTATTTACAAGCTTATCACTTGTATTCATTTTGCAATATAATAAAAAAGAAGGTCCAAAGTCAAAATATTTCTTTTATATTTTTTATCCTTTGCACCTATTGATTTTGTATTTTATAAGCACTCATATTTAGAGTGCTTTATTTATTCCTTCTGCAATTATTTTTGACATTCCTAAAACAAGCTCATCTATTTCTTTTGGAGTTACTACAAAATTGAAGTTCTTTGGAATTAGTGCTTCTTTTATTTGTTCATAATTATCTTGCTCTTTTAAATTATTTAGATAGTCATTTGATTTTGCATCATTTTGCAATTTTTCTATAAAAATATTCAATGCATCGTTTACTACAACTGCTGTTTCTACAACTGTTGGAATTCCTATTGCTATTACAGGAATTCCCAGAGAATTTTGACTTATTTCGTCTCTTTTATTTCCAACTCCTGCTCCAGGAACAATCCCAGTATTTGAAAGTTGGATAGAAGAACTTATTCTTTCCATACTTCTTGATGACAGTGCATCAATTGCAATTAAAAGCTTTGGTTTTGTGTTTTCTACAACTCCTTTTACGATTTCTACTGTTTCAATGCCAGTTGTTCCCAAAACTCCTGGTGCAATTGCACTAACTGGTCTTGTATTTTCATCTATATATTGTGGCAAGTATTTTAGAATATGTCTTGTAACTTCAATTTCTTTGGTAACATTTGGACCTAGTGCATCTGGTGTTACTTCTTCATTTCCAAGTCCTACAACTAAAATTTCATCTTTAAACTGAATTTTTTCTCCTATCATCTTTTTAAGTTCGTTTGCAAGTGTGTTTGCGGCTTGGTCTTTTTCTTCATCAGTCAACAAATTTATCTTTTTAATATCTATTGTAATATACTCTCCTTGTGGCTTTCCAATTGCTTTTTCACCATTCTCGTTTGTAATTTTTACTCTTGAAACACTTAATTTTTCTCCTATCTGTTCGTTACTACTTTCTATTCCGTCAACTTCATTTTCTATTTTATTGGCTTTTTTATATAAATCTCTTCTTTCATCTGCTAAATCTGTTCTAAAATTATACATAATCAATTATATTCCTTTCTTTAAACACAAAACTTAGTTAAAAAATTTTGAGCTTTAAGTTTTGTACTAACTTAAACAATAAAATAAGACAAAGTCTCTTTTGCTTTGCCTTTATTTTTTACTAAAATTTAAAAATTATGTATTTTTATTTAGAGCAGTAATTACATAATATTGCTTCTAGCCCAATATTTATATCTATTATTCCAGTTTTGTACTTGTAATCCAAATTTATTAGCTCTTCTAATATTTGTTTTAGTTCTTCTTCTTTAAAATATTTTGATTGAGTAGCATATTTTGATACTAAGAAAGATTGATTTGTTTTTAGATTTAAACTTTGTGCTATATTAAGATTTTCTCTTTGTGCTACTTTTACTATATATATTTTTTTAAAGTGACGATAAAGTGTAATTAGTATTTTCTGAATTGGTTCTTTTTGATATATTAAATTTTGTAATACTTCTAAAGCTTTTCCAATATTTTTCTTTCCTAAATTATCTGTTAAATCAAATATTATGCTGTCTAATTGTTTTGTACATAGTAAATCTATATCTTGTTTTGTTATTGTACCTTCCGCTCCTTCATATTCAATAAGCTTTCTAATTTCATTTATTAGTTCTTGCATATTTGTTCCACAGCATTCTATAAAATATTGAAGAGTTGTATCTGTTACATTTACTTTATATGCATTTGCAATTTGTTTCATTTTGGCTATAATTTGAAAAGGTTTCTGTTCTTCAAATTCATATACTTTTCCATATTGCTCTATTGTTTTATAAAGCTCATTTTTCTCCGCTTCTTCCTCGTAAAAAACAAGAACAACGGATTTTTTCATTACGTCATTATTATTTTTTATATAATCTACAAGTTTACTTATAAATTCAGAATTTGCATTTATATTTTTCTTTCCATTCTTCTTAAATATCCCTGTATTCTTTGCTATTATTAATTTTTTAGAAAATCCAAACGCTGGTGTTTCTATATCTGAAATAATCTCATTTACATTTGTTTCGTCTATCTTAATATAATTTATTCCTATTTGCTTTTCTCCAAAGTTTTTTTCTATTTTCTTTAAAAACGTTTCTAAAAGGAAAGTTTCTTTTCCATACAAAAGATAAATAAATTCTTCATTTTCTTCCTGTGGCATAAAAATCTTTCCTCCCTTTTTATTTTTTTCTGTTTTCTTTTTCTTTTAATTTAGCTTGTTTCTTTTGTTCAATTAGTTCGTCGCTTTCTCTAATAGATTGAATTCTGTCATTATATTTTGTAGCAAATTTGCTTTTTGTATGTGGTATATTTTTCTCTTTTTTATTAGTTTTTCTTTTTGCTCTTTTTGGGGTTCTCTTTAATTCTTTTTTGCTCTCTTTTAGTCTAGAGTTTAGCATTAAATATGTTGAATTATTTTGCATGTCTCTAAATTTTAGATCTTCACAAATAAGCTCAATTATTGAAGATGCTATTGCATCTGGGTTATGTCTTATAAATTCTCCATCTATGCATGAAAGATTTCTTTGAAGAAGTTTAACTCCTTCTGCTTTTGCTTTTGATACATCTTGTTCTACGATATCTGCTCCTTCTTGGTTGTATTTCCTAATAAATTCCGGAACAATTTCTCCTGTGTCATAAATACAATAATCTACTATTCCTTTTCCTGCATGATCTTGTAAAGCCTTTATATGAGCTGATAATGTATAATTGTCTGTTTGTCCTGGTTCTGTCATTATATTGCTAATATAAATTTTAAATCCTTTGTTTTCTTTAATGGCTTTTGCAACACCTTTTACAAGTAAATTAGGTATTACATTTGTATATAAGCTTCCTGGTCCTATAATTATTGCATCTGCATTTTGAATTGCTTCTATAACTCCAGGAGCTGGCATACAGTTTGATGGATTTATAAATATACGATTTATTCTGCTTACTTTATTTGCTACTATTTCTGGTATTCTTTCTTTGCTTTGAATTATCGTTCCATCCTCTAATTCTGCACAAATATCTATTGGATCTAATGTAACAGGAAGCACTTTTCCAGTTATATTTAGTACATTTTTAGTTTGCTCCACTGCTACTTTTAAATTTCCATAGTGTTCTTTCATCGCAAGTAAATATATGTCTCCGAATGATAAGTTTTTTAATTTTCCTGATGTAAATTTGTAATTTAATACTCCACTCATTGCTATTTCATCTTCTGATAATGCTATAAAACTATTTTTTATATCATCTAGTGGCATAGACTCTAATAATTTTCTGGAATCTGTCGCTTGCATTCCATAATCTGAAACTGTAACAATTGCTGTAATATTACTTGTGTAGTTTTTTAACCCTTTTAGTACAGAGTCTAGTCCTGTTCCTCCACCAATTGCGACAATATTTGGTCCTTCATCATAAACTTTTTTATTAAATATAAGTGATTTTACATTTCCAGTTTTTGCTTCATTTCTTGTATCTGTTTCTTGAACAAGTAGTTCAAGCGTTCTCCTTTGCATAAAAATATTTCCTATTATTACAAAAGAGAAACCCACAACGAAGCTCAATATTATTTTAAGTAAATCAATAAATTGTAGTTCTTTTCCAGTTACTATAAGTGTCATCCCATAGCATGCAAGAGCAATCCCAATTATAATCACTAGCATCCATCTCTTCATTTTTGCTTCTTTTTTAAACCATTTAAAAAAACCTTTCATTTTTTTATTCATTCCTCCTTTAAGACACAAACCAGTTGGAGAAGAATTAATGTAATTATTTTTAACACTTTCTCCAGTCTTTTTTATTCGCCTAGAACTTCTATTTCAAGTTCAATTTCTTTTTTAAATTTTTCATAAATAACTTTTTTTATGTATTCTGTTAGATTTAAAATATCTTTTGCTGTAGCATTTCCAGCATTTATAATAAATCCTGCATGTTTTGTTGAAACTTGCGCTCCTCCTATTTTGTATCCTTTAAGTCCTGCTTCATCTATTAAAGCTGCAGTTACAAAATCTGAGCCTCTTTTAAATGTACTTCCTGCACTTGGAAATCCTACTGGCTGTTTTGAAATCCTTAAGTTTCTTAATTCTTCCATTTTCTCTTTAATTTCTTGTTCATTTCCCTTTTTTAATTGTAGTTTAGCACTTAATATAATTTCTCCACTGTTTTTAAATTTGCTATATCTATAAGCAAAATTTGCATCTTTTCCGTTAATTGTTTTTGTATTTCCTTGCTTATCCATATATGTTATTGTTTTGACAATGTCTTTCATTTCACTGCCATAAGCGCCTGCATTCATGCGGATTGCACCACCTATTGTGCCTGGAATTCCACTTGCAAATTCAAAACCTGCAATTCCGTTTTTTTTGTAATATTACAGCTAACATTCCTAGTTTTACTCCTGCTTCCACATCAATTTCAGCAGCTTCTTTTATGCTTATTCTGTTGAATTCTAAAGTAATTGTTATTCCTCTAATTCCATTGTCTTTGACTAAAACATTGCTTCCATTTCCTAAAATAGTAAGTGGAATGTCTTTTTCATTTGAATACTTCACTATATATTTAAGCTCATCTATTGTTTTTATTCTTATAAATATATCTGCATTTCCTCCAACTTTAAAAGATGTATGCTTATTCATTGGCTCATTTTGTTTTATTTCTATTTCAGAATTTTGCTTATGTATATCTTCATATATTTCCTGAATATTCATATAACTTTGTATCACCTCTATATAATATATATGGATTTTTATGCTCTTTATTCTATCATTTTTCTATAGAATTTACAATGTTTTTCACAAATTTTGCACTTCTGCTTGAAAATTTTATTGTTTGCTGTATAATAATGTTAAGTTTTATTTTTATTTTGAATTACAGAAAAAAGAACTATTGCGCAATAGTTCTTTTTCATTATTTGTTTATTATATCTTTAACAACTTCTCCTGAAATTATTAGCCCTGCAACTGATGGCACAAAAGATATGCTGCCTGGTACCTGGTTTCTAACGCTACATTTTCTTTGTGTTCCTGTAGGACAAATGCAGTTTGTTTTACAACTTGATTCGACATTATCATCTAATTTTATCGGCTCTTCTTTTGAATATACAACTTTTAACTTTTTTATTCCTCTTGTACGTAGTTGCTTTCTCATAACCTTCGCAAGTGGACAAATACTTGTTTTATAAATATCTGTTACTTCAAATTTTGTTGGATCTAACTTGTTTCCAGTTCCCATACAAGATATTATAGGTATTTTTAGTTTGTTAGCCCTTACAACAAGCTCTATTTTAGCAGTAACTGTATCTACTGCATCAATTATATAATCTACATTTTCATCTAGAATTTCTTTACTTCCGTGGCAAAAAAAACTCTTTATATGTTTCAACCTTTGCATTTGGATTTATATCTAAGATTCTATCTTTTGCAACATCAACTTTATATTTTGATATTGTACTTCTTGTTGCAATAATTTGTCTGTTTAAATTTGTAAGGCATACTTTATCATCATCTACTAGTATAAATTTTTGAACCCCTGCTCTAACAAGTCCTTCTACTACAAAAGAACCAACTCCCCCTATTCCAAATATTGCCACTTTTGCATTTTGTAATTTTTGCATTTTTTCTTTTCCTATTAATAGCTCTGTTCTTGAAAATTGGTCTAGCATTTTATTATACCGTATTTACTTTTCCTTTCTTTCTTTACTATTTAATTTTTTCTCCTCTTTTACCATTTGTTCACTATTTTCTTTTTTATCCTTTTTGATAGTATCTATTTTTTTCTCTATTTGCTTTTTGGTTTTGACTACTCTATCTTTTCCCTCTTTTACTGTTTCTTCAGCCTTTGTTTTTGCCGCTTTAATTGTTTCGTCTGCTTTTGTTCTGGCTTCCTCAATACTTTCTACTAGTTTTTCTCTAATTGATTGAATATTTGGAAACGCATTAAATAGTCTCCTTTGAGGCCATGCTTTCGATTGTATTACTTCACGTACTTTTGCTGTAATTTCTTCTGTATTGTCTTTATCAACTTTATTTATTTCTGTACTGACTTTGTTTATTACATTCCCTGAAACAATATTATCAACTAAGAATATTAAAAATAAAGTTCCACTTGTCGTATGTAGAGCAATTGATGAAAAATTATTTAATATTGAAAATAAAAATGGATTTGATATATATGAAATGAATAGTCCTAATAATCCAAATGGAATCATTGTTTCTAGACATATTCTTCCATTTATGTTAAATTTTTTTGTGCTATAATCCCACCATCTTACATTAAACTTTCTTTCCATTATATAACTTGTTAAATACTCTAATATTGAACAAACTAACATTGCAAGGATAAATAATACTATTGGATCATTTGTGTATTTCCTAAGTAGTACTGTTATAAGAAGTCCGCCATATCCATAAATTGGGCAGTATGGGCCAATTAAGAAACCTCTATTTATAAATCTATGATATTGAATTAGCTTTCCTACTACCTCAAGTATCCACCCCATAATTGAATAGCACATAAATAATAAGAAGTAAATTTCTACTGTTTGTAATATTTCGTTTAATTCCATTATTATTCCTCTTTTCAGACATTTTTATATATTCGTATAAATTTTACCATAATTTGTAAAAAATAACAAGTAAAATCTAATTTTACTTGTTTTCAAATATTATCCATCCGTAATCAGTGTTTATTTTATTTATGTTTTTCCCCGTAATTAAAACTGCTCCAGCGGCTAATTTGCTATTTTCAAGCTCATCCTCGGTAGTAAGTTCTTTAATGTCTTCTGCGTTTGTTGCAAGTAGTTCATTTCCTACTATATTAGAATCGCTAAATCCCTCTCCATTATAAGTTATTAAATAGACATCTCCATTAGCATATAGTCTAACTAGATGCAAAGAGCTACCCGCAAATCCACTTGGATTAGCCTCTTTTAAAACTTCATTACTATTAATATTTTCAATAATATTAGTTGTTTTATTTACATTTTTAAATATGTAAAAACATATTACTCCTCCAATAATAATTAAAATAGCTAAAAATGCAATAAGCATTATTTTGTTGTTCTTTTTCATCTTTTTATACTCCTCTCCTCATTTTCATATTTGTTATTATTCCCATTCAATTAGCATTATAATATCATAACAATTGAAATATCTCAATAAAATTTAATAAAATTTAATAAAATTTTTTTAAAATTATATGTTATAATCTCCATAGGAATTTCTTTCTTTTTTATTGTTAGTGATATAATATCACAAAATAGATTTCTTTTTTGATTTTAAATTTTTTTACACTATTAAATAGTTTTATATATTGTAAAAAAAAATTGTTGTGATATAATTTCTTTAAAAGGAGGAGAAAAAATGAGTAAAGAAAAAAAATTTTTAACTTTAATAAAAATTCTAATCTTCATTGTTATAATTGTAGTTATTGGAATTATAGTCATCAATAATAAGAAAGATGAGCCTCTTCACAATGAGGTTGCAAATAATACAAATACAATTGACAATAATGTATATTATAAGGAACTTGATGATGGGACTAAGGTAAATGTAAGTCCAAAGTTAAATGAAGAGAAAATGTATAATGGCCTAAAATTTTATAATTTTAGCTTATTTTCAAAAGATGGAATGACTTATCTTATTGCAGATGTAACAAATACCCAATCCATAGAGCTGTCTGATTATACAAATATAGATATTACATTTTATGATGGAAATGATAAAAAACTAGAATCAGTTATGGGCGTAATAATACCTTTGAGTGCTTCTGAAAGTACGCAATTAAAAGTAAGTTTGACGTTTGATTGCTCAAATGCTTACGACTTTAAAATAACTGCTCATTCAACTGATAAAAATCTAACTAAATAGATTGATAATAAAAAATCATGATCAATAAAAAAGATAGTCGATAATTTCTTCGACTATCTTTTTTATTAGTTGTGTGCTCCGCTTGTCCAGAAGAATCCTCCAGTACCCGCAACACCACTTCTTGGTGAATCAGTATTCTTAGCATAAATAGAACTCAAATTATCACTAGTGTGAAATCTAGAATTGAAAGTAGCATTTGATCCATTAATAAATCCTTCCAGTTTAGAGTCATTTACAAACATTGACTCTCCAGTTGCATAATATGCGACAACTATGTCTGTTGGTTGATTGAAAAAGATTCTCCTTAAACTTCTACAATCTGCAAACATACTATTTAATGACGCACCATCCATATCAGTTGTTGCATTAGGATAACCTGAAATTTGCTTTGCATGTCCTAGCAAATTAATGTATTGAATAGAATAGCAGTCATTGAACATAAAACTTCCATTGTAAATTGTTCCAATATTACTATTTCCCATATTAAGTGTTTGAAGTTTTTCACATCCCTGGAACATAGCTCTACAATTTGCCCCCGCATTTGGCGCTGATCCAAAGTTTAATGTAATCGATGTGATATTAGTACATCTGTTAAACATTGAATTGTAACTAATGTTTTTATTACTGATTCCTTTTTGTTGTACTTCAATGTTTACACTTGTTAAGTTAGAAGCGTCCTGAAATAAACTTGTAAAAGTACTTACCTGGCTAAAGTCCCACTTATTTGCTGCAAATGTAAAAGACCTTAGTGCTGTACAACTAATAAATGTTCCCTCCATTATGGTAGGTTTTATAACAGCGCCATCTACCACAGTGAAGTTTGACAAGTTTTTGCAATCTGTAAATGTTTTAAATAAATTAACCGCATTATTCAATTTTCCAAATGTTACACTCTTTACTCCACTGCTAATAAAACATTCAGATAAATTGGTTACATTTTCTCCAAATAAACTGCTAATATTTACATCTCCAAGTGATTTACAATTTTCAAATGTTTTTTCTGCCACTCTGATTTTACTTAAATCAACACAATTATTATAGTTAATAGATGTTAATGCACAGAATGAACGAAACATCCTTGAATAATCCTCTGGCATAACATAATGAGAACCTCGAGTCTGCAATTTCAATTCACCATTCGATAGGGTTCCATATACATCTACATCACCCATTTTTAGGATTGTCCCTGATGGGGCTACAACATTTGCATAAAATATAATATTCTTTACATTATTGTCAATTAATGATGTGCGCTCTCCAGAAGCAGAATATTCTGTATCGTTTAGCCATCCTTTAATTGATGTATTAAATGAGTAATAATCCAAGTTAACTGGAACTCTTGAGAATAGTAAAGTTTTAGCAACATCATCACTCATTGTGCCACTTAAATCGATTGAATTGCATACAATTCCGCTCAAACAATTAATATTTTTAATCTCATACTTTTGATTATATTTAACATCTACATTGCAACCTGTTACCCCACTTTTTACTAATTGTTCATCAATATAAACATCAAATGTACAATAATTTGAAGTATCTGAAACGGTCAGTTTATAACTTTTTGGAGTCCAATTTGCCGTAAAGTTCTTGTTTCCTGATGAGCCCTTGTTAATTTTCACTTCAGTCTGTGGTGTATTTCCATTTGACCCAGTCCATCCAGTAAAAATATATTTTTCTTTTGTAGGATTACTTAAGGTTATTGTATCAGTATCAACCTTATATGTGTCTGGATTAGTTGCTGTTCCTCCATTTAAGTCATATGTTATTTTGTATATTGTTTTGTCAATATTTGATATTTTTATTGTTCCTGCAGAGTTTACATTGTTTCCATCTGTGTAAATAAATGTTATCGTGCAATTACTACTTACTATAAATGGCTCTGTATATTTTATACTGCTCAATGTTGGTACATTTCCATCTGTTGTATATAATGTTGTTAGATTTTTTTCTGTTGGCAATGTTACTATTACATCTCCACTTGTTAATGATGTTGGACTTGCAGTTGCTACTCCAACCTCAGCTAACGATTTTGTTCTTATTGTTGTTACTACTGAATCTGATGAATTTCCCACTTTATCTATTGCGTGTGTCCTTACATCATATTCTGTATTTTGTATTAATCCACTAAATATTGCACTTGATTGCAATGTGCTCCATGTTGTATCTGATTTTTTCTTTATTTGATATTGTATTAATACTATTCCTGATTCATTGTCTGTTTGCTTGTTTGTTACAGTTATGCTATTTGTTGTAGATATTGCAGTTGGTGCTGTTGTAGTTGGTCCTTCTTTATCAATATTTGTTACATTATAGGTTGCTATATCTTCAGAATATTTGCCTTCTTTATTTTTAAGTCTTGCCGAGATTTGCTGATTTGAAGTAACAGTAATTGCATTATTTTCCCTTACATTCCAATCTGAAACTTCACTTTTTAGTTCTATTTCAAAGCCAATATCTATAGTCTGTGCTGTAACAGTTACATCACCATTTGTCCAATCTGTAACATCTGCTGTAAATCTTATCGTTGTTGCTTTTGGTTTATCCACATATGTCTTTAATTGTCCATCAAGCTCATTTAACATTTTAAGCTCATTTAAAGATGTATTTTCATATATTTTTACACTTTTTCTAGCATTTTTTATTATTCCTTTATTGCCAAAAGAGCTTCTTATTGCAATTGTCGCTAAAATAATCAATATAATTATTATTATAATTAAACTAATTAATGTAACACCTTTCTCTTCATTTTTACAAATTTTACTTAGTTTTTCATTGTATTTTTTTATTATTAAAAACATCGCTAATTTCCTTATAACATATTTATTAATATAATTATTCATATTTTTATTTCACTACGTAATAATTTTGTCATCATAATTATATTTTATTTCATTGATTTAGACGCCATAATTAAAAAATCTAGTATCTATTTTTATTATAAACTATGTAATTTTTTTTGTAAAGATTTTTTGAAGAATTTTATAAAATTGACTAAATGCAATTTTTTTACTTCATATCCATAGTAATATATATAATAGATTTTTTATGTTAAAAGTCTCCCAAATACGACTTATAACTGCTTTTGTACCCTTCTACATTACATTAAAAATTGCACTTTTAGTTAAAGTGTAATTCTAAAAACCTTAATTTTGAGCGAAAAAAGAGAGGTGAATTTCCTCACCTCCATTTGGCTCCTCTTGTCAAGTGTAACAAAAAGTTACCCTGTATAATCCTGTATTTTCCTGCATAAACTTATATAGTCTTATATAACTCGGTGTAGTATGCAATTTTAAAACATACCATATTTTACTGTATAGTCTAATATAGACTCATAAAAACTCGTAAAAAACTATACAGGCCCTTCTCTATTGCATCACTATTGCTACAAATAAATTTTTTCATTTTATTTCTTGTATTTTTTTCTTAGTTCTTCATTATTCTCTATTATTTCAATTATAAAAGGTTGTAAAAAATAATTTGTAAACATTTCATTATTATATCCAAAATCAACAGGACTATTAGATGTTGTTAATGATATTATTCCTCTACTTGTTAGTTCAGCTACTGCTCCACTATTTATTTGTAATTCACAGGTATGTCCTTCCGTTTTTAATAATTTTTTAATTATTTCAATAATTGCCTTATTTTTATTTTCCAATAAATATTTTGTTATTTTTCTTTTAACCACTTTTGTTTTATGTTTTTTTATAAAACAATCAAATATATATATCAAGATTAAAACTATAACTAACACAGTTGAAATCAAAAACAATATACCTAAAATAGTTCCTATACTATTCTTCAGTGTACTCAAATATAACTTATTTATTATTGGATCTGGAAGAAATAACATTAATCCAGTAAAAATCATAATTGTAAATGATATTATAAAAACTTTTCTCTTTGGTATGTTTAATAAAGATACGATATCTTTAGAATCAATATTAACTCCCATTTATATCACCTTTTCTATATTCCAGATTTTCTTCTATTACATTCTCTACAAAGCATTTGACAATTATCCGATATTGTTTTTCCTCCTTCATGCCATGGTGTAATATGATCCGCTTCCATTTCAGTTATTTCAAAATGATTTCCACAGTTAGGACATATACCATTTTGTCTTTCATAAGCTTCTCGTTTTTGATTATCTGTAAATGCTCTTATGCTTAAATGTTTTTGCTCTCCAGAAAGCAAATATGTATATATTCCACTTTTCTTTGTCACATCATCGTCCATCATTAATTCTTTTATTTGTTCTTCCATTTTATCAGAATTATATGAATTATCTTTATATTTATTATATAATATTCCCCAATCTATGCCTTTCATTTCTTTTCTATAATTAGGAAATAATGTATTAACCCAATTAATAACACTTTGATAATAAATCCATAATTCATTACTATCATCATCATGTTGGTGAGTCGCCATATAATCTTCTATTTGACAATTATATTTATCAGAAATCCATTTTAATGCTGTTTCTAAATAATCCTGTCTTATAGTAGAACCATTTAATAATTTTTCACCAATTTGATATGCTGGACACCCTGTTTTACTAAAATGTCTTTTAGCATCATATAGCCAAGGACCAGTATACATTGCATTTCTTAATTCTTGATCTGTTAATTTTTCTCCTGCAATATTTATAATTTTAAACCAATCTAATTTTTCTTTGTCAGTTCCTTCACAAATATATATCATTAATTTATAATTTAAAATTGCATCTTTTTCCGTTTGAGTTAAATTATTAAAATATCTTTGATTTAATGAAAAATCTCCATTAACATATTGACATATAGATAATGTCCTTTGCTGACCATCGAGTAATTCATAACTATCTCCATTTTTGCACCAATACATTACATTAAGAGGGAAGTTTTTATTAATTGTTTCTATAACTGCATTTCTTTCCTTTTCATTATAAATAAATTCTCTTTGAAAAGCTGGTCTAATATCTAATTTGCCATTATATCCAACAACACCATTTTCTGCATCATCTTGAAATCCATTAACAACATCTTTTACCAATATTTCATTTAATATAATATTCATTAATTATCCCCCTTTTTCACTCTTTGTATAAGAATCCTTTCATACTTTTGTTTACCATTAATTAATCCCCTATGTCTATCCGTTTTTGAAGTTCTCAGTTTTTCTACATCTTCTGTTTTGTCTGCAGAATGAGTGTGCCCAATTATTTTAAATTGTTCTGGATTGTATTTATCTAAAAATGTAACAGGTACACCCATAACACCAAAATAATCTTCTGGTATATCTGAAACTTTATCAACATTTATGGCTTTATAATTATCGTATTCTTGATATTCTTCTTTAGAATATTTTTTATATAATAATAAATTCTCATGTCTTTTTGGGATATCAAGATTCGTATACCAGCATATATTACCAAGACTTCTCCATTTTTGACCATTTTCATCTATCCAAAATCTAGTTTCTCTTGGTTGATAATAATCTGGTACCATGAATGACATATCACCACATTTATAGCCCATCCAAACTTTGTTATCTTTAATTAAAGGAAAAAAATCTTTTGTTGAAACATTATTTTGATTACCAATAACTAGGAAGTTTTTTTCATATTTTATTAATTCCGCCATATATTCTCTAAATAAACTGAATGGTGGATTAGTAACAACAATATCAGAATCTTTAAGAAGTTCTATGCACTCATCACTTCTAAAATCTCCATTGCCTTTTAATAACTTTAAAACATTCTTTTTTTGTTTCAATAAATAAATTATATCATTTATATCGAAAGAACCATCTTTATTTATATCTCCAACATTAGTAATTTCAATTTTGTATGCATGTCTTTTTTCTATAGAATTATCATCTATATCATCAAACAATGACAATTGCTTTCCCATTACGGGAGATGTATCATAACCTGTACAAATCAATTTTTTTAATTTTAGAGTATTAAAATTTAAAGCAAAATATTTAAAAAAATTAGATTCAAAAGGATCATCACAATTACAAAAAACAACTTTATTCTCAAAATGTGTTTTATAATGCTTTAATTCATTTTCTATATCAGACAATTGTGTATAAAATTCATCTTCTTTTGCAATACTTGCCGCATGAAAAGATTTATTTCCAGACATTTTTATCACTCCTATTTTTCGTCATTTTTCGCTATTTATTATATCACTCAATCCCTTTTATATCAAGACTTTTAGGGAATGTCAATAAATTTAATAAATCCGTTGAAATAACTTGACTTTGAGCATTTTTTAAGTTTAAATACAAAACAAATTTTGAAGGAGGTGTTGTTTAATGAGTATAAAATTTGTAGATTTACCTGATACTATCACTCCAGAAGACTATGCTAAATGGAGAGGCATTGGAGTTGATCATGCAAGAAATAGATTCCATGCTAAAGGATTTCCTAAACTTAATGTTGCTGGTAATAGATTAATTGCAGATAAAAGAGCTGTGCTTATGTTTGAATTAAATATTGAACCGAAAGATTTTATTGAATACCTAAATAAAAATGGTGATATAGAAATATAAGAAATTAATTAAATTTTTTGCAAAATAATAAACTAAGAATGTCCAAGTCTGGTTCTTCTTAGTTTTTTTGTTGCAATAGAGAGAAGTTTATGTGAGGTTATACGAGTTTTTATAAGAAAATATATTAAAATATAAAATATTTAAAAATTTTGATTTAAAGTATAAAAACCTAAAAATACTGAAATTAAGCAATTTGTAAGCAATACACACATGAACAAATCGAGCCAAACTCGAAAACACACACAAAAATCTCGCAAATCCTCATGACTGTAAGTCTTTAAGATTTGCGAGATTGTTTAAGCTTGGCTCCTCGTGTTGGACTGCTACCTTCGTATAGTACCATATAATCACATATAGCCACAAATAGCCACTTATAGTCATCTCACTTACCATATAGCACCACATTTTACCATATTTATTCGTTGGCGTTGCAACTTTATTGCAACATTTTGTCGAAAAGTTTTTATATTTTTTAAACGTGTTCGCTTGTTTTTTGTAAAAGTTTATTATATAGTAAACAAATAGGAAATGATGATAAGCAGATGTGGTTTTGCCACCAATCTTTACGAATCTTCGTAGGAAGGGTGGTGATGTTTATGGTTGAAGTGATACTATTTTTTATAATATCCTTAATGTTATCTTTAACATTAAACGTTGCCTTGACAGCAGTTCTGTACAAGAACTGGATTGATAAGCAACTACATAAATAAAAAAAGCTCACATCTGTAACTTTGGCGAGTTAGGTGTGAGTTTTTACAACTAATTTCGGCAAAACCACATTTGTGGATTGTCATTTCCTATATTTATTATATTATTATTTTTTTATTTTGTCAAACTTTTTTATAAGAATGCATAAGCCACATTTCTTATATAATATATTTTAACATAAAAAAACGAATAATTCAACAAAGCTGAAGTCTATTCTCCAGCTTTTATATTATATTAAGTATAATTTATAAATTTTATTACATCTCTAATATCTTTTCTGATATCACATTTCTATATATTTCTTTACCATTATCTTGTTTTTCTACTTTAAATATTCCATATCCACCACACATTATCTGATTTAAATTAGGGTTTGTTTTATTTATTATCATTACATATTCATCATTCACATTTGGTTCATAGTATGGAGTTGCCCATTTATATTCTATATATTGTTCTGGGTCAACCTGAGATATATCGTATATTCCCATATATTCAATTTCTTGCTTTGTGCCTTTTAGTATGTTTGCTATTTTCATTTTTCCACCTGTAATGTATGCTGTTATTGTTCCAGATAATGTATTTGTATCTAATAGATTATCTATCACTTGCATCTTTATAGGAGTAAAACAAGTAAATGGATTGTATAGATTCTCTTGTTTTGGTAACATCTCACCTTCTCCAACAGATAATACTTTTACTCTTACAACATAGTTGCTCTCTGGGTGATCGTTTATTAAATTTGATGGTATTGTTAAATCATATGCCCAACTTGATTCTCCACCTTCTATTGTTTTATAAATTTTTTCCTCTATGATTTTATCTTTCGAAATATGATTTTTATTATCATTATAATTATCAACCTTATAGTACACTTGAATACCAAAAATTTCTATTTTCCATCCATCTTCATATCCTGTTAATGATTGTTCATTAAGCGAATGAATTTTGGTTACTTTATATAATATTGCCTTATATTCAGTTGAGCCTCCATCTCTCAATTTAATCGGTATTGGAATTAACATTAAAATAAAAATTATAGCTACAATTATAATTATTATTTTTTTCTTATTCACTCCTTACTCCTCCTTATAATTAAATCTATTATTATCATTATTATATCATATTTGTTTTTATTGTATATATTTTAAACTCTCCCACATGCTTTATTGTTTATATAGCCATCTCGCATTGCAACTTTATTGCGACATATAAATTAAACAAATCTAAATCTTATTCTTCAACTTCTGGCTTGACTTTATAAAAACTATATATTGGCGTTACTATAGCTAATAGACAAAATACCATCCATAGCCCAATACATCTTCCACTATAGTTTATACTTATCTTGTTTTCATCTATATATCTATGTAACTGCTCTAAACTATCATTATGAAATACATACTCATTTCTTTTTCTTTCAGAAGTATAATATAACTTGTATTCTCTATTATTAAAATCCATACGTGACCTAACCATTTTTATTCTTAAATCATCTTTTTTTAATATAGAATTTATTTGATGCTCTTTATCTTTATATTTATCTAATAAAATTTCCTTTATTATCTTACTTTCATCTATTGAACATTTCATATATATTGGCTGTGATAGTCCTAGTATTTCTCTCCAATATATCATTGTATATCCTAAAGCAATAATAAATAGAATAATAGTAATTATTAATAATATAAAAGCAATTTTTCTTTCTTTACTCATAAAAACTCCTTAATACTTTTTCTATTATATCACACTTTACCATATAGTACCATATTTTCACAATAAAGTTCGTCGGCATTGCAACTTTATTGCAACAAAATGAGCATAGTTAAAGACCATACTTCACATGAATACTGCGTTTGCATGGTCTTCCAACTCTGGCTCCTCGTGTCCGGCTCGAACGGACGACCTATCGGTTAACAGCCGAGCGCTCTACCAACTGAGCTAACGAGGAATATAAACTGGCAACAACCTATTTTCTCAGCAAGGTAGACTCGCAAATATCGTCGGCATCTAAAGGCTTGACTTCTGTGTTCGGTATGGGTACAGGT
>OCTW011619097.1_pt1 | contig 76730 bp, 60 predicted proteins | sample 1539671 | NCBI WGS metagenome assembly OCTW01 (sample SAMN02144230, study PRJEB22623) | gut metagenome | biome: sheep rumen | host: Ovis aries | place: New Zealand | reverse complement strand
CGTCACTTCATGCTCATACCTGTTGTCGTTTCTGGAGCAATCGCTTCCTGGGACGCATGCGTCCCGTAAGCTTTGCTCCGAAACTGGACTTATACAGTAAATGATGCTAGAATGCTTGTCGAGTCCGCGAGCGCATTATCAGGACTCTTAGTTTACACGATTTTTTTCTATAAAACAAGTTAGGAGCTGTCTATGAAGTCCGTCCGGATCCGTCATTCTTTTTTTCTTCTTCTGGCCACTTTGTTCTGGGGAACTACGTTTGTCGCCCAGAGTGTGGCTATGGACTCTCTTGGGCCTTACACCTATAATGTCTGCCGTTTTCTGGTTGGTTTTGCCGTGCTTCTTCCTCTGGGAATCTGGTCCGGACACAGGGATCCGCACGCGGTCAATTACAAAAATCACACGAAGGAATCTGCGGCACAGAGACGCAGAAGCCTGCTTCTGGGCGGGATTGCCTGCGGAATCTGTATTTTCCTGTCCGGGAGTCTGCAGCAGATCGGACTGGTCTATACTACTGCAGGGAAATCCGGTTTTCTGACTGCCATGTATATCCTGCTTGTTCCGGTTTTCGGCCTTTTTCTGCGCCGCAGATGCCCGGCAACAGTCTGGATTGCTTCGGCAATAGCTGTTGTGGGGCTGTATTTTCTCTGTATTACGGAAAATGTTTCTATAAATAAAGGAGATGTCATTACTCTGTTCTCAGCCGCTGTTTTTGCCGTGCACATTCTTGTGGTTGACCGTGTGTCTCCGGAGGTAAACGGCGTACAGCTGAGCGCCCTGCAGTTTCTGATCGGCGGCCTGGTCTCCATAATCCCCATGCTTCTGTTCGAGTCTCCCTCCTGGGCATCTGTCATTCATGCCTGGGGTCCCATTCTTTACGCCGGAATATTTTCCTGCGGAGTGGCTTATACGCTTCAGATTATCGGACAGAGGGATCTGAATCCTACCGTTGCCTCACTCCTGATGAGCCTGGAATCCTGTATTGCGGTTCTTTCCAGCTGGATGATTCTGGGAGATACGATGAGCGGGCGGGAGCTGCTCGGCTGTGTTCTGATGTTCTGTGCCATTATTCTTGCCCAGCTTCCCGAAAGGAAGAAAGCATCGGATGGAACAGACAGGCGGAAAGGCATCCGTCCTGCGGAAACCGTCGGCGCCGCAGAGCAGTCATAGCTCAGATTTGTCTGGATACTTACGCAGCAGAATACCATATATATCTTATACGTCTGCCGCTTATACCTGTTGTCGTTTTCGGTGCGTAAGCGCCCCAATCAGATAATAAATCTTTTATTCTGAAACCGTTGCTGTACACGTTGTTCCAATCATGAGGGGGATGAAAAAATGGATACACTAGAAATACTGCGTTCTCTGGCCATCATCATTATTTTTGCCAAATTTTTCGGACTTGTCGCCCGAAGGCTGAAAGCGCCCCAGGTGGCGGGAGAAATTGTCGCCGGACTTCTGATTGGACCCAGTGCCTTGAATCTGGTACAGACGAATGATTTTATTTCAGGCATTGCGGAAATCGGCGTTATTCTTTTAATGTTCAGTGCCGGTCTGGAAACAGACTTAAAACAGCTGAAGAAATCAGGAATCAAGGCGACGCTGATTGCCTGCGCTGGCGTGGCGGTTCCTTTGGTTTTGGGAACGCTGCTTTTTATGGCTTTTTACGGGTTCGCAAGTCCGGGAACCGAGCAGTTTGCCAAAGCCCTGTTCATCGGCACTATTCTGACGGCTACTTCTGTAAGCATTACGGTACAGGCACTTCGGGAGCTTGGAAAACTTTCTGATGAAGTCGGCACAACCATCATGAGTGCCGCCATTATTGATGATGTAATCGGAATTCTGGTTCTGACTGCTGTTCTCAGCCTGAAGGATCCTTCCAGCAATATCGGAGTTGTAACCTTAAAGACCCTTCTCTTCTTTGTTCTGGCGATCGGATGTGGAATACTTTTCTATCAGCTGATGAAACGGGCAGACACCAGATGGAAACACACTCGTCGGATTCCGATTATCGGCCTGGCACTGGCATTTGCCCTGGCCTATATTGCAGACAAATATTTCGGTGTTGCCGACATTACCGGAGCTTACTGCGCCGGCGTCATCCTCTGCAATCTTGACGACTCCGGCTACATCGGTCGGAAGATTGACATTAATTCCTACATGCTTTTCGGCCCGGTCTTCTTTGCAAGCATTGGACTGCAGACAAACCTGCGTCAGCTGGACACAACCATTCTTCTGTTTTCAGCTGCCTTTGTAATTGTCGGCATGCTTGGAAAAGTGTTCGGCTGCGGACTGACCGCCCGCGTCCTTGGCTTTAACAATCGGGACTCCCTGAAAATCGGCTGCGGCATGATGACCCGCGGAGAGGTGGCGCTGATTGTGGCGCAGCGCGGATTAAAGGCAGGAATGGTGGAAAGCCAGTTCTTTACCTCCGTCATACTACTGATCATTATCAGCTCCATTGTAACTCCTATTGTACTAAAGGCCATTTATTCCAAAGATGAGAAAGACATGCGGGTTTCGGAAAAAGGCGCAGTGTAAAATGACAGCAAATGCAAACTAAAGAAACACAATGCAAGTCCTGTCACAAGCAGATATGATGATTTCCACTCTTACAAGTTCCATAACATCCCCCTTTTCCCTTTGCCAGCCTGAGCTGTTCCGCTGGCATATGCCAGGCGCGCCACGCAAAAAGGAGTCCGCTAAATACGGACTCCCTTATCTGATCTTTTATTCCTCCGGGGTCGGGCTGTTGACACTCCAGCTGATCTCCATGACAAAATGGCTGAACTTCTGCTCACACCACTGGAATACCCAGCTGAAGTAGGCGAAGAGATCCTGCACATCGCCCCGCAAAATTGTCCCGGCGTGTCCTGTCTCGCGGTACAGACCCAGATCGATGGAGTAATTCACTACATCGGCAATTCCCTTCATGTACTGGTTCGTGCCCAGGGGATACAGAGACCACCGACAGTCCGCAGGAAAATGAATGTCCCGGATTCCCGCCGCATTGGCTTTTCCCGTGAGGTCGGAGAGTTTAAAGTCGCAGTCGGAATCTCCAGGGCATCCCCTGGTCAGGGTCATCTCCATCGTCATATGCACATCTCTCTGCCATGCATGGATAAAGCATGCCTCCACCGCATCAATGACATCGTCGCGACGACCGCGGTATGTCGTTCCCATCCGATCCGTCTTGGTCCACACGCGGGATGTATCCACCTTCTTCAGGCCTTCCAGGATCACGTCCACAAACCGGTCTGTCATGGGTGCGAGCATAAAATTGCATGTAGTGATGTCCTTCTTTGCCCCAGGTGTCCCCGGACAGCAGCTGCCGTAAGTCACATATTTCTTCTTATTCTGCTCCATAGTTTTCTCCTTTCACAGCATCGGCACGATCTGCTGAATGCTATTCAGCGTGCCGGCGGCCACCAGAACCAGCGTGACAATCATGACCGCGATATCATACCCGTGCACAACCATCTGCCGGTAGAAGGTGCGGTCACCATCCCCGTCAAAGCCTTTGGATTCCATCGCCATGGCCACGGTCTCCGACCAGCGCATGCAGTTGACCATGGCTGCAAAAAACGGCTTCATAGCGATCCTCCGCACACGAATACCACGCACAGCATAGGCGAGCCGGGCGTCCTCCAGTTCTCGGGAAATCTGCGGAATCAGATGAAAGGCCGCCAGAATTCCGTAGGCAAATTTCGGCTTTACATGCGCCTGGTGCATAAGACTCAGCATAAAGTCCTCGCTCTTTGTGGTGAACGCGAACAGCAGACCCAGCCCCGCATAGGCCATGACCCTCGAGGAGAGGCGAAGACCCAGGTAGGCGGGATTTTTCATGGCCTCTGTCATCTCTGCGCCAAAGGTAAAATTCAGATTGGCCGCCGACTGCCCTGCACTCTTGTACCCCGCCATGTAAAGCGCCGCGATAACAACCGCGATGGGCAGAAGGATTTTTCCCAACCGCCTCTTATCGCTCCCGGAAAAACCTAACAGCAGAATCAGCGATACGCCGGCGACTGCAAGGTTCAGAACAACCGACTGTCCGAAGCTCAGCATGACCGCCGAGATCAGAATCGTCAGCATCTTCAGAAACGGATTCAGCTTCTCCATATCAGTTTTCCTCCCCGGATCTCGTAGACGCTGTCCGCCCACTCCTCCACCAGACGGGCGTCATGGGTGGATATGACTATCGTCAGGTTCTCCTCCCGCATCTTTGCCGCCAGCATGGCCATAATCTCACCTGTCATGGCATCGTCCTGCCCATAGGTCGGCTCATCCAGCAGCAGAATCCGCCGTTTTCCCGCCAGCACGGCGAGAACGGCCAGGCGGCGCTGCTCGCCCTGGCTGAGCATATAAGGGGAGTACCTGCGGTATCGCCCCAGATGGAACTCCTTTAACAGGTCTATCGCCCGCTTCTCTGTCTCACTGCCGGACAGGTTTTCCGCTTTCACATATTTTCCAAGGATTCCGGTCTCTACCTCCTGCAGCACATTCTGGGTGATAAACTGGTTGGACGGATTCTGGAAGACGATTCCGACCTCCTCTCTCTTCTCTATGATCCCGGTGTACTTCTGCTTCCCCAGCAGCGTCCGGAACAGCGTCGTCTTGCCCGCTCCGGAAGGGCCAAGCAGGGCCGTGATCTGCCCTGCGTAGAAGGACGCATCCGAGTGATTGATCACCTTCCGGGGCTCGTCCCGGAATTTTTTCCTCCCGGCATAAATGCAGACATCCCGCAGTCGAACCGACGGCTGTGCCTTCGCGCCCGTCTCTTCTGTCTCGCTGGCAGTCAGAATTTCCCTGTGTCTGTGCACCTGCTCGTAGGGCCAGCGCAGGCCTTCCCGGCGGAACAGTTGTTCCCGGCCGCGCACTTCCGCCATGGGAATGGGATCCAGAACATGGCTCTCCCCGTCCATGACAATCAGCAAATCTGCCCGCTCCAGCCAGTGATCCAGCGAGTGATCCACCGCGATGATCGTCATCCCGTGCTCCTGGTTCATCGCCTTTAGATCTGCCGCAATCCTCTCCGCCCAGTACGCATCAATATTCGCAAAGGGCTCATCCAGCAGAATGACGCCGTCTCCCTTCTGTAGAAGAAAAATACAAGCCAGAGCGGCTTTCTGCTTTTCGCCTCCGGAAAGTGTAGCGAACTTCCGGTCCAGCAGATCTGTCATGCCCGTTTTATCGGCCGCCAGACGGACTTTCCTATCCATCTCCTCCTGCGAGCAGGAGATGTTTTCCAGACAGAAGAGCATCTCCTCCCGCAGCGTCTCCATGCAGAACTGCAGATCCGCGTTCTGGAACATCATGGACAGCTTTTGCGCCCTCTCCGGGATGGAGAAGTCCGACAGCTTTTTCCCGAACAGGCGGATGGATCCGGAGACCAGAATTCCTCCATTCTCCGGATAGAGACCGGCCAGAAGAGCGGCCAGCGTGCTCTTGCCGCAGCCGCTCCTCCCCATCAGGACCGTGATCTGACCCTTGGGAAAGCTCACACTCACGTCCTGCAGGACATTTTTCTTATTCTGCTCCAAATAACGAAATGTCAGACCCGCACAGCCGAGCGCCTCCGAATTGTTCACTTGTTTTTCCCCACTTCCAAACCACTTTCCCCCTCTTCGTCGGCGTCTTCTTCCACTTCAAAAGCCTTTTTTTTCGCGTTGGCCTGACCCAGGGCATACGCGTTCAGCACACCGGCTTTTGCCAGTCCGTCCGCCAGAAGCTTCGTGACACACGTGGTGAACACCAGAGAGCTGACAAGCCGGATGATCACCATCACGGTGATGACGTTCGGGGTCAGCAGATAGTACTGGGCACTCCACAGGTTATAGGCATAACTGATGAAGGTGACGGTAAAGGATGCGAGAACCATCTGGTTCCAGGTAAATTTTTTATATCTCCAGATGGCAAAGGCCAGCTCAATCGCCGCGCCCTGCACAAGACCGGTCAGGATGACCGACGGGCCGAACCAGTTTCCCTCCAGAACCTCCAGGGTGGCGGCAATCACCTCTGCCACGATGCCGACGCCGGGCTTCTGTATGACGTAGACGGCAAATGCGGCGGCCATGAAGTAGATGCCGTAAGCTGGCTCGTAGCCGATTACTCCCCAGCCGCTCGGCGTGAGCGCCGTGCTGATGGCGAGCCCCAGGTAATCCGTCGCCAGATACAAAAATGAAAACAGAACACCGGCAATAGCGATCAGCAGAATGTCCTTCAGTTTCCAGTTAAATTTCTTCTCGTCTGTCATTTCTCTCTCCTTAGCTTCCCTGTATTTTTTCCTGCGAACTTTCCATTGGCGCGGGTGATATCCTCCACGCCCTTCATCAGTCTGACGTAATACTCCAGTGGCGCCATCTCCACGTAGCCGAGACCGCACTTCCTGTGCGGCCGCCAGATGCCCGCGTTATACACGACGCCGTTCCGGGTCAGATAGTCGCACATCCGGAAATGCGCCTCCAGCGACTCCTCCTGGGAGATAGCCGCCGGGCCCACAAGCTCCGCGCCGCCCACAAAGCTGGACAGCACATGGCCGGAGCCGAAGACATCCACCGCTTCCACCAGACGGTTGACCCAGTTCTCAAAGCCGACGTACTCCTCCTTGCCCGGGCAGTACGCGCGGAAAACCTTTGCCGAGGGGATCTCCAGATTTGCGCTGTACTCGGTGATTCCCGCCTCCTCGTATACTCTCTGCAGCAGCTTCTTGGGATAGGCCGGCGCCATCAGTTCACCGGGAATACGGCCGTCAAAGCAGCGCCCAATGGCCTGCCACTGGCGGATGTAGCGATCCGCCTCTCTCTCAAAGCGATAACTTCCTGCGAGATCGGATCCTCCGGACAGCTGAATATGCGTAAACCTACCGTTCTCCGACCACGCCGCCTTTGCCACCTCGTAGGCGTCCTCCGGATCCACCTCCAAAGCGGCATTGTCCAGGTATCCGGTGAAAAAGGCACAAAAACTGCAAGCCATCCCAGAATCCCGAAAGCAGCAGCGCCGGTACGTGGTCATGACGAGCTCATGCAGCCGCACATCCGCAATGGCCTCCATGGGCGTTCCCTTGGACGTCTTCTTCCCGAAAAACTCCGGCCGGGGCACAAAGCGGACCGCACCATCGACAACCGTGTCCCCGTCACAGAGAAAGAAGTTCTTCTTCTCCGGGTCATAGTCCACCACATATGGATCCGGATAGGGTTCTCCCCAGTTGATGTACACAAAGGTGTCATCCGCCAGCAGAAGCGGCCCCGGCATCGCCTGCTGTTCCCTCTCTCCGAACTGCAGGCCAAAGGCAGATTCCACATTAAACCGGAGATCCGGCTGTGAGATTCTCTGTCCGGCCCGATCACTGAGCACTGCCCCGTACCGGATAAGACTGAGCTGCTCCAGCCAATACGGCGATACATCCGGGTATTTCGCCTCCAGATGCAAAAGTTCCCGGTACTTTACCGGCTCTGTCTCACTGTTCTGCATACTGCACATCTCTCCTCCCTCACGTGCGTTTTATGTAGCTCCTCCGTAAATCCAGAATTTGTCAGACACATCTGCCGCTGGCATCGCTATACCCATAATAGTGTAGCCCCTGCGCCGGGTGCAGGAACCAGTCCGGCACATCTGCCGCTGGCATCGCTATACCCATGATAGTGACTGAACTTGACAGAAAAAGACCCTCCCGCAGATACCTGTGGGAGGGTCTCCTCATCTTTACTATGGCAAAATGCCTGAACCATCCTCTGTTATCACTGGCAGTGAAATAGAAGACAGGCAAAATTTGTATCCCTTCGCCGGCATTACCCGGATCAGGTTCTAAGGGTCAGCCATCCTCGTTCCGCAGACCAAACCGGTATTCCGGTTTCTCGCAGATCCAGCAGGATGGGCACTCTCAGCAACAGCTCCCCTACAGATATTCGGTTGATCATGATATAAGGCTATCACTGTGTCTCATGAAAGTCAACTCCGTTCACATTCTGCCCGTAATTTTCCTGATCATCGCTCCAGTTAAATCTGTGTGACCAGATACCGATATATGGAGTGGCAGTTGCGCCTTTTTCTATTCTTTCTATTCTATTCTATGGCAGTTCTCTCTCGCTCTTTCTATTGTTTTTTTCGCTTTAGTGTGCTAAACTTCTGAATAGTAAACAGATGATGCAGTTCCGGCATGGGACAGTTCCCAGAATGTTTTGTCCAGGCCGATAATACAGAAGAAAGGCAGGCAAAAATTAATCATGAGCAAAGATATTCATAACCCGGCGGTAGATCAGCTGTTCCGGGCTATTCTGACTCTGAAAAATGTGGAAGAATGCTATACTTTTTTTGAGGACGCCTGCACGATTAACGAGCTTCTTTCCATCTCACAGCGCTTTGAAGTGGCGGGAATGCTCCGCAAAAAGAAAACCTATCTGGAAATCTCCAAACAGACCGGTGCATCCACGGCCACGATCAGCCGCGTAAACCGGTCTCTGACATACGGAAATGACGGTTACGAGCTGGTACTGAAACGGCTGGACGAAAAAAACTGATCTGCCGACTCAATGTCCAGACTCATCTGATTCTTCAGCGCGTCCAGGGAGTTAAACTTCTCCTCCGGACGCCGGAAGGAAAGAAGTTCCACCTTTGCCTCCTGTCCATACAGATCCAGAGAACAATCAAACAGGTAGGTCTCGTTCCCTTCTTCATTTCCGTTGTTTACCGTCGGTTTTACTCCGAGGCTCGATATCCCCTGATAAACTTTACCCCCGACATAGGTTCTGGAAAAATAGACGCCGCGGGGCGGAAGCATTTTTTCCGGCGCAGGCCGCTGATTGATGGTAGGGAATCCCAGAGAGTGCCCCAGATGGCGTCCATGGATAATGGGACCAGTGATAAAATACGGGCTTCCCATCAGCTCCTGTACCTTCTCCATATGGCCTTTTTCCAGCTCTTCCCTGATGTAGGTACTGCTGATTTCTCGCTCTCCGTCCATTTCCTTCTGCATAACGGAGACATGAAACCCCATTTTCTTTCCCGCCTCCAGAAGATAATCGGCGTCTCCCTTCCGGTTTTTCCCGAATCGAAAATCAGTCCCGGCCACCACGGCCGAGGCATGAAGCCGTTTCAGAAGTACTTCACGGATAAACTGATCCGGCTCCATATTTCTGATTTCTTCTGTGAACGGACATTCCACCAGCAGATCCACGCCCAGATCCCGAAGAAGATTCTCCTTTTCTTCATTTGTCATCAGCATTTTTGCTTCCCGGCGCCCCATCTGTACCTGAGGGGAAACCGTAAAGGTAAATACTCCCGCTTTCCAGTGGTTTTCCTGCGCAATTCTGCGCACTTCTTTGAGTAGTTTTCTGTGTCCACGGTGAACGCCGTCAAATTTTCCCAGTGTAACCACACACGGACTTTCTGACTGATATTCCGCTAAATTCTTTACAAATTCCATAATCTATCCCTGCGGCCGGTAAAACATCCGGCGGACCCGATAAATTTTTTCCTGTCCTCCGGATTCTCCGTCCTTTTCTTCCGGAACCCGCTCCCCGGACTCCCTGTAAATTCCGATAAACTGTCCCTCTGAATCGTAGACTCTGATATCTTCCCTGTCCATGTCAATAAAACGACCCGAATCTGAGCCACTTCGACAGAGACACCCATCTGACCGTCGCAAATCGCTGCTGTAAGTAAAACGATCCGCATCCGGGCTGCTGCTGCGGTTTAGTTCCGGCGGCCTGATCTGAAGCAGCTCTGCAGGGATAGCGTTTCCATTATGCACAAGCCTGTCAGCCTCCGGACTGCAGACCGCAGACGGAAGATTGCGGAACATGTAGTCGGTCGGAAGAATGACGGAGGCTATCTTGCCCTCTTCCGACATTTTCTGAATTTCCTCCAGCTTTCTGGCGTCCTCCAGCCGGAATTCTCCGACTCTGGTACGAACCAGATGTTCCATGCAGCCTCCGCAGCCGAGCCTGTCCCCCAGATCACTGCATAGCGTCCGGATGTAGGTGCCGCGGGAGCAGGTAACACGAAGCCTGACTCTGGGAATGTCTATGGAAAGCACCTCTATTTCATAAAAGATGACCTTCCGCGGCTCTCTCTCCACCTCGATGCCTGCCCTGGCTAATTCATACAGTTTTTTCCCGTTTTTTTTCAGAGCCGAATACATGGGAGGAACCTGCAGCTGCTCTCCCTGAAAAGAAAGCGCCGTCCTGCGGATCTCCTCAACAGAACAGGATACCGGCTTCTCCGAAAGAATTCTTCCGTCCGTGTCCTGCGTATCCGTGGTTCTTCCCAGAAGCAGCACTGCCTCATAGGTTTTGGTTTCTCCGGCAAGAAACTCGCACATTTTCGCCGCCGTACCCAGGCAGACCGGAAGCACTCCCTCCGCGGAAGGATCCAGCGTACCGGTGTGGCCGATCTTTTTCTGTCTCAGAATGCCGCGGAGTTTTGCCACTACGTCAAAAGACGTGTACCCCGGCTCCTTACAGATAATGATAATACCGTCGTACACGTCTTTTTCCTCCCTCGTTATTCTTTTTCCGGGTAAAGTGCTTTTTCGATGTAATAGGTCAGATTGTTGATCACGTCGTGCGGAGTGCCCTGCATGGTCGCACCCGCAGCCCGTATATGTCCGCCGCCGCCGAAATGCTGGGCGATCCTGCTGACATCCACCGTTTCCCTGGAACGCAGGCTCACCTTGTAAACCTCCGTATCTGTTTCATACATAAAGACGGCGACTTCCACACCGGCCGTGTTCCGCAGCTGCGAAACGATGCCATCCATGTCTGCGGAGGTGACTCCGTAAAAATGCATGTCCCTCTGTCTCATATAGCTGATAATCAGTCTTCCGTTGAAAAGCAGAATGCTTTCCATCAGCGCGCGGCCCAGAAGCTGATTCTGTACATACGTTTTTTCAAAGAACGTACGCTCAATAATTTCCGAAAACGGGACTCCCTTTTCCATCAGCTTCGCTGCTGCCCGCATGGTCTCCGGACTGGTAGATGAATACTGGAACACGCCGGTGTCATGCACCATACCGGTATAAATACATTCCGCGCAGTTCCTGCTGACTTTTCCCTCTTCCATAAAAGAAAAAACAAGTTCACAGGTAGAACTGATCTCCGGAACATTGAACAGCCAGCTGTAAGAACCCCGGTTCGTCACATGATGATCAAAACAGAGGGTTTTCTTCGCCGCGTCCACCAGAGGCTCTGCCACACCGATCCGATCCCTGCTGCTGATGTCGAGCAGGATCAGCAGATCGTACTGCTTTCCGGAAATCAGCGAGGTATGGATGGAATCAAACCCGTTCATAAATCTGAATACCTGCCGTGGCTGCTCCAGATAGACATCCACATCCGTTTCCGGATAATTATCCCTGATATAATTGTAAACGCCCAGACAGGATCCCACGCAGTCCCCGTCCGGATTTACATGGCCGGCGACTGCGGCAGTCCGGACACCCTTCAGGAATTCCCCAATATTTTTTCGCCTCATACGATCAGCCCTCTTCCTTTTCGCGTCCTGCCTCTGACTTTTCATCCCTGCTGATTACATCATCAATCAGCTTTGACATGCGCACGCCGTACGCAATGGACTCGTCCAGTGTAAAGCTGAGCTCCGGCGTATTTCTGAGATTCAGAATTCTGGCCAGCTCATGCCGGATAAATCCCCTGGAGTTTTCCAATCCCTTCATGGTTTCGGCTTTTTCTTCCTCTGTCCCCAAAACACTGACGCTGACCTTGCAGGTCTTCAGGTCTGTCGCGACAATCGCGCTTGTAACCGATGTCATCGGCGCAATCCTTGGATCTTTCAGATTCCGGATAATACTGCTCAGTTCCTCCCGGACAGCTTCGTTGATCCGCGCATTTTTCACACTGTTTTTCCGCATAGTTAAAACCTCCTCTGCAGATGCCGGAACAGAGTTCTTCCCCGCTTATTTGCTGCGGGGAACTTCTACCATAATATAGGCCTCCACCTTATCATTTTCCTGCAGTTCATTAAACCCGTCAAATACCAGACCGCATTCGTATCCGGCCTTTACTTCCTTCACATCGTCCTTGAACCGCTTCAGCGAGGCAAGTCCGCCCTCGAAAATCTGTTTATCATCTCTGCTGATTCTGACCTTGCAGCCTCTCTGGATCATACCATCCAGAACATACGATCCGGCAATGGTACCTACGCCGGACGCCTTGAACAGCTGGCGTACCTCTGCATGTCCGATGACTTTCTCCTCGTAAATCGGCTCCAGCATGCCCTTCATTGCAGCTTCAATATCATCAATCGCCTGGTAGATGACCTTATACAGGCGGATATCCACACCCTCCTGATCCGCCATTGATTTTGCCGTGGCGTCCGGACGGACATTAAATCCAATCACAATCGCGTTGGATGCCGCTGCAAGGGTGACGTCTGTCTCGGTAATAGAACCGACGCCTCCGTGAATGATCTTGACGACAACCTCATCGTTAGAGAGTTTAAGCAGCGACTGCTTCAGCGCCTCTACCGAGCCCTGCACATCCGCCTTGACGATCAGATCCAGCTCCTTCAGGCTGCCTTCCTGAATCTGGCTGAACAGGGCATCCAGAGACATTCTGGACTTGGTGTCTTCCAGAAGCTTGCTCTTGCTCTCCGAGATAAATGTTGCGGCAAAATTCTTTGCATCCTTGTCTGTGTCTGTTGCCACCAGAACCTCTCCGGCATTCGGCACATCATTGAGTCCCAGCACCTCGACAGGAGTAGACGGTCCGGCTGCCTTTACACGGCGGGAATTCTCATCCATCATGGCCCGAACCTTTCCGGAGGCGGAACCGCATGCGATGTAGTCGCCCACATGAAGTGTTCCCTTCTGGATCAGTACGTTTGCCACCGGGCCTTTTCCCTTGTCCAGCTTTGCCTCCAGAACAAGTCCTCTTGCCTTGCGGTTCGGATTTGCCTTCAGCTCCAGAATATCCGCAGTAAGAAGGATCATATCCAACAGGCTATCAATGCCCTCTCCGGTTTTTGCGGAAACCGGAACGAAGATTGTGCTTCCTCCCCAGTCTTCCGCAACCAGTCCGTATTCGGTCAGCTCCTGTTTTACACGGTCCACATTTGCGCCCGGCTTATCAATTTTGTTTACCGCTACAATAATCTCGATGCCCGCCGCTTTGGCATGGTTAATCGCCTCAATGGTCTGGGGCATCACGCCGTCATCGGCAGCCACAACAAGAACCGCGATATCCGTGGATTTCGCGCCGCGCATACGCATGGCGGTAAATGCCTCGTGCCCCGGTGTATCCAGGAACGTTACCTTCCGATCCCGCACCTTGACGCTGTAGGCACCGATATTCTGCGTAATTCCTCCCGCCTCGCGGTCGGTCACATGCGTATTGCGGATGTAGTCCAGAAGAGATGTTTTACCATGATCGACATGACCCATGACGCAGACGACCGGGGGACGCGAAACGAGATCCTTCTCTTCCTCTTCGTCTTCCTTCAGAAGCTCGGCGATCACATCGACCTTCTCCTCCGGCTCGGCGATAATATCGTACTCCAGGGCAATTTCCTCGGCCTTCTCATAGTCGATCTCCTGGTTTACCGTATACATTTCGCCTTTCATAAAGAGATTTTTGACAATCTCTGAAGGCTGCATCTTCATCTTCTCCGCCAGCTCGCGGATCGTCATTTTCTCCGGAAGTTTAATCTCTGTTACCTCTTCCTTTTTCTCTTCCTTCTGCTTGTGGACAGGCTTCTGCAGAGCCTTCGGGATCAGCTGTTTCTGGCTCCGTCCGTTCTTCCGGTCGCTGGTGAACTTATTTTCTCTCTGCTCCGCCTTATTCTTATCCTTGTCCTTATTATGCCCGCCGTCTCTTCTCTTCGCCGACAGATCTGCCGGTGTCTCTGCGGCTGCCGCCGGCCTTCCGCCCCTGCCCTGCCCGGGTCTGGCGTCCCTGTTTCCAAAAGAACGGCTCCCGTCGCGGTTAAACGGCTTCTGTCCATCACGGTTCCCATAAGAGGGCTTCCCATCGCGGCTGCCGGAAGACGGTCTGCCGTCACGATTCCCAAAGGAACGGCTTCCATCCCGGCTGAAGGACTTCTGCCCGTCTCGATTTCCGAAGGAGGGTCTGCCGTCACGGGCGCCGGAAGACGGTCTGCTGTCACGGCTGAACGGCTTCTGTCCGTCACGGTTCCCGTAGGAGCGGCCTCTCCCCTGGTCGCCGCGTGGACGCTCGGTACGCTGGGGACGGTTTTCCGCCGTTTTCTCTCCGGCTTCCACGGTATTCCCTGCTCTTCCGGTATCTGCCGCCGGCTTTGTCTCCGGTGTCTTTGCCGAGGTATTTGCTTCCTGCACACCGGCTGCCTGCCTGACTTCCGGAGCACCAGCCTCTGTGCGGATATCTTTTGAGGTGGCTGCCGCTTCTTCTGCCGCGCTTGTGATCTCTGTCTTTGGAGCGGAGACTTCTTCCGCCGCCTGAGGTCTGCTGTGCTTCACCGGTTTGGAAAATGCTTTTGGAGGCTCTGTGTTCCGGAACATCGGCTGCGGACGAGGAACTTTTACCAGCGGCGGCTTATGTTCACCTGTTCTGTTCCCGGTTCCTGCAGAACCGTCCCTTGACCCGCGTACCGGACTATTCTGAGTTCTTCCCGGACGACGCTCCCTGCTGCCTGGTGCCTGTCCGCCTCTTCCCGCATTCAGGCGATGCAGCGCCTTGCCTTCCTTACTGGACGCATTCTGCGGATGGAACACGGCAATCAGCTTTTTTTTCTTTTTGGGCTCCGCCTCTGTCTCCGCACCGGCTTTCGTCTGCGCTTTGCTCTTTCCTTCCGCGTCGGACGGCGAACTGCTCTTCCGCGTCCCCGGGGCGCCTGCTTTATCTGTCAAACCGGTTTCTGTCTTTTTTCCGAATTTTTCCCGGACAATCTTTGCGCTGTCCTCTTCGAGAGAACTCAACTGACTTTTTACCTCCCCATCCTTTTTCTGTAAAAATTCCAGGATCACTTTCCCGTCAACATTTAATTCCTTTGCCAGCTCAAATACTCTGATTTTCGCCAAATTCCAACACCGACCTTTCTTATGCCTCTGTCTGGATTCCCAGCTGTTTCTTTATAGCTTCTGCCAGGTTTTTATCGGTGACTGCCGCAACGGACCTCTCACCTTTTCCGATTCTTCTTCCCAGATCCGCTTTCGGCAGAAATTCTGTGACGGGAACCTTATACCAGACAGCCATATTCGTAAATTTCTTCCGGGTATTCTCCGATGCGTCCTCGGAAAGGATCACAAGATGAGCCTTCCCGGAGCGAATGGTTTTTTCCGCGGAAAATTCTCCGGATACTACCTGGCCGGCCTTCATGGCCAGTCCCAGCAGCGATGCCGCTTTTTCCTTATTCAAAATTTCTCAGCTCCTTTTCCAGTTCATCATAAATCTCTTCCGGAATCTCCGTGTTCAGCGAGCGGGAAAGCCCTCTGTTCTTTTTTGCCTTCTGCAGGCATTCTGTGCTTCTGCACAGATAGGCGCCCCTGCCGTTTTTTCGTCCGGTGGCGTCCAGAACCAGTTCCCCTTCCGGAGTTCTGACAACACGAATCAATTCCTTCTTGGTTCTGCTCTGCCTGCAGCCTACGCAGGTGCGCAGGGGCTCTTTTCGGACAGTACCCAATCTATACCACTCCTTTTACTGTTCGGCGTCTTCCTCTGCTGCAGCCTCTTCCACGGATGCGTCTTCCTCTGCTGCAGTCTCTTCCACGGATGCTTCTTCCTCTTCGACATCCGGTTCTTCGGAAACCGCTTCCGGATCCTCCTCCGGCAGCCCGGTTTCTTCCCGGAAGTCCTCTTCCTCTTCAAAGCTGTCCTTTTCCTTCAGCTCGCCGTATTCATCCTCTTCGTAATTCTGTTCCAGTTCCTCGAAGATTCCCTCTTCTCTGGCCTGGGTCTCGCTCTTGATGTCAATTTTATACTGCGTCAGATGCGCAGCCAGGCGGGCGTTCTGCCCCTCCCGCCCGATGGCCAGAGAGAGCTGATAATCCGGCACGATGACAAGTGCGGATTTTTCGTCCGGGTCGACCATAACGGAAATCACCTTGGCCGGAGAAAGAGCATTTTCTATCAGGTACGCCTGGTTCTCATCCCAGTTGATTACATCTACCTTTTCCCCATTCAGCTCGCTTACAATCGTATTGACACGGGATCCGTTGACGCCGACGCAGGCGCCTACCGCGTCCACATCCGGATCGTTGCTCCAGACAGCAATCTTTGTACGGGAACCGGCCTCGCGGGCAATGGCTTTAATTTCGATGATGCCCTCGCGGACTTCCGCAACCTCTTCCTCAAACAGTCTCTTGACGAGTTCCGGATGTGTGCGGGAAACCAGAACCTTGGGACCTTTGGGTGTGTCCCGGACCTCCAGAACATAAACCTTCACCCTCTCGTTCTGCTTTAACGTCTCGCCGCGAACCATCTCGTTTTCGGTAAGAAGAGCGTCAATTTTCCCCAGGTTGATGCTGACATTTCTTCCGATATAGCGCTGTACTACACCGGTAACCACATCATGCTCCTTTTCAAAATACTGATTGTATAGAGACCTTCGTTCCTCCTCGCGGATCTTCTGCAGGATGACATTCTTGGCGTCGTGCGTGGCAATCCGCTTGAAGTCCCTGGACTGGATTTCTACAGAGGCGATATCGCCGAGCTGAAGGGAACTGTCAATCTTCTGCGCGTCCTCCAGGCTGATCTGCTCTACCGGGCTGTCCACATTTTCAACCACTTCCTTTTTGGCTATAATGTGGTAGTCGCATGTATCCGGATCTATGGAAACCGTCACATTATCTGCAGTCCCGAAGTTTTTCTTGCAGGCAGAAAGCAGAGACTGCTGAATTGCCTCCAGAAGAGTATCCTTGCTGATATTCTTTTCTCTCTCCAGAATATTCAATGCTTCAAGTAACTCTGTATTCATGTTTTTTTCCTGTCCTCCTGTTGAACAATCTTTTTTATCCTGTTCTTTTTTCCGCTGTCCCGTTTTATAATTCAGAACCGGACAGCCATCCGGATCAGCGCCAGATTGCTTTTTTCCAGCACCAGCTCGTTTTCGTCATCATCCGCAATCGTTACCGTATCGGGACTGTACGCCTTCAGATATCCGATAAACTCTTTCTCGTGCTCTACCGGCCGGAATGTGTGAATTTCCACTTCTTTTCCGACAGCGCGGGCAAAATCCTTTTCTTTTTTCAGCGGGCGCCCCAGTCCGGGAGAGCTTACCTCCAGAATATAGGCGTCCGGAATAAAATCTTCCTGATCCAGTTTTTTCTCCAGGGCGCGGCTGACGATTTCACAGTCATCCACCGTAATGCCGCCCTCTTTGTCACAGTAGACCCGCAGATACCAGGAACCAGCCTCCTTTACGTACTCCACATCGAACAGCTCCATGTGAAGTTCTTCCAGAATCGGCGTCACCAGCTCTTCCGTGCGCCTCTCGATGTTTTCGGATTTTGTCATACACTCACCTCGTTTCCCGGAACCGGCCTTTCCGTATCTGCCGAAAAATTCTTCCGTTACCCGGTTCCGGTCAGACAGCACAACAACAAAGAAGAGTGGACCGGCGCCCACTCTTACAGTAATCAACTATTCATCTTGACAACTCTACCATACCGTGCCTGTAAATGCAAGTTTTTTCTGCGTAAATGCCGGAAAACTGCAGGAAAGCCCTGCCTTTTCCGCGTCTGCGCCGCTGCCCTTCATCCGTTTTCCCGGAGGGCAAAAACAGAAACTCCCAAAGGCGGGATTTTTACCTTGATAGAATTTTCCCTTTCGTGCGCCTCTACCGGCCGGCTGGCTTTCACCCGCGGATTGACGGCTCCGCTGCCGCCGAAGGCCAGCGCATCGCTGTTAAAGATTTCCTTGTATTTTCCGGCCTTCGGGACACCCACACGGAAATCATCGTACTCTACGTTGGAGAAATTGCACACAGCCAAAAGCGTATTTTTCCCATCCCTGCTCTTCCGGAGGAAAATAAGCAGATTTCTCTGCCAGTCCAGATTGTCAATCCACTCAAAGCCATCCGCGGAAAAATCCTCTTCGTAGAGAGCCGGCTGGCTGCGGTACAGCTGAAGCAGAGCCCGCGTGCAGTCCTGCACGGCCGCGTGCAAAGGCTCCGTACACTCTTTCCAGTCCAGCTGCTCCTCCGGATTCCATCTGGCGGACTGACCGAATTCCGTCCCCATAAACAGCAGTTTCTTTCCCGGATGAACCGTCATATAGGCAAGCGTAAGACGGAGATTTGCCATTTTCAGGCTCTCTCTGTAGCCCGGCATCAACTTCAGGTAAGCGCCCTCTTCCTGAACCCTGGAATGATCCAGACTGAGCATAAACTTCTCGCTGTACATGTAAGCCATACTGAAGGTCAGGCTGTCCTGATGCTGCCCACGGAACAGAGGATCCAGCTGGATATAATTCATGTAATCGTCCAGACAGCCGTTATTCCATTTATAAGTAAATCCAAGCCCCTGCTCCCTTACCGGTCCGGTGACCAGCGGCCATCCGGTGTTTTCCTCTGCCACGGTGACAGTGCCGGGGCATTCTTTTGCGATCACAGTATTCAGCTTCTGCAGAAATTCCTCTGCCTCCAGATTCTCATTTCCGCCGTATCGGTTTGCCACCCAGCCTCCAGCGGGACGGCCATAATCCAGGTACAGCATAGAAGCTACATCGTTTATCCGAAGTCCGTCCGCATGATATTTTTTCAGCCAGAACAAGGCGCTGGACAGCAGGAAGCCGACCACTTCCTTTCGCCCGTAATTAAAGATGAGCGTATTGTACTTCGGATGAACGCCCTGCCGGGGATCCAGATGCTCATAGAGGCAGGTTCCGTCAAAGGAAGACAAGCCTTCATTTCCTCTGGCAAAAAAAGCGGGAACCCAGTCCAGAATCACAGCGATTCCTTCCTGATGGAAGGCATCTACCAGCGACATGAAATCCTCCGGTGAGCCGTATCTGCTGGTGGGGGCAAAATAGCCGCTGGTGGCATAACCGAGAGAGGCGTCGTCCGGGTACTCCATGACCGGTGTGAGCTCCACATGCGTAAAGCCCATTTTCCCGACATAGGCGGGAAGCTCCTGCGCCAGCTCTCTGTAGCCACAGGGCGTCCCGTCCGCTTTTTTCTGCCAGGATCCCAGGTGCACCTCGTAGACAGCCACGGGTGCCGCTGTGCTGCTGCCGGCCTGTTTCCGTTTTTCCATCCAGGCGTCGTCCTGCCAGACATATGCCGGTTCCCGGATCACCGACGCGTTTTCCGGCATCTCCTGCGACTGAGCCGCATAAGGGTCTGCCTTCAGGTAAACCAGACCTGTTTTTAGCTTCAGCTCATATTTATACAGAGCCCCCTCGCCCACCCCAGGCACAAAAAGCTCGAAGATGCCGGAGCCGGTCCGGTTCATCTGCAGATACCGTCCGTCCCAATGATTAAAATCCCCGACCACTGATACGCGGACAGCATTCGGAGCCCACACCGCAAAATACGTACCGCTGACCCCATGGACAGTTCTGACATGGGCACCGAGCGTCTCTGCGGCATCGTACCAGGATCCCTCCTGAAACTTTTTTTCTTCTTTGTCGGTGATCTGGCAGGGAAATGCGTAGGCATCCGCAAATTCTTCGTCCGCCATGCCCTCCGCGTCATAAAGCACAAACCGATAACGCGGAATTCTCCCGTTTTTTCCTGCCGGAATAATACCTGCAAAAAAGCCGGACTCATCCTCCAGATACATGGGAGTCAGTTTGCCGTCCGGCGTGCGGATATCCGCCCTGCTCCGCCCCGGAAAGAAAGCCTGAACCAGAATTCCTTCCTTCACCGGCCTCGGACCCAGAATGCTGCGTGGAGCTGATTCTTCCGAGAAGGTCACCGCTTCGATTTCCGCCCAGTCCATATAATCATAGACCACGTCCGCCATGCTTTTCATTTTCTCTTCCTGCCTTCCTGCATCTTTTTCATATTTCCTTTTCATACCCAAAAGTATAACGCAAAACTCCGGGAACTTACACCTTTGTTTTGAAAAACAGGGTAAATTCCCGGAGAATTATCGCAATTCTGTCAAATATTGTTTTTTCGCGCAATGAGGTTTACTGATCTGACGCAGAACCGGCTTCGTCCGTATTTCCTCCGTCCGGAGTGTCGTTTTCTTTGTTATCCACGTACTTTACCTCCGGAAGTGCCTCCGGCTCCCGGTTCAGGATATCCATAAACTCTTCGCCGGTAATGGTCTCCTTTTCGTACAGATATTTCGCGAGCTCATGCAGCTTTCCAATATTTTCGGAAAGAATCTTTTCTGCCTTGCTGTATTCCTTCTGCACCAGGGCGACAACCATCTGGTCGATCTTCCCGGCAGTCTGCTCCGAGCAGGAAAGGGATGTATCTCCTCCCAGGTACTTGTTGCTTACGGTTTCCATGGCAACCATTCCGAAATCTTCGCTCATGCCGAACCGGGTAATCATAGCCCGCGCCATTTTTGTGGCCTGTTCAATATCATTGGAGGCGCCTGTGGTGATGGAATGGAACACCAGATCCTCTGCCACACGGCCGCCCGTGAAGGTGGCGATACGGTTCTCCAGCTCCTCCTTGCTCATCAGGTTGTGCTCGCCCTCGTCCACCTGCATGGTGTAGCCGAGCGCCCCGGATGTTCTTGGGATGATGGTAATCTTGGTAACCGGGGCCGAGTGTGTCTGCATCGCCGCTACCAGGGCATGTCCTGTCTCATGATAGGCTACGATCAGCTTCTCCTTATTGGAAAGGACCTTGTTTTTCTTCTGATATCCGGCAATGACAACCTCTACACTCTCCAGCAGGTCATTCTGTGTGACAAACTTTCTTCCGTCACGGACCGCGCGCAGCGCAGCCTCGTTGATCATGTTGGCCAGCTCTGCGCCGCTGGCGCCGGAGGCCGTGCGGGCTACGGCATTAAAATCTACGTTATCGGAGATCTTGATCTTCTTGGCGTGCAGACGCAGGATCTCCTCTCTTCCCTTCAGATCCGGAAGCTCAACCGGAATCCTCCGGTCAAAACGGCCCGGACGCAGGAGCGCCGGATCCAGAGAATCCGGACGGTTTGTGGCTGCCAGGATAACAACACCTTTTCTGGCATCAAATCCGTCCATCTCCGCCAGCAGCTGGTTCAGGGTCTGCTCCCGCTCGTCATTTCCGGCAAAACCGGAGCCGTCACGCTTTTTGCCGATGGTATCGATCTCATCAATAAATACGATACAGGGTGCCTTCTCGTTCGCCTGCTTGAACAGGTCACGGACCTTCGCGGCGCCCATGCCGACAAACATCTCCACAAATTCCGAACCGGAAATGGAGAAGAACGGAACTTCTGCCTCTCCGGCGACAGCCTTGGCCAGCAGGGTTTTGCCTGTTCCGGGAGGCCCTACCAGCAGGGCGCCCTTCGGCATTTTCGCGCCGATCTCTGTATATTTGGCGGGATTGTGCAGGAAATCCACAATCTCCTGCAGAAGCTCCTTGGCCTCATCCTCTCCGGCGACATCCTTAAATTTGATTCCTGTCTCCGACTTGATATAGACCTTCGCATTGCTCTTTCCGAAGCTCATGGCATCACCCATGCCGCCGCCCATTCTTGTCTGAACAGACCGCATAAGCAGCATGCCGAGGAAATAGATGACGACAATCGGAAGAATCCAGCTCAGAATAAAGCTGAGTACCGGCGACATCTGCTGCACGATCGGTGTCTCAAAATCGGTGATGCCCGCGTCATACAGCCGGTCCACCAGCTTATAGTCATTCATCAGGCCGGTCTGATATTTCTGTCCGGAGCCGTCTGTGAAGTAGATCACGCTGTCCTGGCTGTCTACCTGAACCTCCTTCACCTCTCCTTTATCCAGCATTTCGAGAAAGTTTCCGTAGGTGGAGTCCTCGATCTGCGCGCTGTTAATTTTGGGAACCAGAAGCAGATTCAGGAGAAGAAGGACAATCATGGCCAGAACATAGTAGAAGATCAGAGGTCTCTTATTGTTCTTAACTTCTTTCATTCAACATTCCTTTCTTATTTTGTAGTTCTCTATTCGCCTGAATGGAGCAGGTGCTATACGGAATCATTTCTGCGGCTATCAGAAGCTCCGGATAGAATCTCCGTCCTCTGTACCCGCCTCAACCTTTTTTATTTCCACGTCGTATCCGACACTGTCGTTTACCCGTACGTGAACCGTATCACCGGCTCTGTGTCCCATGACCGCTCTCCCAAGCGGAGACTCCGGGGTAATATAGCCCTTCAGGGAATTGCCGCGGACGGTCGTGACAATCTTAAACACATCCGTCTCGTCATCTTCGGGGAAATAGATCGTCACCTGCTTATCCATGCCGACCTGGTCGTCGTCGGAATTATCCGTAACCAGAACAGCCGTCTTAATCATATTCTCCAGATAGCGGATCCGGCTGTCGTTCTCTCCCTTGGCCTTTCTGGCGGCATGGTATTCAAAGTTCTCGCTCAGATCTCCCTGCGCGCGAGCCTCCTGCACTTCTTTCAGAATCTGGGGACGAACCACCGTTTTGCGGTGATCAATCTCCTCCTGCATTTTTTCGATATCCTGTTTTGTCAGTCTGTCATGCATGTTCCCTTACTCTCCTGAAAAATCCTTCCGTGTCCATCCTCAAAAAAACGGCGCGGACTTACGTTTCTTCTGACGCCCGGCTTCAGAGCATGCCCAGATGATATGATTTCCTGAATCTATCACTTCTGGAGCCCCGTCTGCGGGGCACGGGTGTTTTATTTCAGAAACGCCCGGTATGCCCGGTAGGTCTCATAAATATCCGCCTTGCTGGTAATTTCCCACGGGGCGTGCATATTCAGAACCGCTACGCCGAAATCAATAACCTCCATGCCGAGGTTTGCGAGGATGTACGCGATCGTACCGCCGCCGCCTTCATCCACTTTTCCGAGTTCAGATGTCTGATAGATGATATCTTCTTTATCCAGAAGCCTGCGGAGAAACGCGATATATTCCGCATTGGCGTCGTTGGAGCCGCTCTTTCCTCTCGCACCGGTATATTTATTGAATACAGGTCCTCTGCCCAGGTACGCGCAGTTATTCTTTTCCATCACATCCGGATAGTTCGGATCAAATCCTGCGCTGACATCGGAGGACAGCACTTTGGTCTTGCAGAGCACACGGCGCAGTTCCAGCTCGCTGTAGCAGCCCTGCAGGTTCATGACCTCCGCCAGGGTATTTTCAAAGAAACGGGAGTGCATACCGGTCGCACCGACGCTTCCGATTTCCTCCTTGTCTGTCAGGAGGCAGATACTGGTGTACTCCGGATCCTTCTGATCCAGAATGGCGCGATAGGACGGATACGCACATACCTTGTCATCCTGTCCGTAGCCCATAATCATGCTGCGATCCAGCCCATAGTCTCTTGCCGGTCCTGCAGGAACCACCTCGATTTCCGCGGAAACAAGATCCTCCTCCTTCACATCGTATTTTTTCTTAAGAATATGAAGAACATTAGCCTTTACCGCGTTTTCCTCATCCGAATCCTTCAGCGGACGGCTGCCGACCAGGACATTCAGTTTTTCGCCCTCTACTCCTTCCGAGAGTTTTTTAGACATCTGGCGTCCGGCCAGGTGGATCAGCAGGTCACTGCATCCGAATACCGGATCGTCCGGATCCTCACCGATGCATACCTGCACCGCCGTTCCGTCCTTTTTCACAATCACTCCGTGAAGCGCCATTGGAAGCGTAACCCACTGGTATTTTTTGATTCCGCCGTAATAATGCGTATCCAGCATGGCCAGCTCGGTATCTTCGTATAGCGGATGCTGCTTCAGATCCAGCCTCGGAGAGTCTATGTGAGCTCCCAGAAGACGGATGCCCTCCGTCATTGGTTTCTCCCCGATCCGGACGATCATCAGGGATTTTCCCATCATGTCCGCATAGACAAGTTCTCCTGCCGCAAGACTTCCGCCTTCACGGACAGCCTCCTGAAGGCTTCTGGCGCCGGCCGCTTTCAGCCCTTCCTCCATTCCGGCTACATTTTCCCTTTCTGTCTTATGTGAGGAAAGAAAAACCCGGTAATCCTTACAGAATTCCTCCAGCTTCTTTTCATCCGACTTATCCCAGATTGTTTTTTCCTTTTTTTTGTCTTTTTTTTCTGTATCTCCCATAAGTAGTCCTCTTTTCATGATGTTGGGGTCAAAAGGTATTTTGACCCCAAATTTTTGCCCCTGGTATCACATTATTTAATGATTGTACACCGAATCCGCCCCGTTTTCCAGCAGAGACTGCCGCCCGTTCCGCGAAGCGGTTAGCAACCAACCGCATGGTTGGCTAACACACTGTACGTTTCCCAGTATACCTCCGTTTGCGATTAAACACCAGCCCAAAAGTGTGAAAAAAAGATTAAAAAAAGACCGCCGCATGACGGGTCGTCTTTTCATGCGGCAGCCTGACGGAAACAGAAGAAAGCCGTTATTCCTGCTTTTCTGATTTCGCTGTATTTTCTTTTTTATCCCCGCGGTGCAGAACAAGATTAACCAGAATTCCCATCAGCAGCGCGGTGGCGATACTGGTGATCTGAATACGGACAAAATCCAGCGTCAGACCGCCGATGCCGAGCACCAGAATGGTGCTGACCACAAACAGGTTGCGGTTATCATCCAGATCCACCTTCTGGATCATTTTCAGTCCGCTGACGGCAATGAATCCGTACAGGGCAATGCAGATTCCGCCGATGACACAGACAGGAATGGTATTGACAAATGCCACAAACGGCGTGAAGAACGAGCAGAGAAGGCAGAGGACTGCGGTCAGGATGATCGTGTAGATGGACGCGTCACCGGTAATCGCCACGCAGCCGATTGCTTCCCCGTAAGAGGTGTTCGGACATCCGCCGAAGAAAGAACCCAGAATAGAGCCGAGCCCATCTCCCAGAAGCGTTCTGTGAAGTCCCGGATCTTTGATCAGGTTGCGCCCGATTACCGTGCTGAGGTTCTCGTGGTCGGCAATGTGCTCTGCAAAAACGACCAGCGCCACCGGGGCGAACAGAAGAAGGACATTGGCGACACCGACAGCACCGCCCAGCGACTTTGTGCCGTTTTCCAGCATTCCGAGGAAGGTGAACTGCGGTACGCTGAAGAAACTTGCGACGGAAAGATTCCGGAAATTATCTGCCAGCGGCGTATAATCGACAATTTGCAGATAGGGAATCCCGGCCGCCCTGCCGATCACGGTAAAGACAGATGCCACCAGATACCCCGCAAGAATACCAATGATAAACGGGATCATCCGGATATGGCTGCCCCCGTAGACGGAAGCCGCAACCGTAACCAGAAAGGCAATCAGGCCGCAGAGAATCGCGATCAGGTTGTAGTCACCGCTGGACGTATTGTTCAGGTTGCTGACTGCGGAGGTACAGAGACTCAGTCCGATCAGGGCAACCGTAGGGCCGATGATAATGGGAGGCATCAGCCTGTCCACCCACTTTGTCCCGACAAATGCGATAATTACGGCAAGAATGACATAAACCGCGCCGGCAAAGACGGCTCCCAGAAAAATTCCGAAATAGCCGAAAGAACAGGCACCGATCAGGGGAGAAATAAAGGCAAAGGAGCTTCCCAGAAAAATCGGGCTGCGTTTTTTTGTACAGAACACATATAAAAGGGTTCCCGCCCCTGCCCCAAACAGCGCCGCGGGCTGGCTCATGGTCACCTCTGTCCCGCCGGCAGTTCCCAGATTGACCAGCGCAGGCACCAGAAGCGTAGCCGCAATAATGGCAAGAAGCTGCTGGAACGCATACACCAGGTTTTTCTTAAACGGCGGCTTCTCCTCAACGGAATAAGCTAGTTTCATTTTGTTTTCTCCTCCTCTTTTTCATGCTTACCTTCAGATGCGACATACCGGACAGCGGAGGTTCCTACACATCTGTCCCGGCTGTCCCAGTCCCATATTTTACAAAGATACCGGTTATAATGCAATGCTCATTTCTACGGCTTTTCCCTTTCCGTATTCATTCCGTATTCATTCACTTAAAAGAACGCTCCAACAACGCGGTACAAGAATTCGCGCATCAAAAGCGCGCCAGCAGAAAAACAGGACAGAAGGAATAAAAAACAAAAGAAAAGTCCAAAGGCCGCATGAAAAACGTAACAAGGCCTGAAATGACCGGGAATGCCAGATATGCTGGATATTTGCTAGATGCGAGCATAAAAGAAGCCCGGAACCCCTTATAAATAAAGGAAAGCTCCGGGCTTATCCGATGGAGCATATGAGATTCGAACTCACGACCTCCACAATGCGAATGTGGCGCGCTCCCAACTGCGCTAATGCCCCGTACAAATAAATAATTTACTCTGATTGCGGCTTCTTGTCAACGGTATTTCTTCGCAAACAAGATTGTATTCTTTTGCGGTCTTTCGCAGAAGTCCGCCAGAACGCTCTGGCGGACTTTTTATAAAGATATTGTTGTGCCAAAAGTTCCCCCCCTAATGCTTCTTCCCCGCAGCACGGAGAGTCTGTCGGCTTACCGTATCATCTCGCGGATATTTACCATCTGTCTCTCGATATGCCGCTTGATATATGCCGTCGCCGCTTCCGCATCGTGGGCACGCAGGCTTTCCACCAGCCTGTCGTGTTCTTCAATCAGGGTATCCCTGTTGTCTGTGTCCTTCAGATATTCCACCCGGTAGCGGTACATCTGCTCCCGCATGTTATTGATCAGCTGCACAAGCCGGGGATTCCCGGTGGACTGGTAAATAATATCGTGAAAGGTCTCATCCGCTTCTGCCAGATCAGAGAGATCCTCATCCCTGCTGTCAATCAGCCGGGCGAACTCTCTGGACGCCGCTTCCAGCCTGTCCAGTTCTTCCTGTGTGATCCGCTCGCTTGCCAGCTTCATCGCCATCTCTTCCAGACCCTCACGAACCTCCAGAACATCTCGCAGATCCTTTTCTGTAATTTTGGCAACCTGCGCGCCGCGCCGCGGCGTATTTACCACCAGACCTTCCAGCTCCAGCATCCGGATGGCTTCCCGGATGGGAGTCCGGCTGACACCCAGGCGGTTGGCAAGCTTTATTTCCATCAGGCGTTCTCCCGGTTTCAGGTCTCCGCGCAGGATTCCCTTCCGGAGAGTATGAAACACGACATCCCGGAGAGGCATTCCCTGAAACTCCGTCATCTCTCTGCTAAGTTCATCTTCGGTCATGCATCTGTCCTCCTGTTCTGAAACGGCTCTGTTACATAGATCTGCCTTGCCGCTCCACTTTTCCTAACTGCGCTGCATGCAATCCTCGCCTGAGCTTCTTCTCGAAAAATTCCGTACACCGTCGGCCCGCTGCCGCTCATAAGAGCGCCTTCGGCCCCCTTTTCCATCATCGTCTGCTTGATCTTTGCAATGACCGGATATTCTGGAACAGTAACCAGCTCCAGCACATTTCCCAGCCTCTCTGTCACGCCTTCCAGCGAGCCTTCTTCCAACGCGCGGACCATTCCGTCTATATCCGGGTGTTCCCATCCTTTCTGTTCATCCAGACGGGTGTAGACGCCTTTTGTGGACACGCTGATTCCCGGTTTGGCCACCAGAATCCAACAGTGCGGCAGCGGGGGCAGCTCCGTCAGCTTCTCGCCGATGCCCTCCGAGAGCGCCGTCCCGCGCATGATGCAGTAAGGAACATCCGCGCCGATTTTCACTCCCCGGATCATCAGCTCCTCTCCAGACAGCCGCAGATGAAAAAGCCGGTTCATCCCGACAAGAGCGGCCGCAGCATCCGCGCTGCCGCCGGCAAGACCCGCGGCAACCGGGATTCTCTTGTTCAGATCCACGGAAATGCCTCCCTCTATCCGAAACTCCCTGCGGAGCAGGTCTGCCGCCTTCCAGATCAGATTGGTCTGATCCGTGGGAATAAACGGAAGATTGGCCCGGATCCGGATTTCCGGTTCCGGAATGACACACATCTCCAGCCGGTCATAAAGCTTCAGGGACTGCATGACCATGCGGACAAGATGATAGCCGTCCTCTCTTTTTCCCGTGACATCCAGCCCCAGATTTATTTTTGCCCTGGCCTTCAAAACAATTTTCTGCATAAGCCGTTTCCGTCTCTCCGCTCCGTACTTGCAGGTACTGCTGTTTTTTTCTATAATGATGGAAGCGCCAGAGCCTGTATCGCTTCCGGCGTTATCATCACTATAATGCATACGGCGCAAAAAAACAACAAACGTGCCGGGCATTTGTGGAACATCGGAGGAACCTCATGCTTCGTACCTTATTGCTGATCATCATTGCTGTACTCTACCTGATTATCACCCTTCCGGTCATGGCCGTCCTGGCCGCCATCGGCAGAAAGAATCCGGAAAAACGCGAGCGGACCGCACGGAAAATGGTCCAGTGGGTATTCCGCCTTCTGACCCGCGCGACCGGGAGCACCGTGACTGTCCGTGGCCTGGAAAACATCCCGAAAGACGAACCGGCACTGTTTATCGGAAATCACCGGAGCATTTTTGACATTATCACCGTATATCCCTACATCCACGAACCAGTCAGCTTCGTATCCAAGGTCTCCATCCACAAAATCCCCCTTCTCGGCATATGGATGGATTTTATCCAATCTCTTTACTTTGACCGTTCCGACATGAAGCAGGCCATGCGCATGATCCTGGACGGAACCGAACTGCTGAAGAAAGGCACGTCCGTCTTTATCTATCCGGAAGGAACCCGGAAAAAGACCGGAAACGACCTGCCGCTGGGCGAGTTTCACGAGGGAAGCTTCCGCATGGCGGTAAAAAGCGGACGCGTCATTGTTCCCGTGGCCTTCACCGGAACCATTCACATTTTTGAGGAGCACAAGCCTTGGATCCGTCCCTCGCAGGTGACCATCACCTTCTGCCCGCCCATTGATCCGAAAAACTACGACCGCCGCGAACAGAAACGCCTGGGATCTATTACCCGCGAAAAAATGACGGAAACCCTTCTCGCGCAGGGTGTTGTACCCGATCCCGAACCTGCTCCTGAATCAAACGAATCATAATTGCCGCTGCATTTCTGCATCATAACTAATTGATATTGTAATCTCTCCTTGCGGCTTTCGTGACGCAGAAAAAGGGGCACCGACAAAATGCATGAAATGAATATTCTGGAAGAAACATCCCCAGCGCCGGTCCTTTCTCCCTGCAAGTGTAAACGCAGCAGGGAGATTAGTACCGCTGCGCGAGGACAGCGCGAAAGCGGTTTCTGGAAGAATATTCATTTCATGCACAAGCGGCAGCCCCGTCTGTGCAGCTACTATGAAAATTGATTCGTTCTTTACGGCTCAATTCCCTCGAATACCACAACCGCCCCGTCTGTTTTTACCTCCTCGTAGGCTTCCATGGAACGGACTGTCCAGTTCATCCTCTGAACCCTGTACAGGCATCGGCAGATCCACAGGCTGGGATTATACCGCTGATCGGGACGGCTGGAAATATAGTCCGGCTCGGTCAGGAAATTCATAAGCAGGCTGGCGCACAGAAAATCCCAGAGAAGATTTTTGAAAGCTCCTCCCGTGCTGTGCCTGTAATCAATCACCTGTCCGCGGACAAATTCCCTTCTCTGTTTCCGGAACCAGCGCAGAACCCTTGGATCCAGGGATTCGATGGCAAACACGCCCTCGTACTCATCCGCCACATCACAGATCTGGTCGCTGATGGCATCATAGTCCTGATCCTCCACCAGTACATTCAGGATAACCGGGACCTGGCCGTCAATAAACTCCAGTGCCTCCCGGAGCGTGGGAATAGTTTCCTCTGTTCCCTCCAACCGGAGTTCTTTCAGCTCCTCCAGTGTACTGTTTTCCACAGATCCATTGGCCGCGCACATCCTTGCGACAAGGCTGTCAGAAAACACAACCGGGACGCCGTCTCTTGTCAGCCGGACATCCATGCGGATGCCATATCCGTGTTCAATAGCAGCCCGGAATGCCGGAATGGAATTTTCCGGAATTCCCTTTTCCGGAATGGAGAAGCCTCCGTTCGCATAATCATACTTCCGGATTTCACTAAGATCCGGTTTATTGAAGATTCTCGGCTTAACCGCAAACGCCCATGCCGCGGCCGTGCCGACAACAGCCCCTATGACCTTCTTCGCCTGTTTTCCCATATACAAAGCCTCCTTTGAATATTGCATATTCTGTCAGGCAAACGCTCTGTCTGCTTCAGATATTGTCTATTATAAACTAATTCTCCCGCACGCGTCTACCTGCAACTTCTCATCCGAAGGAGGCTTTCCTCTTTTCCTCTTTTGATTTTCTATTTTATGATGGAGTTAGGGGCAAAAGGGCTTTTGACATAAAATGATGCCGCGAATTCTTTTCTGTCAGCTTTCCTTCCTGCACACAGGATCCGCGGGTCGAACGGCAAAACAGGCGCAGAAATGATTTTTCCCCGTCTCCGCAAGCGGAGGCATTTTTTCCGCGCACTCCTCTCTTGCCTCTCCGCAGCGGTTCCGGAACGGACATCCATCCGGAATATCCAGCGGACTGGGTGCCTCCCCTTCAATCGTCCTGATCTTATGTGTAAAATCCATATGCAGGTCAAAAACAGAATCCAGCATGGCGCGTGTGTAGGGATGAAGGGCGCCGGACGCCACATCCGCCCCGTCCATCAGCTCCACCACATGTCCGAGGTACATGACAGCTACCCGGTGGGAGAGCTGCTGCACCAGCGCCAGATCGTGACAGATAAAGGCTATCGCGATATTTTTCTTCTTCTGCAGACGAACCAGCAATTCTATGACAGATTTCTGCACCGCCACATCCAAGGCGGATGTCGCCTCATCGCAGAGAAGAATTTCCGGCTCCAGCGCAAGCGCCCTGGCTATCCCCACCCTCTGTCTCTGTCCGCCGCTGACATCCTTCGGATAGCGTTCCGCAAACTCCTCCGGCAGTTCCACCATCCGCAGAAGTTCCTTTGCCCTGGCGGGAACCTCCTGACGCCGGATGACGTGATAATTCAGAAGGGGCTCGCAGATAATATCCTGAATTTTCATTTTCGGATGAAATGCTTCCGACGGATCCTGAAAAACCATCTGTATATGTCTTCTTGCCTCACGGAGCGCCTTTCCTCTCAGCCCGCTGATTTTCTCCCCCCGCAGCAGAATTTCCCCGGAATCCGGCTTTTCCAGTCCTACCAGAAGACGCAGAAACGTACTTTTCCCGCATCCGCTTTCTCCCACAATCCCCAGGGTCTGTCCGGCATATAGGGAGAGGCTGACATTCTCGCAAGCTGTCAGCATCTTCCCGTGCGCCGCAGGAAATTTCTTTGTGACCTGCCTTGCTTCCAGGACAGGCTGTCTGTTTTCTCCGTTATACATAGCGGACACCTCCGATACTCGGAACCGACTGAAGCAGCATTTTTGTGTAGCTGCTGCGGGGATGATAAAGGATGTCCTCTCTGGTTCCGTGATCTGCCAGCTTTCCGTCTTTCAGTACATAAATATTATCCGAAATATAGGCTGCCAGCGCCAGATTGTGGGTGATCATCAGAATTCCTGCCTCAAAATTTTCCCGCAGTTCCTGAATCTGGCGGACAATCTGGGCCTGTGTCGTGACATCCAGCGCACTGGTGGGCTCGTCCGCAAGCAGAAATTCCGGATGAAAAACCAAAGCCATGGCAATTCCGACCCGCTGCCGCATTCCTCCGGAGAGCTGGTACGGATAGCTGTCCATAATATTTTCCGGATCGGGAAGCCTGACCGCCGCCAGCATTTTTCTGGCAAGAGCCACGGCTGTCTTCCGGTCTGTCTTCTCGTGCGTGCAGATATATTCTGTAAACTGCCTCCCCACGGTCATGATCGGATCCAGCGTAGTCCCTGTATCCTGCGGCACCGATGCAATACGCCGTCCTCTTATCTGGTTCCATTCCTTTTCGTCGAATGACAGGACGGAGCGGCCGTCCAGAAGAATATCCCCTCCGGTTACTCTCCCCTTTCCGGGAAGAAGGCCGAGCGCGGCATTCAGGACTGTGGATTTTCCGCTTCCGCTCTCCCCGACCAGACAGAGGATATCTCCTTTTTTCAGCGACAATGAAAGATGGTGCAGCACAGGCGGATGTGCCCCGTACTGAACTGTCACATTCTGAAACTCCAGCATCTCATCCCTCCTCCGGTGTCATCATATCCCTCAGGCAGTCCCCAAGCATGTTAAATACGGCGACCGTAATAAACATGGCAATGCCGGGAAAAATCATCATCCAGGGCGCCGCCTGAAGATAGGTCCTGGCCTCATTCATCATCAGTCCCCATTCCGGCTCCGGCGGCTGGGCTCCAAAGCCAAGGAAAGAGAGGGCCGCCATCTCCAGCATCATTTTCCCGATGTCGGACGCTGCAGTGACCAGAATGGTCGGAAGAGAAATCTGCAGCATATATTTCCACAGGATATGAAAGGTTCCGGATCCGTCCAGCCGCGCCGCCGCAACAAAATCTCTGTTTTTTATTTTCAGGACCAGGCTTCTGGACAACCTGGCGTATTTCGGCCAGGTAACGGCGGCGATGGCAAACACGGCATTCACGAGACTGGAACCCATAATTCCCGCAATGGCAATCGCCAGAACCAGACCCGGAAAGGACATCATCATATCTGAAATACGCATGATCACGGCATCCGCAGCTCTCCCGAAATATCCCGCCAGGATGCCGAGTGCCGTTCCCAGTACAAAAACAATACCGACAAGCAAAAAGGACGTGGAAAGTGAAATCCTCGTGCCGTAAATCACTCTGGTATACAGGTCTCTTCCCAGTTTATCCGTTCCGAACCAGTGCTGTGCAGACGGAGCCGCCGACGCCTCTGTCATCACTGCCTTGTAGGGATCCTGTGCTGTGAAAAGAGAAGGAAAGCAGGCAACCAGAAGGATCAGCACCGCCAGACAGAAAAAGACGGTAAACAGTTTATGTTTTTTTATAAATATTCCTGCTTTTTTCATCCGCGCAGCCTCTCCTTTGTCCTGGGATCAAGAAATTCATACGAAATGTCTACCAGCAGGTTAATAACCATATAAATGAGAGCGATCCAGAGAACATATCCCTGAATCAGCGGATAGTCCCTGTTGGTGACCGCCTGGACAGCCATGTTTCCCAGTCCGGGATAAGAGAAAATTACCTCCACCACCGTCGTACCGCCAAGCAGCGACCCGAAGGAAAGTCCCAGCAGAGTGACCAGCGGCAGCATGGCGTTTTTCAGTACATGCCGCCAGAGGATTGTCCGCTGCTTCAGCCCGCGCAGCTGTCCGCCGCGCACATAACCCTGTTGCAGTTCATCCAGGACAGCTGCCTTGACCTGCCTGGTGTAGACCGCCGTCATGGAAATTGCCAGCGTAACAGATGGCAGGACCAGATCCTGAAATCCTGTCCCGGTGGACATAACCGGGAACACTCCCAGCTTCAGCGCAAAAAAATACATCAGCATCAGGGCGACCCAGAAGCTGGGGAGCGAATTGCCGATAAAGGTCAGGGAACGGACAATATAATCCGCCGCCCTGTTATGGTGGACCGCAGTAAACATTCCGAGCGGAAAGGAAAAGAGAATGACAAGAGCGATGGCAAACAGAGCCATTTTCAATGTCGGCCAGAGCCTGGCTGTCATGATCTCCACAACTGGCTTTTTCAGTGTCAGGGATGTTCCCATATCCCCCTTCAGCACCCCGGACAGCCAGCTTCCGTACTGGACGAGAAACGGGCGGTTCAGCCCCATCTCCTCTCTGGTCTGTTCAATCACCTCTTCATCCGGAATACTCCCGGCGGACGCATACATCGCACGCGCCGGGTCGCCCGGCGCAAGGTACATCAGCCCGAATGTAAGAAAGCTGATGCCAAACAGCACCACGATTATCTGAATGATTCTTTTTCCCACCTGTTTGCCTGTCAAGCCGGAGTACCTCTCTTCCTTCTGTATTTACTCCTCGGAGCGCAGGCCGAGCCTCTCACGGCTCAGCCGCATCTCCATGTTTTTGCCGACGTTCTTTTTTCTTCTTATAATCACCGCAAACTGCACCATAAATAAAACAGCCGCAGTTGCCCAGGTAACCGGATAGACGGCAGCCAGGGCGCTGATCGAATGGAATTTCGCCGACGCAATCGCCAGCAGGGCAATTCTCAGTCCGCACATGGACGCAAGAATGGTAACCATTGACTCCATAGAATATCCCATCCCGCGGAGTGCGCCTCCGTATATCTCCAGAAGCGGATAAATCCAGTAAAACGGAAAGGAAATCCCGGCAATCAGCAGAGCATCCGCAACCACTTCCTCATTTTTCATGAACCAGCCGAAAACTGTTTCTCTGAAAATCAGTATAACAGAAGCCAGCAAAAAAGTAAGCACCGCCCCTGTGACAGCCGCAATCAATGTTCCCTTCTCCACACGCCGGTATTTCCCCGCCCCGGTATTCTGACCGGCAAAAGTCGTCGCGGCCTGTCCGAACCCGACGATCGGGAAATAAATGAAGTTCTCTACTTTATAATAGGTGGCGAAGGCTGCGACTGCAGTTTCTCCGTAGGCGTTGATATAAAACTGTATGATGATATTTGAAAACGTAATGAGAACTGTCTGAATTCCGGAGGGCAGCCCTACCCGGAGGACATCCGAAAGAATGCGCCTGTCTAACCGCAGCTTTTTCCATGAAAACCTCACCGGGCTCTCCTGCCTGTGAAGGCTGGCGGCCGATAAGATGGCAGAGAGAACCTGCGATAAGAAAGTGGCAATCGCCACCCCGGCGACTCCCAGAGGAATGACCAGCAGAAAGAATGCATCCGCCGCCACATTGAAGACCCCGCAGACTGCCAGAATCCGGAAAGGCGTTCTGGAATCCCCGTATGCCCGCTGCGTCCCGGAACCCATATTGTAAAAAACCATAAAAGGCAGGCTCAGGGAATAAATTCTCATATAAACGACTGCATCTTCCATGCATTCCCGCGGGGTGTTCAGCAGAAGAAGAATCGGTCTGGCAAGAAACAGGCATGCAAGCATCAGCAGCGTTCCCGCCGTCAGGCCAAACAACAGTGAAGTATGAAGCGCTTTCTCCGCCCGGATTCTGTCCCGCGCGCCAACTGCCTGCGCGATGACCACGCTGGTTCCTACGGCAATTCCGGAAAACATTCCGATCTCGCAGGAGATCAGGGTGCTGCTGGCTCCCACTCCGGCCGCCGCAGCCGTATCAAGAAGATTCCCGATAAAAATAAAATCAACGGTATTATACAGCTGCTGAAAGAGGCTGCTCCCGATCATAGGCAGAAGAAACGCCAGCATCGGCTTAAAGATCGGTCCCTCTGTTAAATCTGTTTTTTTTGGTTTTCCGCCCATCTGCAGTGTTCCTGTTCTTTTCTTTTAAAAAACACCCCGGCCTGCCATCAGACAGAGCATTGCGCAAAGCCTAATGTCTGTCAAAGACAGACAGAAGCCATCTTTGCCAACCTTCCAAAAGACATCGCAGTGCGAAAAAGCCGCTGCACGGCATGCTGTCTCTGCATCTCCTGAAAAAAGCAGGATCGCCCGCATCTCTCATGCGAATCCAATCCTGCGTGATGATGATTACCGAATCAAAAGCACGGCCTCAGTCACCTGCATACAGCTGACTGAGGGTCTATTAGCACGGTAACAAACGAAAACAAGTACAGTCAGGAAACCCGCTCCGTCCGGACCCGATCAGGAGATGTCCGTCTTCTCATCTACCCAGTAGAAATCCGCGGGAGTCGCATAAACATTGGAAACATTTTTCTTCATGACAAAATTGATACTCGGATAGCAGTAATAAATTGCTACCGCGTCATCCAGAAGAACCTGCTCCGCCTGTTTTACCAGATCTTTCCTCTGCGTCGGATCCGCGGTAACAGACACCTGCTTCATCAGGTCATTAAACTCCTTGCTGTCATATCCGGTCGCGTTGTAGGTACCGCCCTCACAGAAATAGGTATTGATCTGGTTCTCCGGATCTCCGCAGTTCATCATGTTGATACTCATGCATAGCATGTCATAATCACCGGACTTCTGACGATCCATGACCACAGAAGTGTCTTGCACGTCCGGAGTGATCTTAATCCCGATCTCCGCCAGTGCTGCCTGTGTCGCCTCTACCATGATCTGCTGCTCCGGACGTCCGGTGTAATATACATAATCCAGGTCAATCGGATTTCCGTCCGGATCTTCCCGGAACCCGTCTCCATCCACATCCTTATATCCCGCGTCATCCAGCAGTTTTACCGCGCTGTCCGGATCATAGGAATTCGGATCCTTTAATTCGTCATACCCATAATCCGCCGCAGAGGTCAGCAGTGTAATTCCCGGCGTATACTGCCCCTTCAGCAGATTCGTGCAGTAGGTTTCTTTATCCAGAGACCGGAGAATCGCCTCGCGCAGAACAATGTCTCCCAGCTGCTTATTTTCATTCATAAAGCCGATGGTGGTCCGTCCGCTGGTGCCCTTTTCTACGGTGTAATCCGGATCATCCTCAAAAGTTCCTACATCGTTCATGCTCAGATTATATACCGCGTCAAATTCTCCCGACTGCAGCGCCATGGTAATGGCCGACTGATCCTCTGTATAGACGAAATCAATCTTATCAAGGGCGACATCCCCTCCCCAGTAATTTTTATTTTTCACCACAACACATTCCTTTGTCGTAGGGTCGTAGGAGTCCATGACAAACGGGCCGGTGCTGATGGGGCCTTCCGTGGAGATGTTGGAATTATCAACCGTTGTGTCGATGATGGTAAACAGGGGATCCGCCAGCTTGTTCGGCATAATCGGCTCCGGATTTTCCGTCTTGATGGTCAGCGTCTGCCCGTCCGCGGTAATCTCCGAGGGCGTAAAATATTCCGGTCCCCTCTGCCCGTTTTCAAATACATTTTCAATAGAAGCCTTCGCCAGATCCGCAGTCAGCTTTGTACCGTTGGAAAAGGTCACGTTATCCCGGATGGTAAAGGTCCACTCCGTGTAATCATCATTGCTGGAGAAGTCATCGTTGACAAGCCAACCGGAAATAGACATATCGTCGTTCATACGTGTCAGCGTCTGCCCGATCCCGTAGCGGAGCGCATACCATCCGTCATAGTCCACAACCGGATCCATACCGGAGGCTGTCGCCTGGCCGCTTCCGATGGTCAGAACCTTTTCGCCTCCGGCAGAGGACGATGCCGACGTCTCCGTGCTCCCGGTCTGCGCGGAAGGGGACGCGGCAGACGTTCCCTGTGCCGCAGAGGAGGATTCTGTTCCCCCGCTGCTGCCGCAGCCCGCCAGAATGCCTGCCGCCACCGCGGCGGCAAGAAAAAGTGCCTCTCTCTGTTTTGTTTTTCTCCTCATAGATATCTTCCTCCTAATTACCCTCTTTAAAATGCATGATAGGGCATCCTCTTTTCAAGTTGAAGCCCCCCAGGGGGATCCTGCGGCGATTTTCTCTCCACACGTTTCCAAAGCGCGGCTTTCCGTGCTTCTTCTCTTACAAAAAGAAATCTCTCCCGGACAGCAGTTTTTCCTGCTGTCCGGGAGAGATTTCAACATACAGACAGATAACGCCTGACTTTTCCCGAAATACTGCAGTCAGATTTTTTTTACAAACAGGCAGCGGATCGCATTTAACACGGCAAGAATCATGACTCCTACATCTGCCAGGATAGCCACCCACATGTTTGCGATACCCAACGCGCCCAGAATCAGGCAGGCAATTTTCACCGTCATGGTAAATACGATATTTTGATGGACGATGTGCAGACACTTCTGGGAAATGCGGATTCCCTGCGAGATTTTCAGAGGGTCATCATTCATCAGGACGACATCCGCCGCCTCGATTGCCGCGTCCGATCCGAGCGCACCCATGGCAATCCCGATGTCCGCTCTTGCCAGAACCGGCGCGTCATTGATCCCGTCTCCGACAAAAGCCACCTTTTTTCCGGTTCCCTCGTTTTCTTTCAGGAGTTCCTCCACAACCGTAACTTTATCGGCGGGAAGCAGACCGGCACGATAATCCGTCAGCCCGACCTCCTCTGCGACAGAGGACGCCACCTTTTCGATATCCCCGGTCAGCATCACTTCTTTCTCCACACCGGCCTTTTTCAGCTCCGCCATGGCCTCCCTGGAGTGTTCCTTCAGCTCGTCTGTGATCAGAATATGACCCGCATACTGCCCGTCTACGGCGACATGAATGACGGTCCCGATGTGGTGACAGGCAACCGGCTCCACTCCGGTTCTCCGCATTAGCCTGTCATTCCCGACGGCCACGTGCACACTGCCGTCAATAACAGCTTCCACACCGTAGCCGCTGATTTCCTTCACTTCGGTAACACGGGTCTGGTCCACGTTTTTTCCGTATGCTTTCTGGAGGCTCAGGCTGATGGGGTGCGAGGAATGGCATTCCGCCAGCGCGGCATACTCCAGTATTTTTTCTTCTTCCACCGGGCTGTGATGTACGCCCGCCACGGCGAAATTCCCCTTTGTAATCGTCCCGGTTTTGTCAAAGGCTATTGTTTTCACCTTTGCCAGCAATTCCAGATAATTCGATCCCTTGATCAGAATTCCCTGGCTTCCCGCTCCACCTAGTCCTGCAAAGAAGCTGAGGGGAATGCTGATGACCACCGCGCAGGGACAGCTGATAACCAGAAAAGTACAGGCACGCAGAAGCCAGTCTCTCCAGATGTCCGCCACGGACGCGTAATTCCCAAGCCCTGTAAACATACAGACAACCGGAACCAGGATTCCCAGCGCCAGGGCGGAATACACGACAACCGGTGTATACACACGGGCGAATTTCGAGATGAAGTTTTCCGCGTTCGCCTTTCTGGACGCCGCGTTCTCAACCAGGTCCAGAATCTTGGACGCTGTGGATTCCTCAAATTCCGCCGTCGTCCGGATCTTCAGGACGCCGCTGGTATTGATCATCCCGCTGAGCACTTCACTGTCCGGCCCCACGTCCCGGAGCATACTCTCTCCGGTCAGCGCCGCCGTATTCACCGATGAATTCCCTTCCACAACAATCCCGTCGATCGGCACTTTTTCTCCGGGCTGAACAACAATGATGCTGCCGGTCTCCACTTCATCAGGTTCCACGCGCTCCAGCTGTCCGCCGTCTCCCTCGATATTCGCGTAATCCGGACGGATGTCCATCAGTTCTGAGATATTTCTCCGGCTTTTTCCCACTGCATAACTCTGGAAAAGCTCTCCCACCTGATACAGCAGCATAACCGCCACGCTCTCCGGATACTGTCCCAGAACGATAGCGCCTATCGTAGCAATCGTCATCAGAAAATGTTCATCGAAAGGTTTTCTGTTTTTGATCCCCTGAATTGCTTTCCAAAGGACGTCATACCCGCAGATCAGATATGGCACCAGGAATAAGGCAAACAGAAGAGCCGGGTGTATGTCTGCCTCTATCACTCCTTCGGCAAGAAGAAAAAGCGGAATATACAGAACAGCCGCGGCAAGAATCCGGATCAAAAGTTTTTTCTGTTTCTTATTCATTGAACTCCTCCCCCTCCCGGACTATGCCATTTTTCATGCCGCACAGCAGGAGGACTGCCGCAATTCCGGGGCTGCATAGTCAGGAACACAGTTCTTAAAGGAATACTTCACAGTCACTCTCTACCTTTTTACAGTTTGTGCGCACTCTCGGCATAACCTCCGCCGGATCCGCACCCTCGTCGAATTCAACCTTCATTTTAAGCGTCATAAAGCTGACACTGGCATCTTTGACGCCGTCTGTTTTTTTGGCGGCTTCTTCCATCAGATTTGCACAGTTTGCGCAGTCCACATCGATCTTATACGTTTTTTTCATGTTCTCTCCTCTTACTGTCCGGCAGCCGTTGCCCGGTTGTTCATTTGATTGTTTGTTCAACTGTTAAAGTCATTATAGCATGCTCTGTCATGCTGTCAACGGGTAATTCGGAATCTTTTTCATCTCACCTCTTTTTCAAATATTCTGAACCGCTGTCTCTTTCCCGTTTACAGCGGCAATTACAAAATGAGTGGAAAATCCTTCTGCTGTTCCGTATTTCAGCTTCTTCTGCGGGTAATAGATTTCCTCTGCCACAATATCAAACCCGAGTCTGGGAAGGACAACATCATCCCACTCAAATGGTCTCTTCATGTTTGTCAGGGGCAGATGGTATGCCGTCTCATCACACAGAGAGGGATCAAACGGCTCTCCCTGATGATACCCTCCGGCCAGCTCCCGATATTTCTCCCTGTATTCCCATGATTCCCGGTCACGAAGATACCGGTACTGGTCGCCGTCTGCGTATATCAGCATCCCGCCAGGCTTCAGCACCCTCTGCCACTGTCGCAGCGCCTCCTCCGGATCCGGCAGCGCCCAGGTGACCAGCCTTGAAACTACTGCGTCAAAGGAATTGTCCTCAAACGGAAGATTGTCCGCGCTTGTGCAGAGGAATCTGGCATTCAGCCCCCGCTCACTCAGATTTTTCGCTGCCTGGTCTAGCATCCCTTCCGTAAGATCCGTCGCTGTTACCTGGTGGCCGAGTCTGCACATAGCGGCAGAAACCATCCCTGTCCCGCATCCTACATCGAGAATTTTTCTCCCCTGACCCGGAATAAAGCGACCGAAATCATAAGCAATCCGGTCCACTTCCTCCTCACTGAATCCGTAGGTTTCTGATCTGTAATTCCAATACCGGCGCATGCGGTTCTCTGCTTCTTCCCTCTCTTTTTTCACCGCACAGATTTCAAACAGGGGAGACTCCCCATAAAGCTCCTTCTCCCATTCTTCATACAGCGTTTTTCCGATATCTTCCTGAACTGTCACCTGAAACCCCAGTTCCTCCAGAACATTTTCATCCCAAACCGGGCGCGTCTTTCTTGTCAGAGGACAGGTCTCCAGATACTCCATGTTGCCTTCCGATACAATACGCCGGAAGCCGTACTTTTTCAGGAACGCCTCTTCACGCGCGCGGACTCTTTGCAGTTTTTCCCTGTCGTACCAATGTGCATGCCAGTTGGCATCATAGATAAGCAGAATGCCTCCTGCTTTCAGGACACGGCGGAATTCCGCGTAAACTTTTTCCGGCCAGCTCAGCGTCCATGTGACGTTTCTTGTGACAATCACATCGAAAGAATCATCCGGAAAGGTGATCTGATTCAGGTTCATACGGAGAAGACGCGGAGAAACTCCGAGGCGCCGAGAATTCTCCCTCGCATAGTGAAGCATCCCCTCTGAAAAGTCCACTCCGGTTACATCGTACCCTTCTTCCGATAAAATGCAGGAAAAAAAACCGGGACCAGTGCCCGCATCCAGAATTTTCAGATCTTTCCTGTCTCCAAAATGACCTGTAAGCTGCTTTTTCCATGCGGCTTTACGAAAAGAGGAAAGTTCCTCCAGAATATACTGATTGTAGTCCTCCCCGTTTTCCCAGACTTTTTGCTTGTTTTCAGCACTGAACATTGTTCTTTCCGCCCCCGCTTCCTATGGCTGTCCTTCGATGCGGCCCGATGGCCGTATTCCCTGACAGTTTCGCACGCAGGAATTTCCGGTACAAGCCGGGTGGGGGGATATTTCTGGGGGAAGGAGGCGTTACGGACAGCAATCCTCTCTACTCATCCTCGATCTGCATGAGCAGATATCTTCCCACGGTGTTGCTGAACCCGCGGATGGAACGGATATAGGCGAAATCTTTGCCGAAAATCTTTTTTTCCGCCTGAAGTTCTGTTTCATCTCCCACAAATACCCCCAGAACGGCCACATGATTTCTCCTGAGGTTCCGAATCTCTGTTCCTGTGTCCAGGATCGCTCTCCTCCCCCGGTATGGCTCCGGATTTTCCGCCCCCGGACGGTTCAGCAGCGTGTCGTTCGGCTTCCCGTCGCTCAGAACAATCAGTATTTTATTCCTTTCCTCCCGCTGCAGTAGATCGGTTCCGATGGCCCGGACCGCCAGTCCGTCCCGGTTTCCGGAGCTTGTCGTAAAACTGAAGACGTTCTGATTGGCCGCCCGGTCCTCGTCGTATTCCCGGAATCTCCGAAGAACCGTGTAGTTCCAGAACGTACAGAAGCTCATGACGCGGACAGGAATATCCAGTTCGGAGAGTGCCTCACTGATTATGAATGCCTGCAGAGCCACATCCGACTGTCTCTTTCTCTGTGAGCCGCTGGCATCCAGAAGGAGATCGACGGTAAAATCGCAGGCATCGCTCTTCATCCTGCGGATAAATAACCGGGAATCTTCCGATCTGCCCGGCTTCCAAAGCTGGGACGGGACGATTTGTCCGTGATCCGCCCGCACAGACTGATCCTCATCCCGCAGGACAAGAGCCTTTCGCAGCATATCGGCAAGAACCCGGATATTCCGGTTCACCAGCGTATACTGCTCTTTGTATTTTTTCCGATTGTCACCGCAGATTTTTTCCGCCAGCACATACTGATTGTTTTTTATCACAGGGCTGTTCAGGATCCCGTCCGTGTAATAGAGACGGCATCCCGCGTGTATACCGCGGCACATCTGATAATTTCTTCTGTTCTGCTCCGCCGGAGTAAGATAGCTCCGCCCGAAATTCCGCTCCACAAAGGAATACATGCGGGACATCTCTTCCTGGCCGGCCACAATGATTTTTTTCTTTTCCGCACGCTCCTCCCGGCTGTGCTCACTTTCCTGGTTATTCTGCTCTTCCTCCGCCTCCAGGCTGGTCATGGAATCTGTCAGTTTCTGAAGGACAGTCTCCACAGAAGCGTCCTCCGCATCCTCCTGCAGCAGATCCTTCCATGAAAATTCCGTCAGTTCTTCCGCCGTGACGGCCAGCACCTCTTCCAGACTTTTCGAAAAATGAGGATCCACCATCCGGTTATACAGGTCATCCATTCCCCGGATCAGTTCCTCCGTCGTCTGTACTTTTCTGAGCGCATGAACGCTTTCCAGCTGCTCCTGAATCTCTCTGGTACCCTTCCAGGATCCGTCCATTTTTTCTCTCAGGAGAGCCAGCCGAAGCCTTCCGAGCGGGTATCCGCTCAGTTTCCTGAAGTCTTGATCCAGCACATCGTTGTATGCCTTTTCCCGGAGCCGCCGGATGCCCTCCCTCTCCGCATCCAGTCTCCAGCCCACGGCTTCTTCCGTACAGATCTGCGCCGTATTCAGCAGCTCTGTCTGATCGGCATGGCAGTACACCTTTTTCAGAAGATACATGGACACCGCGTCCTGATCAAAATATTTTGCCAGACCGCCCTGTTTTACTCCGTCATATACTGCTATATGAGGCGATTTCTGAAACAATTCCGTATCCGGCCGGATATCCAGTGTGTAGTCGCCGCTGACGGTCCAGACCAGGTTACGGATTCTGTTCTCCAGTTCATACTTCCGCTCCTCTATGTCCCTGTAAGTATTATGCTGATCCGCCATCTGTAATCGCCTTTCTGCGACGTTGGCTTCTGCACAAATCTGCGCCTGCCTTTTGCGCAACCCCCGTCAGAAAACATCGTCACTTGTCCATGTATCCGGGATGCGCGTAGAAACCACATCCTGAATAATTTCTTTTTCAAATATGTCAAAGCTCTTGTTTACGATTCCCATCCGTAGCGCCAGATACGGGGACAGCCCCCTCTTCATAGTGCGGACAGCTGCCGCCAGACCGCGAAGATCCAGACATTTCGTTGAAATCTCTCCGTTCTCGGCCTTCAGCTGCAGATCCAGGAACAGTCCTACCAGCTGCCTGCGCGCTTTGTCCTTCATTTCCGGAAACATTTGTTCCAGCACGTAGGTCAGCGTCTCTTCCGTATGTGCCGGCATGTCGATCACCAGAAATCTTGACACCAGAGCCTCATTCAGTTCTCTGGTTCCCGCATAGCCGTAATTCATGGTCCCGATAAAGCGCGTGGCGGGATGCAGGTCAATCTTTTCGTATCCGGGCACATCAATGCTTCTGCGGTAATCCAACGCCGCGTGAAGAACGGAAATGGCATCGTTTTTCGCCATATTTATTTCATCGAGAATCCCAAAGCCGCCGTACTGGGCGCACCGGCTGATGCTTCCCCTGCGCAGCTGCACCTCGTTATTTCGAAACGTGTCGGTTCCGATCAGCTCCTCACTGCCGGTATTGACATGGAAAGAAATGTTGTACACCGGTCTTCCGAACATCCACGCAAGATTTTCCGCAAGAACATTCTTCCCTGTCGCCTTGGCTCCCGTCAGAAGGAGATTTTCTCCCTGCAGAAGGGCGGCCACAGACATTTCCAGTATTTCCTTCCCGTAAAAAGGAATATCCGGCTTGTTCACCCGGTTTTTCACCTCTTCCTCCACCGGATATGTTGCGGCGTACCGCTCCAGATCCTGAATCAGCTTTTCATTTACGCCCTGTCTCCGCAGAAAATAATAGTCAGAAGGCATCGTTTTTCTCCTTGTTATTCCCCAAAACAGCTCTGCCGGATCCTTGCGCCGGCAAAAGGCGCCGTGCGATTCCGGCGAACATCACAGCTTTTTCATTCTAGCATCCGGCCCCACATGCCGCAACGGCAATCCTGTTGAAATTGCCCCGGATAAAAAAATCTGTTGACAACCAGGGGAAGCTGCGCTAATATACTATTTGCTGGTTGATTCAGCGCGTGTGCAATTAGCTCAGCTGGATAGAGCGTTTGGCTACGGACCAAAAGGCCGGGGGTTCGAATCCTCTATTGCACGCTGAAAAAAAGAAGTTTCCGGAAACTCCGGAAACTTCTTTTTTTGTCCTCTCAAGAGCCGACGCAAAAAGAGCCGCCCGAACCATTGCCGAATGATCCCGCAGCTCAGCTTCCGGCTTTTCAAACCTTTTCAAACCGCTTCCGCGGGATCTTTGATGTCCGGGATAAGCTCCACATAGATCTGATCAAATTTTCCGGTCAGGCTTTTCCGTATATTTCGGCGAATCTGAGACCAGTGACTGATGTCCACCAGGCTGCTGTCCGGATTCTGTGTCAGATAGACTTCTATCCAGACCTTCCGCCCGGTCTGAATGACATCTAGAAAAGAACAGGTATAGGGATAATTCTCCAGACTTGTTTCCACCGCGGCCCGAATCATCTGCATGGTCTCCTCGTCCGGGGCAAATAACACCAGTTTACGGAAGCCGCTGACCAGCGACGCTACCGGCTCTCTTAAAAGGAAAACCGCCATCACAATGGCAAAGACAGAATCCATATATGGAGCGAGGGACGACAGCGATGTGTCTTTCAAGGCGCTCTGGGCGAAGAATGCCACCGAGATCCCCATACTGTTGACAACATCCTGCTTCCACAAAAATACCTCCGACTGTATTGTCGGAGTCGTATATTTTTTACTCAGACGCCGCAGAATGAGCCATGCCGCCAGACAGAGAAACCCGATCATCATTTCGTACACAGCGACGCCGCTCACGTCCACCGTATGCCCGCCCTGCAGAATCACACGGACGTTTTCATAGATCATCAGGCAGATCACAACCAGAAGAACGCCATATTTAATAATCAGAAAAACAGATTCCACCTGCGCAAATCCGTATGGATGTTTCTCTGTGACCGGTTTATACAGAAGCGGAATCAGAACCAGAAAAGGTCCGAGCAGAATCAGATCCGCAACGTCAAAAACGCCGTCCATCAGGACTGTGTAGGAATGAAGAACCACAGCCATAATCACTTCAGTGATCGTAAATAAAAGGCTTCCCACAAAAGAGAACCGGAGAATTCTCTCCTCCGCTCTTTTTTTATCCTGCATTGATTTTTCGGTGATACTCACAAATTCACTTCCTACTCCGTAATTTTTAACGCAATCCTGTAAAACACCGGATCATCCAGCGCCTCCTGCCAGGTAGAATAGGGAACCAGAGAACCGAAAATACTGTCCGGAGAAAAGCGAAGCCCGTCCGAATGATATTCATTGGAAAGCAGGATACACTCGCACCGGGGCAGGAGATCCGGATTTTTCAGAAGCTTCTGCATCTTTCTGTTGGAGATCTCGTTGTTTTCCGTTACCATTACCATCAGGCTGGCCATTCCCAGCAGCTCTGCCCCGTCCGGGCCGAGCACCGTTCCGATATCCATCACAATATAGTCAAAATCCTCTTTGTTTTTCAGAACATCCAGCAGATTCTGCCACTCTCTCATTCCTACATGCAGAGCCGGAAGATATTTCTGAAACGGCTTCAGGTAGGAAATACCGTCTGTCTTGGTATTGCTCAGAATGGTCCAGTAGGTGTCTTCCGTAGGCTGCTGCAGCTTTCGGGCAAGGTCCTCATCCGCGGTGTCCGTAAAAGGATAAAACGCCGCTGTGCTCTGCATGGCATCACAGCTGACCAGAAGAACCTTCTGATCCAGCTTTTTCAGCTTGCGGGCAATGGCCAGCGCAGCCAGGCTCTTGCCGCATCCCCCGATGGGTGAATATACAGCAATCATGCGGGCGGATTTTTTTTCACTTCCGTGTCTGTCATTCAAAAGCCCCATACTGCAGAGTTTCTGGTCTATAGCACGGAAAACCTCTTCCTCCGGAACATACTTCATAAGTACTTTGACATTCTCCGGATAGATCCTCCCTACCTCTACCTCCGGAGTCATCAGAAAAATATTGCCGATTTCATGCATCTGCAGATATTCCCCGTAGGATCTCTGGTCCACGACGAGGAGGTCTATCTGCTTTCTGTCAGCAAAGAACTTCTCTACATAAGCAGAATCCGTAATAAACTGTACTCTCATGAAAGGAGAATACCGCCTGAAAAGCTCCTCTTCATACTGTTTCAGATATTCATGATCGGTATCAATAACGACCAGATTCCATTTTTCATCCATTACTGATACATGTCCTTTTCTTTACTCACTCTACCGTAAAGGTGCAGTCTCCGAACCGGAGCACCGTACCACTTCCAATCGGCACCTCTGTGTTTGGAGTGATCTTCTGATCATTTACATAGGTTCCCAGGTCACTTCCAAGATCACACACATAAAAATTAATTTCATTCCATCCGATTTTGGCGTGAACCGGACTGACGCTTTCCGAGCCCTCAATCAGCCCGTTTGCCTCCACCGGATCGGAACCGATCAGAAATGCTTCGTGATCCACGCGGAAAACCAGTTCCTCCGGGGTATTGACACTCTTCAGACAGAGCATTTCATCTTCCTCCGGCATTCTCCGCTCAATCGCTTCCTTCAGAGAATCCCAGCTGCCAAAATTTTTTTCCTTCTGATAGCTGATCTGCCGGTTAACGGACTCTCCTCCTTCTGTTCTGGAAAAAATCTCTTCCATCAGCGCATAGACGCGCCTCTGATAAATACGGCTGTTCTGCTGATCTGGGGGCAGAACGGCAGGAAGCGCGATCAGGAATACCCTTCGCTGCGGATCCAGATAGATGCTGTCCATATCCCAGACAACATTCTCCAGCGAAATCACTCCGCTTTTTTCCAGATTCTGAATCCGATCCAGTACCGCTCTGGCGACCGCGCATACTTCTTCCATGCTCATATCGGAAGAAACTTTTGAAAATTCCTCCAGACCGTCAGGAAAAAACCCCAGCTTGATCCTGTCATTATAATGCGCGCAGCTGCAGGGGAGAAGCCCCGCAGAAAGTCCGTTCTCCTTCAGGTATGCAAATGCCTCTTTGTCCAGCTGTTCTTCCGATTCCAATAAAAAATCTCTCACCTTATTCACTGCCCTTCGCATGCCGCAGCCCGGCTTTTATCCCTGCAGAGCCTCCAGAATTGTCCGCAGTGTTGACACGGGAATCTGTCCCGGCGCGGATTCGGCATCAACCGTTCCGAAAGACACGCAGGAGCCTGTCAGAGCTCCGCTGACACGCGAGACCATACCGATTTTTCCCATGGCAATCGCGATGACCGGTTTATCCGTCATCCGGTTTTCTTCCTCTGCCATTTCCATCATCTTCAGAACACCCCTGCTGTCTGACGGCATGGCCGCCAGTTTCAGAACATCAGCCCCGGTTCTGCTGATCCGGTCCATAAGCTCTATCTGTTCCGTTTTTTTCGGCATCTTCCCGAAGAAATGTGCCGACCCGATGACCGGCTTGTGCCTTGCCTGTATTTCTCTGGTCAAAATCTCCATGTCGGAATCGGCACGAAGCTCTTCCACATCAATCGCAGACACCTCCGGTCTCTCCGCCGCATGAAGCAGCAGACCGATGTAATCCTCTGGATACAGGGCTATCTGCCCGCCCTCTGTGGCCGTGCGGACAGTGAACAGAATCGGGAGTCCGTTCAGCACATCCGCCATCTTCTTCAGTGCCCGGTCAACCGCAGGAAAAACGGAGCTTACCGTATTGACCGGGAGTTCTCCGCTTGACGGGCCTGCCTCCAGAGGATGAATTTCTTCAAAATAATCCACTCTCCACTCCACAAAATCCGGGAACGCAGATGCGGCATTGGAGGCCTGATCGACAATTTCTTCCAGTGTGCGGCCGGTGACCGGAACGCAGATTTTAGGCATGCCCTCTCCGAGGACAACAGACCGTTCTCCCTGCCCCAGTCTTACCGTCTTTTTGCACACTGCCTTTTTCTTCTTTTTTTTCTTCTTTTTTTTCTTCCGTCCCCACTCATAGAGTGAGACATTTTTTTGATCCGGAACTGCTGTTTCCGAAACTGTCTCCGGGTCTGCGACAGCTTCCTCTTCTTTTCGGAGCAGCTGTTCTTCCTGGTTTTCCATGCTGCTGTTTTCCTCCGAAGGAGTTTCTTCCATCCCGCAAGGCGCAGCTTCCTCCTCTGCGTGCTCCTCCGGCGCCTCTTCTGCCTGTGCCATCTCTGCCTGTGGCGGTTCTGACGGTCTCTGGGGAGTCTCCTCCCCCGTCTCCTGCGGAGAATCCGGTTCCTTCTGCGTATCCGCCTCTTCCTCCGGGACTGTTTCCGCTGTTCCTGCGTGCAACTCTGCCGGGCTTTCCTCTTCGGGAATGTCCGCTTCCTTCTGCTCCTCCCGGAAAGTCTTTTCTTCTAAATCTAAACTCCCGGATTCGGTCTGCTCCCCGAACCCCTGTACAGGCGCAGATTCTTTTTTCTTGCGCTTTCTGCCAAATAACCACATTTTACGTTTTTTCCTCTTAACCTTTCATACATGTGCCGCTTTTTTCCCGTTTTCCGCGCCACGCTGTGCTGTCAGGGATTCTATTATAATGGCATTTCCCTTTTTTTGCAACGCTGCCGGAAACTATGCTATACTTCGGGACAGAATCTGCCGTTTCAGAAAGGAGTCATCAAAATGGATGTCAAAATCACCGGTAAAACCCGTCTGACCGGCCTTTTGGGAAGTCCGGTTTCCCACAGCCTGTCGCCGGCTATGCACAACCGCGCTTTTCAGTTTCTTCGCCTGGATTATGTATATCTCTGTTTCGACGTGGTGGAGAAAGACCTGCGAACAGCCGTTGAGGGACTGAAAATCTGCGGAATCCGCGGATTTAACTGTACTATGCCGGATAAAAACAGGATGCTGGAGTTGACAGACAGCTGCTCCAAAGCGGCAGAAATGATCGGCGCTGTGAACACGGTTCTGAATGAAGGGGGAATCCTGACCGGATATAACACGGACGGTATCGGATTTATGCGGGCAGCAGCCGAAAACGGTTTTATCCCGGGCGGTAAAGCTGTCACCATTCTGGGAGCCGGCGGTGCCGCCACCGCCATCGCCGTACAGGCTGCACTGGACGGAATCAGTCATCTTACCATCGCCGCAAGGCCGGGAAGCCGTTTTCATAACCGAACCGTGTCCCTGCTGGATTCCATTTCCCGGAACACCGGATGCCAGACGGAACTGACGGATATCCGTGACCGGAAAGAGCTGGAAAGAAACCTCTCCTCCAGCGATCTTCTGGTACAGGCCACCCCTGTCGGAATGCCTCCTGCCACAGGCCAGACTATCCTGGATGATTTTTCCAGCCTGAAAAAAGGCGCTCTGGTGGCAGACCTGATTTATAATCCGAGACAGACGACTTTTCTGAAGCTTGCAGAAGCTTCCGGTTTCCGCACCTTTAACGGCCTGCGCATGCTTCTGTACCAGGGTGCCGAGGCATTCCGGATATGGACGGGAAGGGATATGCCGACAGAAGAGGTTCTTCCTCTCCTGCAATAGAATGCCTGCACCTGTCACCCCAAACGAAAAAATCAAATGAGTCAGGGATGTTCGCCGCTGGGCGCATATAGCGAAGGCTGCCGCTTTACACATGTAAACGGCAGCCTTAATTTTTAATTATAATCTGTCAGGCTGAAACTTTCTCAAAAATCCCGGATTCAGCCTGAACACTCACTTTTTATTAGTTTTTTCTCTGCAGGAAATCCGGAATCTGGATATCCTTCTTCGGTGTCGTCGGCACCTTCGGCGTTACCGGATTCTTGGGAAGATTAAAGGAAGGCATCTTGTAACCTGCGGACGCAAAGGAATTCTTTTTGGTCTCTTCCTCCTCTTTCTTCTTTCCGGCCACACTAGCCTCCTTGGTTGTAGCGTCGTCCAGACCGGTGGCAATGACTGTGATCTTTGCAGTATCCGGCTGAGAATCATCGTACATGGCACCGAAGATGATGTTGGCATCCTCCCCGGCCAGCTGCTGTACGTAACTTGCCGCATCGTTGGCATCCATCAGACTGATATCTCCGGAAATATTGATAATGACATGGCTTGCTCCATCGATTGTAGTCTCCAGCAGCGGACTCTGTACAGCCTTCTGAACCGCTTCCATGGCCTTGTCATCGCCCTTGGCTTCTCCGATACCGATGTGCGCAACGCCCTTGTCCTTCATGACTGTCTGAACATCCGCGAAGTCCAGGTTAATCAGAGCAGGCTGGTTGATCAGATCTGTAATACCCTGTACCGCCTCCTGAAGAACCTCGTCCGCCTTGGCAAGAGCCTCCGGCATGGTCGTTCTGCGATCCACAATTTCCAGAAGCTTGTCGTTTGGGATGACAATCAGTGTATCAACGTTCTTTTTCAGCTTTTCAATTCCGTTCAGCGCATTTGTCATACGGGTGCGCGCCTCAAACCGGAAAGGTTTGGTGACAACGCCTACGGTCAGGCAGCCCATTTCCTTGGCAAGGCCGGCTACAACAGGAGCGGCGCCTGTGCCGGTTCCGCCTCCCATTCCACAGGTAACAAACACCATGTCCGCGCCTTCAAACAGTTTTTTAATTTCCTCGACGCTTTCTTCCGCAGCCTTCTCGCCTACTTCCGGTTTGGCTCCCGCGCCGAGTCCCTTGGTTACCTTTTCCCCGATCTGGAGAACGGTAGGCGCCTTGCAGAGAGCAAGTGCCTGTTTATCCGTATTGATTCCGACAAATTCCACACCGCCGATGCCTTCGTCCACCATGCGGTTGACAGCGTTGTTTCCGGCGCCGCCGACACCGATCACAACGATTCTTGCCGAAGATTCCGCTTCATTTGACATGATTTCTAACAAAACACTTCCTCCTTTATGCGCTCCGCGCCTGATTTTCAAATCCGATTATAATAGATGCATAATGCGGCCGCGCCGCATTGTCCTTCTCCGCAGATATTCCGGTTCGGTGCGTGACAGGAATTGCCTGCACGTAGCTTCCGATCCCCGGATCCCGCCTCACCGGACGAGAACGAACCGCCGGACGCCCGTGAATTTCCGGAGAAGACTGCACACACCTAATAATATAATTCTTCCCCGAATTTATCAACCCTGGTTTTTACAATAAAGAGGTATGAAACGTATGGGAGGCATCAGTACCCGTACGTCCCGGAATCATCTCCGTACACGTCGGTTCCGTATGGATCTGTTTCGTATGTACCTTCCCCGTAGGTATCGGTTCCGTCATTTCCATAGGTACCCGTTCCATAGGCGTCCGTCCCGCCTCCGTAGGTATCGGTTCCATACTGGCCTGCCCCGGTTCCGGAAGTGTCGGTTCCCTGCAAATCCGTACCGGAGGTATCGGCGCCGGCCGAATACGTGTCCTGCGTTCCGGTATCCCCTGCACCTGTACTTCCGGCATCTGTACCTGACATACTGCCGGTTCCTGTATCGGTAGTGCCGCCGGAGCTGCTGTCCGTTCCGTTTTCCTCAGCAGAATCACTGCTGTCCTCCCCCGCCTGGTCAAAAATGATATTTATGGTGTCTTCAGAATAATTCTCCAGATGAAGGGTTCCGGACAATCCCTTCAGCTGCGGAAGGATGGCATCTACACGGGCCATCTTTTCCTCCAGAAGGATATCTTTCCCCAGACAGACATCCACCGTGCCGTAATGAAGCGTTATGTTGTTACCCGAATCCACGGAAATACTGTCCGGCTTGATGCCAAATTTATTGAACAGTCTGGTGACCGCCTGAAGTGTACTGAAAATCCCGGAATCCGTCACAGAAATCGTCTGTCCTGCTTTTAACGGTTCCTCCGTAAGTCCGGTTACCTCGACAACATCCGCAAGTGCGGGGCGGAACTGTGTGTCCGAGCCCCTCTCTGTCACAGCCTGAAGAGCCCCCGACGTATCTGTGCCAGATGTGGAAGAGGCCGCGGTTCCGACAGATTCCGTGCCCTCCGTACCGGTTCCGCCGCTCTGCGTACCGGACGGAAGTGCCTCCAGGACTACCCCTTCCGAGTCAAAATAATAGTCAAAGGTATCCTGCCGGATAAAGCCTACCGGGGCGTCCTCGTTCACATGCAGCCGGAGACTGTTATGGCTCTCGTATTCCACCGTGATGGATTTAATAAACGCCTGTCCTGGATCCAGGCTTTTCTTCACGAACGCCAGATAAAGTGAATTTCGATCCGCAAAATTCTGAAAAACCATCTCGCGGATTTCCTGATCGGTATATCTGGTGGAACCGACAACTGCCACGTGAATGTCAGAAACATAAAAAAATCCTGCGAAGCACAGAAAAGCCGCTGCCAGAACTCCCAGAATCATCCCCGCGAGTTTTATTCTTCGTTTTGTTTTTTTTCGCATGGGATTCCTCCGTTTGTTACTCTTTCTTAATCTTCCCCGGATTTTCGCAGCGGAACAGGTCTTTTTTCCGCAGAAAAAGCCATTCAGGATTTTTTCTCCAGGGCATGCACATATTCCTTAAACATGTCACCGCGCTGCTCATAATTATCAAACTGCCCCCAGCTTGCGCAGGCAGGAGAAAGTAGAACCGCATCGCCCGGCAAAGCATGTTTTGCACAGGCATAAACCGCCTGTTCCAGATTCTCATAAAACGCAATTCTGTCTTTTGGAAATCCGCAGGAAACAGCCGCTTCTGCGATTTTTTCCCTCGTCTGGCCGATCAGGGCAAAAAATTTAACTTTCCCGTTGAAATGGCCAATCCAATCCTCATAAGAAGATTCCTTGTCAAACCCGCCCCCGATCAGAAGGGTGGGACGATTCATCGCCTCAATCCCCTTAATCGCGGCATCCGGATTGGTACCCTTGGAATCATTATAATAACGTACGCCATTAATTTCTGTCACATATTCAATCCGATGCGCGACCCCGCGGAACGCGCAGACAGTTTCCACTACCTTTTCCATCGGGACGCCTGCATGCAGAGCCATGGCAGCAGCAACCATAATATTCTCATAATTGTGCAGTCCGAGAAGCTGCAGATCTCCTGTTTTAACGATATCCCGCACCGCGCTTCCATCAGAAAGCCGGATGGTATCTCCCTCCAGATAGATTCCTTTTTCAAGGACTCTTCTGCTGGAAAAATACAGAACCGGTACCCTTGTCCTTTCTCCGAACTCCCGAAGAACCGGATCCTCATAATTCAGGACGCACAAATCCTGTTCTGTCTGATTCTCCGCAATCCGCTCCTTCACACGGATGTATTCCTCCATGGTGTGATGACGGTTCAGGTGGTCTTCTGTAATATTCGTAATAGCACTTGCAGCCGGATGGAACTGTTCAATCGTCTCCAGCTGAAAGCTGCTGATCTCCGCAACCGTCCAGGCCTGATCAGACTGAAGCAGCGCGGCGTCCGTATAGGGAGCTCCGATATTACCCACAACATAGACCTCCGGGTAGAAACTCTTCATGATCTCTCCCAGCAGTGTCGTCGTAGTGGTTTTTCCGTTCGTCCCGGTGACCGCCAGGATTTTTCCCTTTCCACAGCGATACGCCAGCTCCACTTCTCCCCAAACAGGAATGCCGTGTGCCCGAAAGGCTTCTACCTCCGGAATATCGCAGGGAACGCCCGGACTCATAACAACCAGATCCAGGCTCCCGATCCTGTCCTCCGGAAGCTTTCCCAGGATGACCGGAACCGAATCCGCGCGAAGCAGCCCCTCTTCTGCCCCAGATGCCGCAGGGGAACCGGATTGCGCCGCAGTCTGCAGGGCTTCCCGCAGCTTTTTGTGAATGGCACCTTCGTCTGCCTTTTCATTCCCGTCATAAATAACCGGATCCGCTCCTGTCTGAAGCAACAGAGAAGCCGCTCCAATCCCGCTTTTTCCAGATCCGAATACCAGTACCTTTTTCTTTTTGAAATCCATTTCTTCCTCCCCGCCGGCCGTATGCAGGCGGCACAGCATATCCAAGGGTGTACTCTCTCTGTTATTCGCTTTTCTGCCTTCAGGAAAGTCCGCAGAGCGCGAACAGGCAGAGCAGCGCCGTAGTGATGGTAAACGTCGCGACGATTCTCGTCTCAGACCATCCGCAGAGCTCAAAATGATGGTGTATCGGCGTCATTTTAAAAATTCTTTTTCCATGCGTCGCCTTAAAATATGAAACCTGAAGGACAACAGACACCAGCTCAAACGCATAGATAAAACCGGCAATGGGAATGTAAAGAGGAATCTGCAGGACATATGCCGAAGCTGCGACGAAACCTCCCAGCGCCAGGGAACCGGTATCTCCCATGAAAATTTTTGCCGGATAGGAATTCCAGAGAAGGAATCCCAGAAGGCTTCCGAATACCGCAAGTGTGACCGGCTCCACCTGTCCTCCCAGAACGCCGGCGGCCATGGTGAAAAAAAGAGCCACAACCGCTGACACACTGGAGGCAAGGCCGTCCAGTCCATCTGTGAAGTTCACCCCATTAACCGTGGCAAGAATAACGATGAAGGCAAAGATTACCGCAAACCATCCCATATGGATAAAATTTTGCGAAAATGGAATCCTGAGATCCAGTGAGATACCCGTCACTTTTGTCAGAACTGCAAGAAAAACTGCCGTAACCAGAAACTGCAGCGCAAGTTTCTGTTTCGGGAAAAGACCATCGGACCGCCGCAGAACCACCTTCAGAAAATCATCCAGGAAGCCGATCAGGCCAAAACCGGCTGTAAGAATCAGCACCGGAAGAATGGAAGGATGACCCGGAAGATAAATCAGTCCCGGAACAAGAATTCCAAGGAGAATGGCAATTCCTCCCATGGTAGGCGTTCCCGCTTTTGCCAGATGAGCCTTGACACCTTCCTTTCTTTCCGTCTGCCCTGCTTTCAGCCGCTTCAGGACAGGAATCAACAGAGGCGTTGCCACAGCCGTAATGCCAAAGCTGAGTAAAACCGGCAGTAAATCCTGAATATTCATGTCCCTTATCCTCCATTATAGGCCGTATCCTGATAAACGGTATCCTGATAGTACTGGGCGTCCTCATTTGTAATCCCGTCGCTGTAATAGGAATTATCCGTCTGCGTCTGATCCGTGCCGGTATCCTGCGGCGTATCCGCAAGATTGGTATCGCTGATGCCGGTTTCTCCCACCGTCTGGTCGGTTATCTCCTGTTCTACCGAGTGAGTCTGCCCGTTGGAAATATAATTTCCGTTTTCGTCATAGGTTCCGGCCTGCGCCGTACTGCTCTCTGTGCTGCTGTCCGTCCCATAGGTCTGACCGTAATCATTGACCTCGATTCCGTTGTCGTAGCTCTGATAGTTGTGATTCAGCAGGTCACCGTTGGTACAGGTGACTGTTGACACGTTATCCTGTGTATAGCCTTCCTCATCCGGGAAAATATTCATATAAGGAAGAAGCTGGATAAAAATGTTTCTTGCGATGCTCTCCGCATAGACAGAGGTTTCCTGCGCCTGAGTGTTCGGCTCGTCCACAACCACGTATACCAGAACCTGCGGATCATCCAGAGGTGCGAATCCCACAAAATCCAACAGATAATTGCCTTCTCCACGAGGAAGCTTTTCCGCTGTCCCGGTTTTTCCTCCCATGGAGTAGCCCGGAATTTTCGCTACATACCCGGTTCCGCCCTGTTCCATTACTGCCGCCATCGCCTCCCGGACGTCCGCGCTGACATCCTCTGAGACGGTTCGCCGCTCCAGAATGGGATTTATTGACTGATAGACGGCTCCGCTGGAATCTGTAATCTCCCTGACAACATGAGGCTTGTAGTAATATCCCCCGTTGATGACAGAGGATATGGCGGCCGCCTCCTGAATCATGGTCAGCGTAAAGCCCTGGCCGAATGCCGCGCAGGCCAGCTCTACCGGTCCCATGGTCTCATCGGTGTAAATCAGGCCGGCTTCTTCCCCCGGAAGGTCGATGCCCGTCCGGCTTCCCAGGTTGAAAATATCCTCATATTTACTGAAATCCGATACGCCGATCTTCTCCCCCATCTGCATCAGGGCATCATTGCAGGAATTCTTCATGACCTCATTCAGCGTCTGGGTTCCATGAACCCCTTCGCACTGAATGTATTTGTCGTATACCTGCTCACCGCCGTCACAAGTAAATTTGGCCTTGGTATCAAAGGCAGCCGTCTCCAGACCTGCCGCCATGGTCAGCGGCTTGAAAACAGAACCCGGCTCGAAGGCATCCGAGATACAGAAATTACCCCACATTTTATTCAGTGCGTCCATCATCTGGTCGTTTGTCATGCCCTTTTGCTGGCTGGACGTGTAGTAATCTGACAGATCCCTGGGATTGTTCAGATCGTACCAGTAATTGGAATCCATTCCCAGAATTTCTCCGGTGTCGGGATCCATGACAATCACGCCAATATTCTGCGCCCCGTTTGTCTTGTTCTTGTCCGTGGCCATTTCATTGTTAAAATTCTCTATGGCGTTCCGGATAATCTGCTGGATATTAATGTCGATGGTGGAAACCACATTTCTGCCCTGCGTGGAGGGGATAATGGTCTGTTCCACATCCGCGTCCATGTTGTAGTACCCGTACTCCCGGCCGCTGGTTCCGTTCAGGATATCCGAATAATATCCCTCGATTCCCCAGTCCGCAGTGGTTCCGTCATAGGTAAACCCAATCAGGTCGCAGGCCTGTGAATCCATCGGATAGGTGCGGACATAGTTTTCCTCAAACCACACCCCCTTAATATTCTCCCTCTCCTGCGCCTCTTCCTCGGTCAGGTCCTTGTTCTCATCGCTTCCTGTATCACAGTAATCTTCAAAAGCCTTTTTCTTCGTAATAGAAACATTTTTTTCCAGAATGACATACTGGCTGTTCTTAGTGTCATCTGCAGTCAGCTTTTCCCGGATATCCGCCTCATTCATCCCCAGCACGCTGACCAAGGCCTTAATGGTAGGCTCCATATAGGCCTGAGATGTATTTCCCTCGGAATCTTCCACCTCGGAATTAACCACCTTGCAGTCGAGTATGACGTTGTAGACCTTTTCGCTGGTGGCCAGAACCGTACCGTTTCTATCCGTGATATCCCCTCTCTGGGCAGGGATGGTGCGTGTGTCGTACTGCTGCTGCGCCTGCGTCATGACAATCCGCTTGTACTGCTGACCCTCCGTGGCATTAATGCTGGTAATTCTTACCGCTAAACCGACTAAAGCCAGTATGACTGCCAGAAACAGCCCTACCAGCTTTTTACTCGTCTTACTGCTTATTCTGCGAGGCAGACGGTTCTGCCGCCGCCCGCGTTTTCTTTCTGCACTGCTATTACTCAATATTCCTGACCTCTCCGGCTTTTTTCAGCTTTTCCGATTATAGCACAGGGGGCGGAAACACTCCACCCCCTTTCTCTGAAGACATATTGTTGCAAAACCGGTCTCAGCTGCCGGTGTCCGGCACACTGACATACTGCCGCACATAGCTTTCATCCGCGGCGTCATAGTATTTGATTTGTGATTCCGTCGCGTAGTGCATACCCAGCTTATTGATGGCTGTTGCCTTGATATCGTTGACATCAATCCCCGCGATCACCTGTCTGTAGACAGCATCATTATCCGCCTGCAATTTGGACAGGCTGGTACGCATGGCTGCTATTTTCTCATCCTGGTTCGTCAGTGTTTCTCTCAGCTGAAGATAATGGATGCAGAGGAACACCGTCGCCACGCACACCAGTGATAAGAAGAATACATACCCCGCACTCATGCTTGCAGCACGCATACGGTTTTGCTTTGTCCTCTCGCTGACTTCTCGCGGTACACGTCCGCGTTTTTCCGGTCTCTCCTCCGGCCACGGCTCTTCAATCTTCCGTACCGCGTTTCCGTCTTCTTCGTACCGCACCCGCATGCTCCCCCTGCGTGTGCTTCTTCCTGCTTCCGCTCTCTCTGAATTTACCCTTCCTGCGGCAACTGTACGTACGCGTCCGCGCGATGTTCTGCTTCCTGCCATAGTGCTATCCCTCTCCCTGGCTGTATGCAGCAATTCTTCCCCAAAGAACTACTGCCAGATGTTTGATTTTCAGTTCCCCAACCTACGTTCAAACACACGAAGCTTCGAACTCTTTGACCGCGTATTGGTTTTCATCTCTTCTTCCGACGGAACAACCGGCTTTCTGGTAACAATAATCCCCTTCGGCTTTTTCCCGCACACACAAACCGGAAAGTCCGGAGGACAGGTGCACGGGTTTTCCGCTTTTCGGAATATATTTTTGACGATCCGGTCTTCCAGGGAATGAAATGTGATCACACAAATCCTTCCTCCGTCGTTCAGAAAGTCAATCATACCCTCCAGTGAATCCTGCAGTACCTCCAGCTCTCGGTTTACTTCGATCCGGATTGCCTGAAACGTCCGTTTTGCAGGATGTCCGCCTGCTGCCCTGGCTTTCACCGGTATGGACGCCCGGATGATTTCCGTCAGTTGTCCGGTTGTGGCGATCGGCTGCTCCTGCCTTGCCCGGCAGATATGCCTGGCAATATTCCTGGCGTAGCGCTCCTCGCCGTAATCCCGGATTATTCTGTACAGTTCCTTTTCGTCGTAGTCATTCACGACCTCCCTGGCGGAAAGTGCCTGTCTTCTGTCCATCCGCATGTCCAGAGGCACGTCCTCCCGGTACGTAAAGCCACGCTCCGCGTCATCCAGCTGATGTGAAGAAACGCCGAGATCCAGAAGGATTCCGTCTACAGACTGAATCCCCTCCTGTTTCAGCATTTCCGTCAGGTTGCAATAGTTTCCGCGCAGAATCGTTACACGCTCCTTATACTGAATAAGACGGCTCCGCGCTGCCTCTATTGCGTCTGCATCCTGATCGATGCCGATCAGTCTGCCGCTGCCGGACAACCTTTTACAAACCTCCACTGCATGACCGGCACCCCCTATTGTGCCGTCCACGTAGATCCCCTCCGGTTTTATCTTCAGATTTTCAATTGTCTCCTGTAATAATACCGGCTGATGACTGAATTCCATGTGCTCCTGCCTTAGAAACCAGATGCCTGTCAGATGGTGACTCCGATCTCCTGCAGTCCTTTCGCAATGGCATCCATATCTTCATAATTATTGCTCTTCTCCCAGCGGCTCTTGCTCCAGATCTCAATGCGGTCCAGGTTCCCGGCCAGAATCACATCTTTCTCCAGTCCGGCATATTCCCGCAGCGTTGACGGTACGAGAATTCTCCCCTGCCGGTCCAGCTCACAAGGAGTTGCCCCGCTGACAAAAAAACGAGTGAAGGTTCTTGCATCTTTGCTTGTAAGTGGAAGAGAGGCAAGCTTCTCTTCAAAAGCCTTCCATGCTTCCTGGGGGTAGATGAAAAGACAGCCGTCCATTCCTCTTGTCAGTACAGAGTTCTCCCCTAACTCCTCCCTGAACCTGGATGGAATGATCAATCTGCCCTTGGCATCAATATTATGATTGAACTCTCCCATGAACATAAGTCTGCCCCTCACGGCGCGGCGGTCTCCCCATAATTTACCACCAATCGCCACTTTTCTCCACTTATGACCACATTTTAGACTACCACGCTCCTTTTTTCAACCAGAATTCCGGAGGAAAAATGCACAAAAAAACCGGTTCCAAATGGAACCGGCATATCTTGTGCATTCTTATTGAATGACCACAGCATATTGTCCTATGGCATCATAATTTTTTTGAACTGCTGATAGCTTCTCTCCACATTTCCGTCAATCGGATCGGAAATCAGCACGGCATCTTTCTCCCTGTCATAGCCGTACAGTACCATACAATGCTCCGGATGATACCACTGATAAACCGTGCCGTTGTACGTAACGGATGCCCCTCCTGTCCGGGCGGATACATTTCCCTGGGTATTCCAGATGATCACCGGGTACCCGCTGTCTACAAAAGCAAGTAACTCCTCCAGCTCCGTTCCTGTCAGGTCGGATGCCCGAAGGGAACTCCCCTGCTCCCGCAGATATTTGTTGACCGCGCTGACGATGGCCGGCGGGAAGCAGCCGGCTCCGGAGCTCGTATGCGGATTTCCCACATAGCTGACCGCATAATTCGTTCCCTTTGTCAGATACTCGTCCGCAATGGTGCATTTCTCCAGATCGGTGTATCCGATACTTCTTAGTGCAATCGTAGCCGCAACCGACTCACAGCCGGTGGGCAGCTCCGGGTTCTGTCTGACATTCTCCACCTTCAGTTCCACCCGCAGATAGGAACGGGTACAGAAATCCAGTTTCCCATCCTCTGATTTTTCTTCCTCTGTCTCTTCGGCTTCTGATCGTTCAGCGGATCCTTTCACACTATTTTCCGTTTGCGGGAGTTCCTGCGAAGAATCTGTCCGAGGCGCTTCTTCCTGCATCTGTAAAGAGTCTGCCTGGCTGCCGTTTTCCTGCTTCTGAAGAGCTTCAGCCTGGCTGTTTTCCTCCCGCTCAGAAGAATCAGAAGAATCCGATACGGCCGTCTCTCCTGGATTCTCTGCCAAAGCTGAATCAGGCGGGTTCTCTTCTTGTGTATTTCCGCCTCCGGTCAGGCTTTTAAAAAAGCTGTTCGCCTCCACCTTTGTCTTCAGTCCGCCAAAAAAGCTGACACTGTCCGCCGTATCCTCTGTATTTTCTGCCACAGAAGTATTTTCTTTCGTCTCTGACGCCGCATCCGTGTACCCCGTTCCGGACAGCGAAACCGTTTTGGCCATCTGCTCCACTGACGCCTCCGCACGAACCTCCGTGGTGTTTCCGGCAGAGCCGGTTTTCTCTGAAAACACACCTCCCGCCGTACAGACAGAAATTGCCACTGCGCCGGTCAGAAGAATGCCTGCAGAAGAAAAAATCAGCTTTCCATGCGGAATGCCATGAACGTTCCTTTTCCACCTGTGCAGCCGGGTGCGAAACGGGCTTTTCTTAGTTCCGGTAGATTTCAATGTCTGCGTCCTCCAATGTCAAATTCCTCACCACTTAGATGCCTGCGCATTCTCACTCGCCGGTTTTCTGACCATTCTGTTATAAAACATTCCGAACGCCCAGCCGGCCGGGCTTCCATTCTACGTCCTCAGTCATCCCTGCCGGCAGTTCCATCCTCCACCTTCTTCAGGACACTGTCATGAGCCGCTTTTTCAAAGCCGTCTTGCAGCGGTTCCAGCTGAAAAGATCCATACTTACGGCAGAGCGCGGTCTCCAGAAGAAAATCGCAGAATTCCGGATTTTTAGGAAGAATCGGGCCATGGCTGTAAGAGCCGAACAGATTTCTGTCGTGAACTCCTTCTGTGCCGTCCTCCCCGTTATTTCCATATCCCTTAATGACCTTTCCCAGCGGCCGCACGCCATCTCCCAGGTACGTTCTGCCGCTGTGGTTTTCAAAGCCTACAACGGTGCTGCCGCCGGAATCCTCGCCAAGCTGAAACGCGTAATTTCCAATCATCCGCTTTTCTCCGCCGACTGTATAAAAGTCCGCGGCTCCCAGAAACTCGCACTTCACTCCGTCATGTGTCTGGTAATAATGACCCATCATCTGATAGCCGCCGCAGATTGTCAGAAAGGTTTTTCCATCCATTACTGCCGCGCGGATTTCTTCCCCTTTTCCCGCCTTCAGATCCTCCAGCAAAACCTCCTGTTCAAAGTCCTGTCCCCCTCCGATGAAGAACAGGTCAAAATCCGCGAGAGAAACTCCGTCTCCGATGCCTACCCTCGTGACCTCCGCACGGATTCCCCGCCACTGCAGTCTCTTTACCATACAGAGTATGTTTCCCCTGTCCCCGTACAGATTCAGCACCTCCGGATAAAGGTGGCAGATTTTTAATTCGCTCATACCCTTCACCCCTTCCAGAATTCCTGTTTTCCTGTTGCCTCGCTGAGCACCCGGCGAAGCTCCAGCATGGACGTATAGTTCGGGAGGACGAAAACCGGGCTCCGGCTCTCCTGCATTTTCCGCAGCAGCTCCTCCGATGTCCGGACACAGGTAATCCTGTCCTCCGGCGCATCCGCGTACTTCAGCCGCAGCTGCATATCCTCCGCACGGTCTCCCCATACATAAATATGAGCCAGATGAGGGTCTTTGCAGACCTGCTCAAAATCCGCGTCCCAGATCCAGGAGATGTCATGACCATCCGCCGTTCTGTCATTCAGGCAGAACACGGCGTTGTACGGCACCCCAAGACTTTTCAGATAAGCCAGCGCCTGATTGCATCCCGCGGGATTCTTTACAAGAATCATCTGCACATCTGTCTGACCCAGGCGGAAATTTTCCATCCGGCCGAAGCTGCTGTGCACATCCGCCAGGGACCGCAGCATTTCTTCCGGCGGAAAACCGGCTGCCGTGTAGGCGCAGACCGCAGCTGCGGCATTATAGATATTATAAACAGCCGGAATGCCGACGGTAACTTCAGAAGAAAAACCGTCGATGTTCATATGAACCCGGCTTTCTCTTGCCGTCATGCTGTCAATGGAAGTGACGGCCACAGACGGATCGGTGCGGTGATACCCGCATTTCGGACAGACAAAACCGCCCAGATGCGCATAGGTATGAAACGTATACTGATATTCGGTTCCACAGTTCACACAATAGCGGGCATCGGAAATCTCCACATTTTTCTGTTCTCCCACCGGGACATTAATGCCGTAGTAAATAACCTTATTCGGCAGATCCTGCGCAAGACTTGAGGTCAGCGAGCAGTCCGCGTTCAGACACAGAATGCTCTCCGGAACCAGCCGGATGCCCGTCCGTATCTGTTCCAGTGTATGCATGACCTCTCCATACCGATCCAGCTGATCCCGGAACAGATTAGTCACCACGATCACCTTCGGATGCACCAGGGGAACCACCTGCTTTAACGCCCCCTCGTCGCACTCAATAACCGCGTATTTTTTTACCGGTTTTCCGACCGCCGAGGCATTTGCGGCAAATTCCGCGGTTACACCCGGAAGCAGGTTTGCGCCGGATTTATTGGCCAGTGTGTCCCTTCCGGATGCCGTCATGGCATGCTCCAGCATCCGGCAGGTAGTAGTCTTCCCGTTTGTACCGGTAACCACAATCACATCCATGCCTCTGGAAACCGTTTCCAGAATATTTTTATCAAACGCCATGGCCGCACGCCCCGGCAGAGTCGTGCCGCCCCGTTTCATCATACGCAGTCCCCAGCGAGCCGCCTTACAGGCTGCCACCCCAAGAACTGTCCGAATATTTCCTGCCATATCTGCACCTGCCTCTATCTGCTCTTTTCCGCACAGCCGCCGGAAAGCCTGGTCTGTACCCAGTATGCGCCCATGCTCTGACCCGGCTGCCCCGTCACCTCGCAGCTGAGATAATCTCCAAGGCCGTCCGTTTCCGGATTCCAGCCCTCTGCCTGCTCCACCGTGCCGTACTCCACCTCCGCGTACCAGAATTCGGTAGGAAGTCCCTGATCGACATGATTGACTTCCAGCCGGAGTCCGTCCGGCAGCTGATAGGTCCTGCGAATCTTCGGAATCAGCGGGTAGCCGGTCAGATCCTCAAGCTGCAAAAACTGATCTCTGGAGAGCGGCATCTCGATCTCCTTACGCACCAGTCCTCTTCCGGATTTAAAGCAGAGAATATACGCTGTCTCTCCGCCCTTCCGGGCTTCCTCCCGGATCCGTACCGTCGGATCCACGCAGAGATACCCCTGTCTCATGGAATGCTCAAACAGCAGCGGAAAATTCTTTTCCGGCCATCCATCTACCATCCATTTTCGTTCGATTTCCATATCCGAATTCCTCTCTCTGCGGCGTTTTCCCGGCGCCGGCATCCGTTCCATCATAACATACCCCGGAAGAAAGTAAAGCATGGGAAAAGAAATGCGCCAGAAGCCGCTGCGGTCGGTTCCGCCAATCACGCTTCTGACGCTGTAATTATTCCATATTGGTATAGCCCATCAGATACTCGTCTATCTCCTTTGCGCACTGCCGTCCCTCGGCAATCGCCCAGACGACAAGCGACTGACCCCTGTGCATGTCTCCTGCCGTAAAAATCTTTTCCACGTTTGTCCGATAGTGACCTTCCTCAGTCTTAACAGTGCTGCGCGGAGAAAGCTCCACGCCAAACGAATCGGCTGCATAGGGCTGGCAGCCAAGGAATCCCGCCGCGATCAGCAGAAGCTCGCAGGGCAATGTCTTTTCTGTTCCTGGTACTTCCTCCAGCCTGCCATTCCGAAACGTTACCCCGACCGTCCGGATGGCAGAAAGTTTTCCGTTTTTCCGGATCAGCTCTTTCACGGTTGTCTCGTAGATCCGCGGGTCATGCCCGAATACTTCGATCGCCTCTTCCTGCCCGTAATCCGTTTTCAGGACTTTCGGCCATTCCGGCCAGGGATTGGAGTCCGCGCGGACTGCCGGGGGTTCCGGCATCATCTCCAGCTGCGTAACCGATTTGCAGCCGTGCCGGATGCAGGTTCCGACGCAGTCGTTGCCGGTGTCGCCGCCTCCGACGATGACGACATGCTTGTTTTTCGCACTGATATAAGCCCTGTCCCCGTAATTTTTTTCCGGAAGCTTCCCGTCATTCTCCAGAAGCGCATGGGTGGTGGATTTCAGAAAATCTACCGCGAAATGGACTCCCCTGGTGCTGTTAAATTCCGGCACATTCAGGGCTCTGGGATTTTTGGCGCCGCAGCAGAGCGCAATGGCGTCATATTCCTTCAGAAGCTTCTGCACCGGGTACTCAGACCCTGCAGCTTCCTGGTTTTTCGCGGTCTCTGCGCCGATATCGGCTCCTGTCACAAATCTGACGCCTTCAGCCTCCATCAGCTTCTGGCGGCGGAAAACAACGCTTTTGTCCAGCTTCATATTCGGTATGCCGTACATAAGCAGTCCGCCGATGCGGTCATCCCGCTCAAAAACAGTTACCAGGTGCCCTCTTTTATTCAGACGGTCCGCAACCGCCAGGCCGGCCGGACCGCTCCCGATGACCGCGACCTTCTTCCCGCTGCGTACAGCAGGAATCTGCGGTTTCATCTTTCCCGCGGCAAATCCTGTCTCAATGATGTACAGCTCATTATCATGTATCGTGACGGGGCTGTCATTCATCCCGCAGATACATGCCTTTTCGCAGAGTGCGGGGCAGACCCGCGCGGTGAACTCCGGAAAACTGCTTGTTTTCAGCAGCCTTGACAGCGCATAAACCGGATGATTCTGATAGATTTCATCGTTCCACTCCGGAATCAGGTTGTGAAGGGGGCATCCTGTTACCATCCCCTTCAGTTTTAAGGCTGACTGACAAAGAGGTACACCGCAGTTCATGCACCGCGCTCCCTGCTTTCTTCTCTCCTCTGTATCCAGCGGCCCGTGGAACTCATTGAAATTCTGAATCCGCTCTCTGACCCCTGTTGTTGCATTATCTTCTCTCTGATATTCCAGAAATCCTGTAGGCTTACCCATTCCGGACGCCCCTTTCCTGTTTGATTCTGTGATCCGCCGCGCGTACACGGTACCGCATCCGGCCACGCCCCTGCCTTGTTTCCTGCTTCTGACAGATCTGCGATCTGAAAAGCCACCTTATTTTGCAAGCTCATAAAACGCTTCCAGCTCCGCGCTGTCATGCGAAACTCCCTGTTCCTCGAATTTACTGATCTCCGAAAGAACTCTCTGGTAGTCATTGGGAACAATCTTCTTAAAGTGCGGAAGATAGTCCTCGAAATCCTTCAGAATTCTGACGCCCAGCTCGGAATTTGTCTCCTTCACATAATCAGTCAGAATATCGTGAAGCTCCGCGATATCAAATTTTTCCGTCACTTCCCGCATGGAAACCATCTCTTCATTCAGCTTCTTGTAGAGCGTGTGTTCGAGATCCAGGACATAGGCAAAGCCGCCGCTCATGCCTGCCGCAAAATTTTTTCCTGTTTTTCCAAGGACAACGGCGCGGCCTCCGGTCATATACTCCAGCCCGTGATCTCCGCAGCCCTCCACAACTGCCGTGGCTCCGGAATTGCGGACGCAGAATCTTTCTCCGGCAATTCCGCAGATATACGCTTTTCCTCCTGTCGCCCCATAAAGAGCCACATTTCCGATGATAATGTTCTCCGAAGCCTTAAACCTGCTGTTGGCAGGAGGAACAACGACAATCTTTCCGCCGGACAGTCCCTTTCCCAGGTAGTCATTGGCGTCTCCCGACAGGCGGAGCGTCAGTCCCTTCGGAGCAAACGCGCCGAACGACTGTCCGCCGCCTCCCTGGCAGTTTACCACAAAGGTATCTTCCTCCAGACCATCCCCGAAACGTGCGGTAATTTCCGACCCGAAAATCGTCCCCAGCGTCCGGTTTGTGCTGGAAACCTGAATGGTTTCCTCATGGTGCACACCCTTTAACATGGCTTCGGAGAATTTCGGCAGGAGGACCGCCATATCCTCTGTTTGCTCCAGATGGAAATCATACTGGGCTTTCGGGTCGAAGTGCCGGTCCGGACGTTTTGCCAGCTCCGGCTTCAGAATCTCGGAAAGATCTACCTTCTCGGCACGGTTCGTGATCTGCTTCTCCTTCATCTTCAGGCAGTCGCAGCGTCCCACCATCTCATCAATGGTACGGAATCCCAGCTTGGCCATGATCTCCCGCATCTCCTGCGCGATAAACATCATGAAGTTCATCACATATTCGGGCTTGCCCCGGAACCGTTTGCGCAGTTCCACATTCTGGGTGGCAATTCCTGCCGGACAGGTATCCTTATTGCAGACACGCATCATCATGCATCCCATGGAGACCAGCGGAGCCGTCGCAAAGCCGAATTCTTCCGCTCCCAGAAGGCAGGCAATGACTACATCTCTGCCGCTCATCAGTTTTCCATCTGTCTCCAGGATCACCCTGTTGCGAAGGCCGTTCTCCAACAGACTCTGATGCGCCTCGGTCAGACCCAGCTCCCAGGGAAGTCCCGCCCCGTGAATCGAGGAGAGCGGGGCCGCTCCGGTACCTCCGTCATACCCGGAAATCAGGATTACCTGCGCGCCGGCCTTTGCGACACCGGAGGCAATCGTCCCGACGCCGTTTTCCGAGACCAGCTTAACATTAATCCTCGCGTTCCGGTTTGCGTTCTTCAGGTCATAAATGAGCTGCGCCAGATCCTCGATGGAATAAATGTCATGGTGCGGCGGCGGAGAAATCAGGGAAACACCGGGAGTGGAAAACCTGGTTTTCGCTACCCACGGGTAAACCTTTTTCCCCGGAAGATGTCCGCCTTCTCCTGGCTTGGCACCCTGCGCCATTTTGATCTGTATCTCCTTCGCGCTGTTCAGATACGCGCTTGTGACACCGAAACGGCCGGAAGCCACCTGCTTGATGGCGCTGTTTCTTTCTGTCCCAAACCGGTCGGGACTTTCTCCTCCCTCCCCGGTATTGGATTTTCCGCCCAGGCGATTCATGGCAATGGCCATGCACTCATGCGCTTCCTGGGACAGAGACCCGTAGGACATGGCTCCGGTCTTAAAACGCTTAACGATTTCCTCCGCAGGCTCTACCTCTTCAATAGGAACCGCCGGCTGCTGCGGCACAAACTCCAGAAGTCCGCGCAGCGTGTGCGGCAGGTTGTCGTCCACCATGGCAGTGTATTCCTTAAAACGATTGTAATCCCCGTTCTGCGTCGCCTGCTGCAGCGCGATAATGGTAGCCGGATTATAGAGATGATTCTCCTTGTCATCCCCGCTGCGGAGCTTATGGAAGCCGATGGAGTCCAGTGTGGTATCCACTCCCAGCCCCAGCGGATCGAAGGCGTGGTCATGCCGGTAAGTGACGCCCTCCTCTATTTCCTGAAGCCCGATTCCTTCTACCCGGCTCACTACCCCGGTAAAATAGCGGTCGACTACATCCTTGGAAAGTCCGATGGCCTCAAAAATCTTGGCAGACTGATAGGACTGGAGGGTGGATATTCCCATTTTCGCGGCAATCTTCACGATACCATTCAGAATTGCCTTATTGTAATCCGCAATCGCCGTGTGATAATCCTTGTCCAGAATCCCCCGGTCAATCATCTCCGAGATGCACTCGTGTGCCAGATACGGGTTGATCGCACGTGCGCCAAAACCAAGAATCGTGGCAAACTGGTGGACGTCCCTGGGCTCTCCGCTTTCCAGAACCAGAGATACCTGCGTTCTCTTTTTCGTGCGCACCAGATGCTGCTCCACGGCGGAGACTGCCAACAGCGAAGGAATCGCCACATGGTTCTCATCCACCCCGCGGTCGGAAAGGATCAGGATATTCGCCCCCTTCCCGTAAGCCCTGTCGCAGGAAAGTTCCAGCTTCTCCAGTGCTTTTTCCAGCGAAGTATTTTTGTAATAAAGCAGTGAGATCACCTGGCTCTTGAAGCCCGGCTGATTCAAAGCCTTTATTTTCAGCAGATCCACACCTGTCAGAATCGGGTTCGCAATCTCCAGGACGGTACAGTTATCTGATTTTTCCTGAAGAAGGTTACCGTCGGATCCCAGATATACGGTGGTGTCTGTGACAATTTCCTCCCGCAGGGAGTCAATCGGCGGATTTGTTACCTGTGCAAACAGCTGCTTAAAATAATGAAACAGCGACTGATGCTTTTCCGACAAAACGGCCAGCGGAATATCATGCCCCATGGAGCCGGTGGGTTCCACTCCGTCCTTCGCCATCGGAAGAATTTCATCCCGCACATCCTCGTTGGTATAGCCAAACACTTTGTACAGCTTATCCCGCATCTGCTGCGTATGCTCCGGAATCTTCTGATTGGGGATCTTCAGATCTTTCAAATAAAGAAGATGCTGATCCAGCCACTCGCCGTAGGGACGGCGGCTGGAATAATATTCCTTGCACTCCTCATCGGAAATGATCCGCTTCTGGACCGTGTCGACCAGCAGAATGCGGCCCGGCTGAAGCCGTGATTTCTTAATGATATGTTCCGGCGCAATGTCCAGAACCCCGACCTCTGAAGCCAGAATCAGACGGTTGTCGTCCGTGATGTAATAACGGCTCGGACGCAGGCCGTTCCGATCCAGCGTCGCGCCGACCAGATCTCCGTCTGTGAACAGAATGGCCGCCGGCCCGTCCCAGGGCTCCATCATAGTCGCGTAATAATGGTAGAAATCTCTTTTCTCCTCCGGCATATTGCGCTCGTGTCTCCACGGCTCCGGAATCATCGCCATAACCGCCAAAGGCAACGGCATACCATTCATGTAAAGAAACTCCAGCGTATTATCCAGCATGGCCGAATCCGATCCGTTGCTGTTGATAACCGGAAGGATCTTATCCATATCGTTATCCATAAGCTCGGATGACATGGTCTCCTCACGGGCGAGCATACGATCTACGTTGCCCCGGATCGTGTTAATTTCCCCGTTATGGGCGATCATCCGGTAGGGATGCGCGCGAAGCCAGCTGGGTGTGGTGTTGGTGGAAAAACGAGAATGTACAACAGCAATCGCCGTCTCATAATCGGTGCTCTGCAGATCCTCATAAAATTTGCGAAGCTGCGAGACAAGGAACATTCCTTTGTACACGATTGTCCGGGAAGAAAGCGACGCAATGTAAGTGTCCTCCGAACTCTGCTCGAACTCTCTTCTGGCCACATACAGCCGACGGTCAAAGGCAATCCCCTTCGGAACATTTTTCGGACGTTCGATAAAGCACTGATAGATTTCCGGCATACAGGCTACCGCAACTTCTCCCAGGATTTCCGGATGAACCGGCACCTTTCTCCAGCCAAGGAAATTCAGATTGTTTTTCTTGGCAATCACCTCGAACATGCGCATGGAAAAAATACGTTTTCTCTGCTCCTGCGGAAGGAAAAACATACCGACGCCGTAATCCCTGGCTTCCCCAAGGGTAATTCCGCAGTCTTCTGCAGCTTTCTTAAAGAAACGGTGGGAAATCTGCAGGAGAATTCCGACACCGTCTCCCACCTTCCCCGTCGCGTCTTTTCCGGCGCGGTGCTCCAGTTTCTCCACAATGTGAAGAGCGTCATCCAGGACACGGTACTCCACATGTCCGTCAATATTAACTACGGTGCCAATTCCGCAGGCATCGTGGTCAAGCTTCCAGTTTTCTGTCGGATTATTACTCATCTTCGTTTCTCCTCTGATCATTCCGGGATGAAAGAATGCTTTATATAGTAAAAAAGGCAAAAAGATTGCGAAAAATCGCAGCCCCTTTGCCTTGTTCGTACCCTATCACAATTAAGTAGTTATTGTCAAGTATACAAGCCCTCTGACGGAAAATTTCCGGCAAGACCGACAGCCCCTGACTAAGCATAGTCTAAGCTATGGGGTCTGGCGGTGCAAGCCAATGCCTGAACAGAACCCAAGCCCGACGGACGGACCGTCATACTGTTCGGCAGCCGGTCTCTTCCGGCACAATCCCTGCCCGATACAGAATCAGACGTTGAAGCGGAAGAGAATCACATCGCCGTCCTGCACCACGTAATCCTTTCCTTCCATGCGCACAAGCCCTTTCTCCCTTGCGGCGGCATAGGAGCCGGCATCCAGAAGGTTCTTATAATTCACAACCTCCGCTTTGATAAATCCCCTTTCAAAATCTGTATGGATTTTTCCTGCCGCCTGCGGAGCCTTCGTTCCGATTTTAATCGTCCACGCACGCGTCTCATCCTCGCCCGCAGTAAGGAAACTCATCAGCCCCAGTGTCCGGTAGCTGGCCTGGATCAGCTTGTCCAGACCGGATGACTTGACTCCCAGATCCTCCAGAAACATCTCCCGGTCCTCATCACTCATCTCGGACATCTCCGCCTCTATCTCGGCGGAAATCACGAAGACCTCACTGTTTTTTTCTTTTGCCAGCTCCCGAACAGCCGCCACATGCGGATTGGAAGCCCCGTCATCCGCAAGGTCATCCTCCGCAACATTTGCCGCATAGATAACCGGCTTTGCCGTAAGAAGATTCAGTTCCCGGAACGCAGAGACAATTCCCTCCTCATCCTTGTATTTTTCCATATCAAAGACGATGGCATCCTTCCCGGCTTCCAGATGCGCTTTTAGCTCTGTGAGCATTTCCAGTTCCCGCTTCGCGTCTTTGTCCCCTACGCGGGCCGCTTTTGTCGTCTTGGAGATTCGGCGTTCCAGAACCTCCAGATCCGCAAAAATCAGCTCCAGATCTATGGTATCAATATCCCTCTTCGGATCCACCGAACCATCTACGTGGATCACATTCGGATCCTCAAAGCAGCGAACCACATGAACAATGGCGTCACACTCCCGGATGTTGGCAAGGAACTGGTTGCCCAGGCCTTCTCCCTTAGAGGCACCCTTTACAAGCCCCGCGATATCCACAAACTCCACCACGGCAGGCGTTACCTTTTTAGAATGATAGAAATCCCCCAGAAGCTTCAGCCGGAAATCCGGAACCGGAACCACACCGACATTCGGGTCGATGGTACAGAACGGATAATTCGCCATCTCCGCGCCTGCCTTGGTCAGAGAATTAAACAATGTACTTTTCCCGACATTCGGGAGCCCGACGATTCCTAATTTCATATGATTCTATATCTCCTTTATTTGTAATTATTCAGCGCCCTGAAAACTGATGAAATCCAGACGGAGAGCTTGCCCGCCGGACGGTTCCAGAAGTTTTCTGAAGGGCGGACAAGCGGCGAAGCCTCTCTGACCGCACACAGCGAGGAACGCAAAGCATTCCGAGTCCGGGGTGCTGAACAGATACCTTTATCTCAAGTTGATCCGCCCCGGATACTTATACCATTTTTACATTAGAAGCCGCATCCGCTGCTATTCTGATCTTTACGCAAAGCTTCGCACATAAAGATTGAACTCCTTCCCCCTAACCGAAAAGAGTCCAATACAACAACGCATTATAGCAGATGGGTGTTATTTTCTCAATAAACTTTTTAAGCAGCAGGAAGGCCCCAAAACCCGCTTGATCTCGCAAACGGGATTCCGTCTTTTTATTTAAAAATATCTTTTAATGCCTGTCTGAATGGTGTATCTGCACATCCATATAATTTGGCTGTGTGCTTCATGTCTCTGTGAGCGATGAAAGGAAGCTTTATCACGAAATCAGCAAACACTAATCCTGGGATTAATAGTAGTAGAAATATCATACCATAGAAATTCATGTATACGAAGCAAAGGACGATCAACAACGTAGTAACTGATATTGTTATGGGTAGTTTTTTTAATATCCTGAAATAAACAATAAAGGCTTTCTTCATTACGCTCACCTCTTTTATATAATATATCATGCTCTTTTCATTGTTTACAGGTCGATAGATGATAATATTTTTTCATCGTAGTGATATAAACAGCTTCCTCTACTTCTTTCCCTTGTCGCTTCTGAACATTTCACTGGTAACCGTCCGAGGCAGGCGCTATAATACGGAAGGCTGAAGGGAGGAACTTTCAATGAAATTACCAAGTCGTGTGTTTTCTTCCATATTTTTGCTAATCACCTCATGCATGCTGGGAATTGCGTTCATCTTTTCACTCGTTATCGGTTTTGGAAATGGTCTTTCGGATGTAGATGTTCCGGGGCTTTGTCTGCGTTTTCCGGACACATGGTCTCCACTGGAAATCCGGATATTTCTTCTTGCCCTGATTCTTATATCTGCCGCACTCCTCATCCTGGCATTTATCCGAATAAACCACGCCGGTTCCAGAGCTAGACAGAGAGCCCTTCTTCTGCTGGCCATAGTTTTCCTGGTACTGCAGTTGTTTATCGTCTTCGGCCTCCATACGATTCAGAATACCGATGCCTTCGAGGTACAGGACCAGGCCCTTGCTATCGCAAAGGGCATCCATAAAACCGTGGATTACACAAAGTCTTCCTATTTCAAAAAGTACGGGAACAACGATCTGTATTTGATTTTCTGTGTTCAGGTTTTCCGATTTTGTCTGCTCTTTCATATCCGTGCATATCATGCCATATTTGAGCTTTTGAATCTGATCGCTGTGGATTTTGGGATTTTTATGACCACCCGGACAGTCTTTCTGCTAAAGGGTTCCAGGGCTGCTTTGAAGGTTTTTCTGCTGAGCATCCTCAACCCACTCAATGTACTTCTGTTATGCTGGCCCTATACCTGTACCCTGAGCATGCCGTTGATGATGTTAAGTCCATGGATGACAGCCGCACTTCTGAAAAAGAAAACCAGCGGGGGCATTCGTTTTGCGGAATGTCTTCTGATTGGTATGGCTGCTGTTGCTGCCTATTACTTCCGTCCCACCGCTGTTTTTCCGGTAATTGCTCTGATTCTGAGCGCCGTCTGTGCAGGCATTCGCTATGCCTTCTGCCGGTCCGGCAGTTCCGTCCGGGCACCGCGGAGAAAGTTTTTTGCCGCAGACCATACTCGCTCAACGAAAGCCTCTTCTCCCTCTCCGCGGAGAATTCTCCGGAAGTCGGGAATTCCAGCCGGAAAGCTGCTTCTAATTGCCTGTGCGGTTCTTCTGATGGCAGGTACATCGGCAGCGATCCGAAATGCCTCTCTGCGTCTGGATCCGATAACCGAGACAAAATTTCCGAAAATGTACTGGCTTATGCTTGGGGCATCCGGAACAGGGCGGTTTACAGGAGAGGAAATGCACTATACCCAGCGGATGGATACAATGGAGGAAAAGAAAGATGCGGATCTGGAAACGATCCGGAAGGTTCTGAAAGAGCGAGGCACGGCAGGTAATCTGAAACATTACCTGGAAAAGACAGGACTGACATGGTCGGACGGAACGGCAGAGTACACGAATCGAACGGAAGAATCGGAGAACAGCCTTCCCTGGCTGTATCGACTTCTGAACGGACCGGGAGAAGGAATCCTGCTCCTCTGGTGTCAGGCATATCGTATTCTTCTGCTTTTTATGGCGCTTTTCGGAGTTCTGCTGCAGCTGTTTTCGACCATGAAACATACCCGTCACACTGTCTCCGGCTCCGGTATTCTCCGAAAAAAGCCTTCGGGGAGGGGTACGGGATTTATTTTTCATGTTTGTGTTATCACTCTTCTTGGCGGATTTGTATTCTACACTTTCTGGGAAGGGAAACCGGTTTACTGCTATCCCTTTCTCCCTTACCTGATACTGGTGGGATTTCCGGCATGGGAAAAAATCTGCAGGCTATACGAGGAGAGCAGACAAAATGTTCCATATTCTTTCTGCAGGACTCGAAGCATTCTGACCGTCATTCTGCTCTCCGTTACCGGTATCGGAATGGTGCAAAAATATATCATGACAGAAAGAGCCGGAGTTTATGACATTCCATCTATTGTGTGTGACAGCACTGCTCTCCCTTCCTGGGTCAGTATTCCGGAAGGGCATACTCTGACACAAGGCTTTTATCCTTCCGGGGTTTTTAATACGATCCGAATCCGCGTAAAATCTGTGAATAAGGATAAAACAGGAGATCTGTATCGAATACTTGTGGTTTCCGGCGCTTCCGGGGATAACGGAAATCCTGCCTCTTACCGTCCCGAAGATATCGTGTTCGATAAAACAATAAAATCCGGACAAATCAAAGACGGGGCTCTGACCGCAGCGTTCCCGGCCGTATATCCCGAAAAAAAAGAAGCCTTCCGTATTCTTATTACCAATCTCTCTGCGGAAGGAAAACGCGTAGACGGTTTGCAGTCCTCTGTCCGCTTCGGAACAAGACTCTGTTACGTCATGGATGAATATACGGGAGACTGCGTTCTGAACGGCAGAAGGCATCCCGGCGATCTTCTGATCCGGGTAAGCCAAAAAGACGGATAAAGCCTTAACGCTTTATCCGTCTCTCACTCTTTAATAAAATCAGGTCTGCTCTGTGTCAATGGATTTATGCTCGATTTTTGTCCATTTTCTGGTGGGGAAGAAACATGTCTTGATGGAACAGAGCATATAGACCCACATAAATACCGGAAAGGTGACAATAGCAGGGATTCCGATTTTACGGCGGCTGATACAATTATAACGAAGTGTACCAAGCACACCGACATAGACGCCGATCATCCCTAAGAGGCCGGCAAACGCAAACGGCACAAAAAAATACAGAGACAATTTAAAGATCATAACAGTCCGGTTCAAAACAGAAAGGATCTCCACAATCCAGGAACACGGACCCATAAGAAGAAGCATCAGAGTATCAAATTTCTGTATGGCACGGGTCTCCGTTCTTTCCCCTGATAAAAGGCTCTTTCCATACTTCCTCAGAACCTGATAACCACCGGTACACCATCTGCAGATCTGATGAAACATCACCCGAAACTGGTACGGCTGTTCATCATAAAGCACCGCATCCACGCAGAACGCAACGCGTCTTCCCTTCAGGATATTGTAAATGCTGAACTCCACATCCTCTGTAATTGTCCCGGTATTCCATCCCTCCCTCCGCAGGATATCCGCATCCACCGCGAATCCGGTTCCCGTAAGAAAGGCTGAAAGTCCCAGTTTTTCCCTGGCATAGGAAAAGAAAACAGTGTAGCACGCCCAGTACATCGTGTACCATTTTGTTACAATGGAACGGTACGGCTGACCGCCCAGGCGGTTTCCCTGAACAATCGGATTCCCTTCTCTAAGCTTTCTGTCCATTTTGGAGAGGAAGTCTGCTTTCAGCACATTATCCGCATCGATTACAGCAAAAGCATCCGCGTTTTTCCCTGCTTCTGTTTTTAGAATTTGTCCCAGCCCCCAGTGGAGTACCGCTCCTTTTCCCCTGTTTTCTCCGTCCTGCCTTTTAAAAACCGTCACAAAGGGATATTTTTTCCCAACACGGACCGTATCGTCCGTACAGCGGTCTGCGAGCAGAAAAACATGTATTTTCTTTTGATCATAATCCAGAGCCGCAATACTCTGAAAAAGATTTCCTATAGCGTTTTCTTCATTATGCGCGCACACAATAATCCCGAAATCTGTACATCTCTGCCTTAGCAGAACCGGGTTGGAATGTTTCTTCTTCAACAGCCCTCCTGCCGCAATAATTCCAATCCAGACCATGACCAGCATCGGAATCATCTGCACAATTGTGAGGACCAATGTTATATTAAACACATCATCCAGACTCATATAGAATTTCTTCCTATTCAGACCGCTTATGGCGATGCCACGAATTGCTTACGTTCAGGCGGCTCTCAATATCCCCCCGATTCATGCAGGCATGATCGGCTTATGCCCCTTTGCCCCGTCATCAGTATCCTCTTAGCTTCCACATAAAAAATGGAGCCACAGGCCAAAAGGTCTATGCTCCACAGTTCTCATTCTTATGCAACAAATCACCCTTGTAATGCTGATTTCTACTATACCAAAAATAATCAGCTTTATCCACCAAAAAAAGGTGCCGGCTATGATCTGTGGTTCCGGCTGCTTTCTAATATATCCGCCACTCTCTTCCGAAGTTCCGGAACCACTTCACTCTCAAACCACGGATTCTTTGCCTGCCACCGGAAATTTAATGGACTCGGATGTACAATCGGGAAATATTCCGGAAGATACTCCTGGTAACAGCGCACGGTTTCTGTCAGATTT
>OCTW011541578.1_pt1 | contig 76741 bp, 79 predicted proteins | sample 1539671 | NCBI WGS metagenome assembly OCTW01 (sample SAMN02144230, study PRJEB22623) | gut metagenome | biome: sheep rumen | host: Ovis aries | place: New Zealand | reverse complement strand
ATGACTTAAGTATGGGGCAAAGTACATTTATGGTTGAAATGATGGAAGTTGCAGCCATTTTAAAAAATGCAACAGCAAATAGTCTTATAATTTTAGACGAAATAGGAAGAGGAACTTCTACATATGATGGACTTTCAATAGCATGGGCAGTTGCAGAATATATTGCAGACAAAGAAAAATGTGGTGCAAAAACATTATTTGCAACACATTATCATGAATTAACAGACCTTGAAAATCAATTAGATGGAATAAAAAATTATTCAGTAGCTGTAAAAGAAAAAGGAGAAGATATTATTTTCTTAAGGAAAATTGTAAATGGTGGAACAGACGAAAGCTATGGAGTTCATGTAGCAAGACTTGCGGGAGTCCCAAGAGATGTTACCAAAAGAGCAGATGAAATTTTACGTTCAATAGAAAGAAAAAATATGTTAAATGGAAAGCAAATAGAGAAAAAAAACAAAAAGCAAGTTGAAGGACAATTAGACATGGGAAACTATAAACTTGCTCAAATAGCACAAGAATTAGACAAAATCGATTTAAATCAGTTAACACCAATAGATGCTTTAAACACATTATCTAAAATAAAGGAAAAAATGTCGTAAAAATAATATATAAAAAAGGATTTTTGATGAAATTTGTCGAAATGTTTTTGAATAAATTCACATAAATACATTGACATAATGAACTTTAAATTATAAAATTTAAGTACAATATTAAGTAACATAAAATGTAAAATTTCCAAAAGGAGAATTAATGGAGCTTTATAAAATAGACTTAAATTATTATAATTATTTACATTACTATGAAAATAAAATTCCGTATATTGAAAACGAAAAGAAAAATAGACCATTCGTAGGAGTCATATTAAATGTGAATGGCAAGAATTTTTTTGCTCCACTTACATCACCAAAAAAAAAGCACCTTACAATGAAAAATATGCAAGATTTTTTGAAAATAGATAATGGAAAACTTGGAGGAATAAATTTAAATAATATGATACCAGTTCCTAAAAGTTATCTAGAAAAAATAGAGATTAATCAAATTAAGGATTACAAATATAAATATATGCTTAAAGAACAACTAAACTGGATAAATAAAAATCAGCTAAGAATACAGAATAGAGCAAGAAATTTATATTATTTAATACTATTTAATCATGCACAAGAGCAACTAATTCAAAGATGCTGTAATTTCAAATTGCTAGAACAAAAATGCAATGATTTTATGAAAGAAAATAATGTTAAGGAACAAGAAATTTTCTACTCGTTTTTTGAGGCATGTTAAAATTCCTACGAAATCTTTGTCATTAACAAATAGTTTAAATTTATAGTATAATTTTAAATTTTAAAGAAGTGAATTGTAATGTTGATTTTATAAATTTTCAATCTATCTATTTATTTTTTACTTTTAATTGTATATAATGTGTTCATAAAATTTTACTGAAAATGAAAATTAATTACATTATTTGTAGCTTAAAGGAGAGAAAAACCAAATGGAACTACAAGAAGCCGAAAAACAGGTAAAAGAATTAAGAAAAGAATTAGAATATTATGCAAATAAATATTATGATGAAGATGCCCCTGTAATTTCAGATTATGAATATGACATGAAAATGAATAGACTTAAAGCTATAGAAAAAGAATTTCCAGAGCTTATTACACCTGACTCACTAACTCAAAAAATAGGGGGACATGTTAAAGAAGGATTTAAGGAAGTTGTTCATGAAGTCCCTTTACAAAGTTTGCAGGATATATTTTCTTATGATGAAATAAAAGAATTCGATAATAGAATAAGAAAATCAGCAAAAGAAGAAAACGAAAAATTACAATATGTTGTAGAAACCAAAATAGATGGATTATCTATGGCACTTGAATATGTAGATGGCATTTTTGTAAGAGGGGCAACTCGTGGTAACGGTTTAATTGGAGAAGATGTTACAGACAACCTACGAACAATAAAAAGCATACCAAAAGTATTAAAAAAACCAGAAACAATAACAGTTCGCGGAGAAGTTTTCATAGGTACAAAAGAATTTGAAAAATTAAACGAAGAACAAGAAATACTTGGAAAGCAATTATTTGCAAATGCAAGAAATGCAGCAGCAGGTTCAATAAGGCAACTTAATTATAAAATTACAGAATCAAGACCATTAGACATTTTTATCTTTAATGTTCAAAAGTGGGATAAAAATCCATTTAATTCTCATTTTGAACAATTAAATTACCTTGAAGAACTTGGATTTAATGTAAATCCCGTTCGAATTTTATGCAAAACAGAAGATGAAGTTGAAAGAGCAATAAAAAAAATAGGAGAAGAAAGAGAAAGATTATCTTTTGGGATAGATGGAGCAGTTATAAAAGTAGATTCTTTAACATTTCGTGAGAAATTAGGCACAACAGCTAAAACGCCTCGCTGGGCTATTGCATACAAATATCCACCAGAAGCAAAAGAAACAATAGTAAAAGACATTACAGTTCAAGTAGGAAGAACAGGAGTAATAACTCCTATGGCAATTTTAGAACCAGTAAAAGTAGCAGGTTCAACAATCTCTAAAACAACACTTCATAATGAAGATTTTATAAAAGAAAAAGACATTAGAATAGGAGACACTGTTGTTATTCAAAAACAAGGAGATGTTATTCCAGAGGTAATTAAAGTTGTAACAGAAAAAAGAACAGGAAATGAAATAGAATTCAAAATGCCAGCAGTGTGCCCAGTGTGTGGAGCACCAGCTGTAAGGCAAGAAGGAGAAGCGGCTACTAGGTGCATAGGAATTGAATGCCCTGCACAACTATTAAGAAGCATAGTACATTTTGTTTCAAAAGAGGGAATGGATATAGATGGCTTAGGCTTCAAAATAGTAGAACAACTTGTAGATAAAGGATTTGTAAAAAATATTGCAGATATTTATTCATTAACTTATGAACAAATTGCATCATTAAAGAAAAATGGGAAAAAATTTGCAAGTAATTTGATAAATAGTATAGAAGAGAGTAAGAAACAAGATTTATTTCACCTAATTACAGCATTAGGGATTAGACAAGTAGGAACAAAAGCTGCAAAAGTTCTTGCAAAAAAATACAAAACAATAGAAAACTTACAAAATGCTTCATTCGAAAGCTTGGCAAATGTAGAAGATGTAGGAGAAATTACCGCCAATAATATAAAAGAATTTTTTGAGCAACCTCAAACGATAGATATATTAGAAAAATTAAAAAAAGCAGGACTAAATATGCAAGACTTATCAGGAAATGAAGGAATAGACAATAGATTTGAAGGAAAGACATTTGTACTTACAGGATCACTCGAAAAATATACAAGAAATGAAGCAAGTCAAATTATAGAAAAACACGGAGGAAAGGTTTCATCTGCTGTTTCAAAAAAAACAGATTTTGTTTTAGCAGGAGAAGATGCAGGGTCAAAACTAACAAAAGCACAAAGTTTAGGTGTCACAATTATTACAGAGCAGGAATTTGAGGCTATGTGCAAATAAAAATTAAGAGTTGAAAAATAATTATTGTAATTTTTTCAACTTAGTTTATATGTTATTGGGAGAAAAGAAACTAAATATGGACGGAAAATACACATTTAAAAGATTTGAAAAAGAATTAGACGACGGATATGAAATATATTACACTTATGTAAGAAATAGATATGTACTATTTAAGACATCTGAAAATTGTTATACACAAAAACTATTATCTACGCATCCTAAAAATCCTCTACCAGTATTAGAAATGCTTACAAAAAAAAGAGTTCATGAAATTTTTCCGTTTCTTGAAAACATAGAATATAAGGTTAGAGATTAAAATTAAACGAAAATATTCTTGAAAATTTGTTCTTATAAAATAAAAGAAGGGACATGAAAAGCAATATAAAATGATATAGCTTTTTAATCATGTCTCTTTTTGTTTTGATTTATATTTATTTATAAAAATTAAAATTAAATGGAAATTTAAAAATCTGATTTAGGATTTACAAATAATGTCTTTTGATTTGTATATATAACCATTCCTGGCTTACTTCCAGAAGGCTTTTTTACATTTCTTGCAAAACAATAGTCAACAGGAACATTTGAAGAAAGTTTTCCTTTACTATAAAATGCAGCTATTTGAGCACAAGTTAAGACTGTCTTTTCTTCTGGATGAGAACCATTGCATTTTAAAAGACAATGACTTCCGCGAATATTTTTTGTATGAAACCATAAATCTTCATTTTTACCAAGTTTAGTTGTTATATAATCATTTTGCTTATTATTTTTTCCAACATATAAAGTAAAGCCATCAACAGTGTAAGTAATTGGGGTAAACTCATTATTTATTTTCTTTTTATTAGTTATTTTATTTTTCTTAGTGTTAGACTTTTCTTTTCCTTTAAATAATCCATTCTCAAGAATTTCCTGTTCAATATCATCAAGTTCATCAATTGAACTAGCATTTTCTAATTCATAAACAACACTCTCTAAATAGCCAATTTCTTTTTCTGCTTCAATCTTTTGAGAAGAAACAACATCAAGAGTATTTTTCAATTTATGATATTTTTTAAAAAACTTTTTTGCATTGAAAGAGGCTGAAATAGTGTTATCTAAAGGAATTTCAATTTTATTATTATTATCATAGTAATTATCTAACACAATTAAGCTATTTCTTGAGCTATCGTCAATTTGATATAAATTTGAAGTTATAAGTTCTCCATACATGCGATATTTATCCATATCCTTGCAGTCTTCTAACTTATCATTTATATTTGCTATTTTTTTTGAAACTCTTTTAAGTGCTGCTAAAACAAGCTTAAGTAAATTATTTTTGTAAATCAAAATAGAATCATTTTGTTCTTTCTTTGAATAAAAATCATCTAAAAAGAAATTAGCTTGAAGAGTTTCGGTTGTATTTATAGGTAAAATAGAATAATCTTTTTCGCCTGTAGTATTTATGCTAATTTTATTAGTGCCCAAATTGTTTAAAATATCATTAAGACTATCATAAACTACTTCTAGATTCGATTCTGAATAAGAATCATCTGAAACTTCTAGATAGTTTATTAAAGAAGCAACAAAATGAGAGCTTATTCCAGTGTATTCTGAAGAAACAGATTTTATTATAGAGCCAGAGATACCTTCTATGAATTGACTTTTGCTAGTTTTATAGAAATCTTTCTTATTAGAGGAAGGAAAGATATATTCTCTTGCAGGCATAATATCTCTTAGAGAACCAGAAGAGACATCGAAATGCTTAATACTATCAATAATTATATTTTTATTATTTAACAAAATTATGTTACTATGTTTACCCATTATTTCAAGAATAATTTTTTTCTCTTGTAGGTCATTTAATTCATTGTAACCTTCAAAATCAATGGTAACAATTCTTTCAAGACCAAATGTAGAAATATTTTTTACTTTATATCCTACTAAATGTTTTCTAAGTAACATACAAAAATTAGGTGCATTTAATGGATTAGGCTTACTGGTTGTAGTTAAATGAATTCTATAGTATGAAGAAGAAATATTACAAAGCAAGGCATAGTTTTTACCACCAGAATAAATGCCTAAAATAATTTCATTATTATTTGGCTCAAATACTTTATTTACTTTTCCACCTATTAAACATGAGTTTAATTCTTGTGAAATATGCGATAAAACAATTCCATCAAATGCCATATAAAATCATCCTTTCAAATTTACTCTAGCTTAAGAATATTATCACAAATTAAGAAAAATAGCAATAAAAAAGCTAAAATGTATTGACATGCAAACGAAAACAGGAATATAATTACAGCTATAAAGCAATAAGACACGGAGGAACAAAAAACAATATGAAAGAAAGCATATACTTTTCTACTTCAAACAGTTATGAGAAAATGACAGATGAGGATTTAATGGAAATTATTAAATCCGGCGATAAACATGCTCTTGATTTTCTAATAGAAAAATACAAAGACCTAGTAAATATGAAAGTAAGTAAGTATTTTATGATTGGCGCAGAAAAAGAAGACATTATTCAGGAAGGATTAATAGGGTTATTTAAGGCAATAAAATGTTACAATCCAGAAAAGCAAAATTCTTTCAAAACTTTTGCAAATTTATGTATAGAAAGACAACTAATAACAGCAATAAAAACATCAAATCGACAAAAACATATGCCACTTAACTCATATTTATCTTTAAATACAACTGCATATGAAAATGATGAAGACACAGATTTATTAGATGTTTTTAATGCACATGATAAAAATATAGAAGACCCATTAGAAACAATTACAAAGCAAGAATATTATAAGAATGTAGAAAAAACTATAGATAAGTCACTAAGTGATTTTGAAAAACAAGTCTTAAGTAGATATATGCAGGGAGAAAGCTATGTACAAATAGCAGAAAAGTTAAATACACAAGTTAAATCCGTGGACAATGCAATTCAAAGAATAAGGAAGAAAGCAACAAAAAATATAGAAGATTAATTCCTTTCATATTTTATGGAAGGCAAAAACTGCTATCATAGCTCAGTAGGTAGAGTGCATCCTTGGTAAGGATGAGGTCCCGGGTTCGATTCCCGGTGTTAGCTCCAACGACGTTTCTGTTCGAACTTTTTTGAATAGAAAAAATTGATATGAAATCAATCAGTGTAAAAACTGGTTGATTTTTTTGTGCTTTTAAATCGAGAACATTAGGAATATAAGATAATTCATTTATTTAGAAGAGGAAAAATCTCCAGAGAAAGGAGATTTAAAAATGTTAAACATTATTGAAGAAAAAATGGAGATAGAGCCAAGTTTAAGGAAAAAAATAGAAATTAGGAAAGAAAACATCAAAAGATCCTAGATATTTTGAGAATGTTGCACCAGCACTTGTATCAAAAGAAGTATGGGCTGGATGTCAAGTTCAAAAGAATGTCAATATTTTTGATTAGTTCACCCTAAAAATACAATTTTAACTTGTGACTTGTTCACCCTTGAATAGTCACAAGTTTTTTGTATAATAAGAACACAACAGTTCTCATGCCTCCGTTATATCATAGGTGAACTTTTCATAAAATAATTTCATAGGGTGATCTTATCACTAGTTATTCATAAATCGATAAATTAAATATTGTAAAAAGCGGATATATATGATATAATTTATAGAACTTATAATAAGGAGAACTTTAGAAATGAAACACAGATTTTCTTTTAATAAGTATATAAGTAGTCTAACATTAAGGATAGCAAGAATTTCTGGAAATGTAGATGTTGATGAAGACAAATTAATTTCAACCATAAACAAGAATGGTAAGTATTTATATTTTTATGCTAATCAAACTGGATATAATTTTGGACTTACCAATGTAATTAATAAAGGAATATCAAATAAAAAGCCAAATTTAAAAAGCGCCATTTTGGTAAAGCCGTTTGGAAAAATGAAATCAGAAGATGGAACATTATATTATAAAATTGCGTCTAATAATTGTTTTTCAGAGGTTGTTAAAGCACTTCCAAATTTTCTATACTTAGATTTCAACAATAGGAAACTAATATTTACTCCGAGAGATAAAAGTTTAGATAATTTAGCAATAAAACTGTCAGATATTAATTCAAAAGATGAAAATATTGCTAAATTGGGGATAATAGCAGATTTTTTAACAAATATTAGTCAGCATAATCAACCATATTCTATAGATTATAAAGATGGTAATTTTCTTATTAATATTCAAAATAAAGAAGGAGAATATACTGGGTTTTTTATTTCTGAAAATGGTGATAATGTAAAAAAAATCCATAGTAATTTTAAAATAAGGTTTGAAGCGAGTGAAAAAGAAAATTATTATCAAGAGTCAAAATAATGATAGTGATATTATAAAAAATAATTATATAGTAGAAAGAAGGGCATATAAATGAAAATAGGTATAGTAGGACTTCCAAATGTAGGAAAATCAACATTATTTAATAGTATTACAAATGCAGGAGCAGAATGTGCAAATTATCCATTTTGTACAATAGAACCAAATGTTGGAGTTGTTCCAGTTCCTGATGAAAGACTTGATAAACTAACAGAAATGTACAACCCACAAAAAACAACACATGCAATAATAGAATTTGTAGATATTGCAGGACTTGTAAAAGGAGCCAGCAAGGGAGAAGGACTAGGAAATAAATTTTTATCACATATACGTGAAGTTGATGCAATAGCACATGTAGTAAGATGTTTCGAAGATTCAAACATTGTTCATGTAGATGGAAGCATAGATCCATTAAGAGATATTGAAACAATAAATTTAGAGCTTATTTTTTCTGATATGGAACTTGTAGATAAGAGACTTGAAAATGCTAAAAAGAAACTTAAAGCAGATAAAAAAGCACAAGTAGAAGTAGATGCTTTAGAAAAAATAAAAAATGTTTTAGAACAAGGAAAATGCGCAAGAACAGTGGAACTTGCAGATGAAGAAAGAGAATCTATAAAAGACTTATATTTACTAACAGCTAAACCAGTTTTATATATAGCCAATGTATCTGAAGCTCAAATCGAAAACGCAGACAATGATGAAAATGTTAAAAAAGTAGAAGAATTTGCTAAAACAGAGGGTGCAAAAGTAATTCCACTTTGTGTAAAAATAGAAGAAGAACTTTCAAGCTTAGAGGGAGAAGAAAAAAAGGAAATGCTTGAAGCACTTGGACTAACGGAATCTGGATTAGATAAAGTTGTTAGGACAAGTTACGACTTACTTGGATTAATGAGCTTCTTAACAGCAGGCGAACCAGAAGTAAGGGCATGGACAATAAAAAAAGGAACAAAAGCGCCTCAAGCTGCAGGAAAAATTCATTCAGATATGGAAAGAGGCTTCATAAGAGCGGAAATTGTTTCCTACGATGACTTAATAAAAGAAGGCTCAATGCTTGCATGTAAGGAAAAAGGTCTTGTTCGCTCAGAGGGAAAAGACTATGTAATGCAAGATGGGGATATTGTATTATTTAGATTTAATGTCTAGAATAAAAATAAAAAAACTAATAAAACTATTTACATAATTAAATAAAAAATGATATAATAATAATCTTTTTTCTTGAAGTAGAAACATAAGCACAAAAACCAAAAAAGCAGTAAGTAATTTACTGCTTTTTCCGTATTAAATTATTTTTTGTTTACTTTATCTTTTAATGCTTTTCCAGCCTTGAATACTGGAACTGTTGATGCAGCTATTTTGATTTCAGCGCCAGTTTGTGGATTTCTTCCTTTTCTAGCAGCTCTTTTTCTTGTTTCGAAAGTACCAAATCCTACTAATTGAACTTTGCTTTTCTTTTTTAATTCTGCAGAAATTGTATCAACTATAGCGTTAACAGAAGCTTCTGTAGCTTTTTTAGATGCACCAGTTTTAGTAGCAACAGCATTTACTAATTCTGATTTATTCATAATGCAATAATCCTCCTTCCTTAAGAAAAATTTGCAATCTTTTGTTCAAAAACAATTTATCAAACTTATAGGAAAAAGTCAAGCAAAATTTGAAAAAATATAAAGAAAATTAGCACAAAATCTGTTTTTTATGTTATAATAAAAAATGTGATAGGATGTGATTAAGATGACAATGAAGTTTGTAACAGATTATATAAACGAAAAAGTAAATGAAAATGAGAATTTTATTCGCTATACTTTTTATGAATTAAGAGTTAAAAAGAATTTATCAAATGATGATGTTGAAGAATTTTTAGATATAAATAAAGACTACTTTGAAAACAAAGGCTATAAAGTCTATTTTACAGGAGATGAATATGAGCAAAATGGAGAAAAGAAGAAAGTAGAGCAAAACGAGTTATTTATAGCTATGAAATAAAAAACATTGGTTAAAGAACTAGTGAAAAAATTATGAGAACTATTATTCAAACAATAATATTTATATAGAATAAAACGAAAATCGTAAATTTAGTAATAGTTGATAAAAATGAAAAGAAGAGTCTTAAAAACTCTTCTTTTTTAAATACTTTAACGTTCACACATAGTTTTTTTACAATTTGCAGTATAGAATTTTTTTTCTGCAAGTTTATCTTGAACGTTCCTAAGAGCTTCTCCAAATCTTTGAAAATGGACAATTTCTCTTTGACGCAAGAAACGAATAGGATCAATAATATCTGGATCATCTTTACATAAATTTATTATTTTTTCATAAGTTGCACGAGCTTTTTGCTCTGCAGCCAAATCTTCTTGCAAATTAGCAACAGGATCTCCTTTTGCTGCAATATAAGATGCAGTCCAAGGATTTCCAGCAGCAGAAACAGGGAATACATCCACACCGTGATCTGTATAATATGCACCCAGCCCTGCCTTTTCAAGTTCATCTGGAGTAACACCTTCTGTTAATTGATGAACAATTGAACCAACCATTTCCAAGTGAGCAAGTTCCTCAGTTCCAATGTCATTTAAAACAGCTTTTGCTTTCTCATCTGGCATAGCAAACCTCTGAGATAAATATCTTAAAGAAGCTCCAAGCTCTCCATCTGGACCACCATATTGTGAAATAATGAATTTAGCAAGTTTTGGATTTGGACATTTTATATTTATTGGATATTGTAAAACTTTGTTATAAGTCCACATTAAAAATTCCCCCTTTCCCAAGGCCATGGTTCTTCAAGCCATCTCCACTTATTACATGGGAAATATATACTTAATGGACCATATATACTTTGATATTTATTTGCTAGATCATGGTATTTATTTGCATATTCTTTGTGAAGCTGAATTGCTTTTTTAGAATCTGGATGTGTATCCAAATATTGTGCAAGCTCAACAATAGCAAATGAAAGACAGCGTATTTGATTTAACATTTCACTCCTATTTGCTTGAATTTCTTCACAAGTGTCTTCTTCTGCAGAAACATTTGTAAAATTATAAGAATAGGTAGGTATGTTTGGAACACATTGCTTTTCACAGCAATTATTATTTCTATTTTCATCTTCTAACATTTATTACATCCCTCCTTGATCTCATTCATAGCTTCTATAAAGGCATTTTCCTCTAAAGACTGACATGGTGAATATGGACTTACAAGTTCAGGGAAAAGAGTTCCCATTTTTAAACCAACACATGGAACGAAAGTTTTTCCAATAGTTTGAATAGGAACATAACTTTGCCCAAGAACTGGATTGTCAGGAAATACGGAATCTTGCTTATTATATCCACAATCACATGAGTTGTTATTTGTACTTAAATTATTTGAATTATTTGAAACATAATAATCGGCTACTGTGTTATAATTTTGACAAGTAGCATTTATAACATTATCATCATAATTATTTTGAGTGCAATAACGTCTATATCTGTTACGATACATATAATATTCCTCCTTTTTAGTTTGTTATAATATATTTTATGAAGCACAAGACATAATGTTACAAATTGACAAAAATTGTCAGAAATATATAGTTACAAGAAAATGATACAGTAGAATATATATAATAGTAATGTATAGACAAATACTAAAAAAAAGTGTATAATAGAAGGAGTTTATTGCCAATACTGAAAGGAGAGAATCTAAATGGCGAGTGACTTAAAAGAAAAGTATAAAGTAAAAAAAGACAATGTTGAAGAAGAATACAGGTATTATTTAGGCTTAAGAAACGATCCTGAATATCAAAAAAGAGTTTATATCGCTTTCTGCAATTTAGCAAATTTATTTAGAGAATTATATCCTGGAGTTACAATAGAAGCACCAAGAGGAAGAAAAAAATCACTTAGAAGTATGAAAATAAAGATTGAAAATCTTGAAATAGAAAGACTTAGCAAATTATATGTTTTAGGAGATATTGATAGAGAAGATTTAAAGGATTTGTATTCTAGAATTTCTAAAAAAACGAATAATACATATAATGAGGAAATAAAAAGAATTTTGACAAAAAAGATAAATAACTTAGATGACATAAATAAAATAATGCAAGATGATACTGTTTCCGGAAAAATAAAAACAGCACTACTCCGTATTGCAAATGCTAAACTCATAAAAATACCAAGTGAAGAAAACAAGAAAATCCAAGAAGAAATTGATGCAAAATATGGTGAAAAAAAGGTAAAAGAAACTGGATTATTTAAATATGATTTATTAAAATGGAAAGATATAGAAAAAATGACATATAAAGATATTGCTAAAGTTCATAACCCAAAAGAATATCTAAAAATTAGAGATGTAATAGGAATAAAAATAACAATAGGGGATGTACCAAATAATGTTAACACTTCAAATATGGACTTAATGGAACTTATAGATGAAAGAGCAAAAATACAGGAAAAACTGGATATGCTAGAAAAAGAAAGTAAACTAAATGGCATGAACAATGATGCAATAAAAAGATTAGAAATACAAAGATCAGACTATGATGACAAATGCAGACTTGAACTTGCAAAAGATTTTGCACAAAAATTAATGGATGACAAGGAATGGAACAGCAAGAAAAACATAAGAGTTTTGATGGAGTATTGTAAACACAAGAATAAACAAAATGGATATAAGGCTGAACATTTGAAATTTGTATGTACAAATGAACCTCAATATGAAGATAAATATGAATTTGAATTGCAATTACGTTCAATTGCCAGAGAAGATTTATCAAGAGGAAATGGTTCAGCAGCACATACTGATAGAGATGATAAAGAAAGAATGTTGCCACGAATATCAACTAAAAAAGAATTTTTAAATGACTGTAGAAACTATTTACCTGAATATTTTATCTTAACAAGAAATGAAGATGGAAAGTATAGTTCTTGTAGAAACTGTTCAATGATGGAGAACTTCTTAGAATTTTATTTTGGCTATGTGGATTTACCAGATAAAACCCTAAAAAAAGCCGAGGAATATATAAAAGATTTAGAAAAAGAAAAAGAAAAAAATCTCTCATAATGAGAGATTTTTTAGTATAATTTTATAATTGCATGAAGATTTTTTTCATCTTCACTTTTTATTGTGACTATATGTTCGTTTTCAACTTGTGAATAAAAGCATTTCAAATTATCATAAAGGAAAGCAGGCTTTTTATACATTATTTCTACATTATCAAAAGAATTTTTTTCAAAAACATCTCTTGGAAGTGAATCATAAGCTAAATCTAAATAATATAAATTATGCATATGAACATTTATATCTATGTCTCTTCTTGAGACAGTATAATTATACACACTAGAATAATTTTCAGGTTCTTGTAATTTTTTAAATTGGAAATTATCAAAAACAGACTTTTCTTCAGATTCAAATTTATTCATTATATCATCAGTTATTTTCATAAGACCTTTTTCAATATTTATTAAAGCCCATTTTGAAGAGCCAATAGCACATAATTCTCCTTTTGAATTATATAGTTCAAAATCACGAAAACAACATGCATGTACAACGCCACGAGCCCAAGTAACGACATTAACTGACTCAGCGGTATATTTAAATCTTTTTAATACTTTAATTTTCCAATCTAAAATGACCCAACTAATTCGACTTTTTTCAACATTTGCTAAACCATAACCTGCAATATCTGAATGCATGCCTGCAATATCCTCAAAAAATGTTAAAATTGCTTTATTTGTAATTTCTGTTTTAGGACTTATATCACGAATTGTTAAATTTCTATTCTTTTCTATAAATGCCATGTTAAAACCTCCTAGTAAATTTGTAAAAATTATAACACAAAATTTTAAAAAATATATACAAATTTTATTATTTATATGATAAGATACAAATGAATGGAGAAAAAATGTTGAAAGAATTAGAAAAATGTCGAATTTGCCCAAGAAATTGTGAAGTAAATAGAAATAGCGGACAAATAGGAAACTGCAAAGCAACAAATAAAATAGAAATAGCACTTATTTCAAAACATATGTATGAAGAACCATGTATAAGCGGAAAAAATGGATCTGGTACTATATTTTTTGCGCACTGCAATATGCATTGTAAGTTTTGCCAAAATTATGAAATAAGCCAAACATCTGCCAAATTTAGAGAAGTAACGGTTAAGGAACTGGCTCAAATAATGCTTAAACAGCAAGAAAATAATTCAGAAAATATAAATTTAGTTACACCTACAATGTATGCAATTCAAATAAAAGAAGCAATAAAAATTGCTAAAAGGGATGGCTTGAAAATACCAATTATTTATAATTCAAATGGCTATGAAAGCATAGAAACATTGAATAAGCTTAATGGCTTTATTGATGTATATTTACCAGATTTGAAGTATTATTCAGATGAAATTGCAATTAAATATTCTGGAACGCCAAATTACTTTGAAACAGCAACAAAAGCAATTAAGAAAATGATAGAGCAGGTCGGAACTCCTCAATTCGACAAAAGGGGAATGATTTACAAAGGAGTGATGATCAGACATTTAGTACTGCCAAATCATTTACAAAATACAAAAAATATTTTAAAATGGATAAGCCAAAACCTACCAAAAGATATATATATAAATGTTATGGCTCAATATTTTCCCACATACAAAGCCAAAAAAGATAAGCTGATAAACAGAAAACTTACCAAAAAAGAATTTAATGATATAGAAAAATACTTTTATTTATTGGACTTTAAGAATGGATATATGCAAGAGTTAGGAGAACACGAAGAAGAATATGTTCCACACTGGAACGATCAAATATAGCACAAAACTCACTCTAAAAATATTATATAAAAGAACAAGATAAAAGGGGAAAATACCTATGAAAATTATTAAATTTAACAAGGAAAATGTTTCTGATAAAGAAGTTGAAGATTTAGTAGTAAAATCTAGAGGGATAATTTTAAATGAGCAAGGAAAAGCTCTTATAGTGAAATACGCTGGACTGTATATGTTTCCGGGCGGAAGAATTGAAGAAAAAGACTTAAATGAAAGAGATGCATTAAATAGGGAACTTCAAGAAGAGTCTGGAATTTCAAAAATTAAATTTGAAGATAAACCATTTCTAAAAATAGAAAGCTACGACAGAAATTATTATACAAGAAGATTTGGAAGAAATGTGACAAGACTTACAGAAACATATTTTTACTTTGGTAAGACTGATGAACAAGTAAATATGGATAAACAATGTTTAACCGAAAATGAGAAAAAAGAGGAATTTTTAATATCATTTGAAAATTTATCAGTTATACATTATTTAGCATCTACAAATAAAGCCCAAAATAAAAAAATTGTTAATTTTAATAGAGAATTATTTACAGCAATGGAAGAATTTACAAAATATCGTGAAAAAGATGAAAAAGTAAAGTAAAAGTACTTGACAAATCCTTTAAAAAGGTGTAAAGTAGTATAGCATTACAAAACTGTAAGCAAAAAAGGGGGAGAACTTATGGAAAAGAATGTTAAAATTAGTATGCTTTGCCAAATATATGGAAAGCTTTTAACCAAAAAACAATTAGAAATTTTAACAGATTACTATAACAACGACTTCTCTATTTCGGAAATAGCAGAAAATAATGGTATTTCAAGGCAAGCAGTTAACGACATTATTAAGAAGGGAGAGAAAAAACTTTTCGAACTTGAAGAAAAGCTTTCATTTATGAATAAGACATTAGAACAAGAAAAAGTATTGCAAGACGTATTAACTGAACTTAGTAAAATACAAAATACTTCTTCTGATAAAAAAATTGAAAAAATACTAAATCATGTTAGAAAAGAACTTAGCATTATTATTTAACAAACATAAGAGGAGGAAATGAATATGGCATTTGAAGGGCTATCATCAAAACTTCAAAATATTACACAAAAATTTAAAGGAAAAGCAAGAATAACAGAACAAGACTTAAATGAAATGCTGCGAGAAGTTAAGCTTGCACTATTAGAAGCAGATGTTAACTATAAAATAGTTAAGGATTTTATAAATACTATACATGACAAAGCTCTAGGGCAAGATGTTTTAAAATCATTAACTCCAGGACAGCAAGTTATAAAAATTGTTAAAGATGAATTAGTAGAACTTTTAGGTGGACAAGAAGCAAGAATCAACTTCACATCAAACCCACCTACAATTATCATGTTAGTCGGTCTGCAAGGATCTCGGAAAAACAACTACAGCAGGAAAACTTGCAAACTTGCTTAGGAAACAAGGAAAAAAACCTTTACTTGTTGCATGTGATATTTATAGACCAGCAGCTATAAAACAACTTCAAGTTGTTGGAGCACAATTGAACATTCCAGTTTATGCAAATGAGCAAAGTAAAGATGTTGTTCATATAGCAAAACAGGCAATGAATGTTGCAATAAGTAAACTTAATGATGTAGTTATTTTAGATACAGCAGGACGCCTTCATATAGACGAAGAACTTATGCAAGAATTAAAAAACATCAAGCAAAATGTTAAGCCACATGAAATCTTACTTGTTGTAGATTCAATGACAGGACAAGATGCAGTTAATGTAGCACAAAGCTTTAATGAGCAACTTGGAATAGATGGAGTTGTTCTTACAAAACTAGATGGCGACACCCGTGGTGGAGCAGCATTATCTGTTAAAAAAATTACAAATAAGCCAATTAAATTTGCAGCAACAGGTGAAAAACTTAGTGACATAGAAGTATTTCATCCAGATAGAATGGCTTCACGTATTTTAGGTATGGGAGATGTTCTCTCAATAATAGAAAAAGCTGAAGAATCATTTGATATGGAAGAGACAGAAAAGCTTGAAAAACAGTTAAGAAAAAAGGAATTTAATTTAAATGATTATTTAGCACAATTAAGACAAGTTAAAAAAATGGGTTCATTTTCATCAATACTTAAAATGATACCAGGAATGGCAAGTATCAAGGATTTAAAAATTGATGACAAAGAGTTTGTTAGAATTGAAGCAATGATTTGTTCAATGACTGCAAAGGAAAGAAGGAACCCTAAATTACTTAATGCATCTCGCAGAATTCGTATAGCTAAAGGCAGTGGCACTACAGTTCAACAAATAAATCAATTCATGAAGTCATACGAAATGACTCAAAAAATGATGAAAAAAGTTCAAGATGAAAAAAGTATGAAAAACATGATGAAAAAAATAAATTCAAATGACTTAAAAGGTCTCGTGAAATAGTTATTAATTTTAAAGCCTAATATAACATGTTGGGCATAAAATATATATAAGCTTTAGAAAGGAAGAGGTGAAAATTTATGGTAAAAATCAGATTAAAAAGAGTAGGTGCAAAAAAGGCTCCATTTTATCACATTGTAGTTGCAGATTCTAGAAATTCAAGAGATGGAAAAATTATTGAACAAATAGGAAGCTATGATCCAATGATTAATCCAGCAAAAATAGAAATTGATAAAGAAAAATATGCTGCATGGAAAAGAAATGGTGCAAGACCAACAGATTCTGTGAAATCTTTAGTTGAAAAAGCAAATTAGCTTAGGAGGCTCTTTATATGAAAGAAATTCTTGAAACATTAATTAAAAGCCTTGTTGAACATAAAGAAGATGTTATAATTTCAGAAAAAGAAGAAGGTAAAACAACAACTTATTCTGTAAAAGTAAATTCTTCAGATATGGGAAAAACAATAGGAAAGCAAGGGAAAATTGCTAAATCAATTCGTACAATTATGAAAAGCATAGGAGGAAAACAACACAAAAGGGTAAATATAGAATTTGAAGATTAAGAGGAGTTTACATATGCAACAATATTTTGAAGTAGGTCAAATTGTAAATACATTTGGAATAAAAGGTTTTATAAAAATAAAGCCATTTACAGATGAAGTATCAAGATTTGAAGAATTAAAAGAGATATATGTTGAACAAAAAAATAAAGAGCTTAAGGAAGTTAAAATTGAAAAAATTAGTTATCAAAAAGAGCTAGTTTTACTAAAATTAAAAGGAATAGATGATTTAACTCAAGCAGAAAAACTAAAAGGCTTATATCTTAAAATTTCTAGAAAAAATGCAAAAAAACTTCCAAAAGGAACTTATTTTATTGCAGATTTAATAGGAATGAATGTATACTCAGATGAAGGAAAACTACTTGGAAAACTAGATGATGTTTATTCAACTGGTGCAAATGATGTATATGTTGTAAAAAATGAAAATGGAATTCAAGTTTTATTGCCAGCTACACAAGAAGTAATTAAGCAAATTGACTTAGACAATGAAAAAATAATAGTTCATATGCTTGAAGGCTTAGTTTAAGAAAGGAAGCAAAATCAATGCAATTTGATGTTTTAACTCTTTTTCCTGAAATGTTTGAACCATTAAAGCATAGCATTTTAGGAAGAGCTCAAGAAAAGAATATAATAAATATTAATATTATAAATATTAGAGACTTTTCTAAAGATAAACACAAAAAAGTTGATGACACACCTTATGGTGGAGGTGCTGGAATGGTTATAAGACCAGATGTAGTATTTGATGCATTTAATTCAGTCCCTAATAAAGAAAAAGCAAAAGTTATTTTTTTATCACCTCAAGGTAAAACCTTAAACCAGCAAAAAGTAGTAGAACTGTCAAAAGAAGAACATCTTATTTTACTTTGTGGGCATTACGAAGGGATAGACCAAAGAGTATTGGATGAAATTGTAGATGAGGAAATTTCAATTGGAGATTATGTTTTAACTGGAGGAGAACTCCCAAGCATGGTTCTGATAGATTGTATTAGCAGGTATGTAGAAGGAGTTATTGCAAAAGACTCCACTAAAGAAGAATCTTTTTCAAATGGAATGTTAGAATACCCTCAATATACAAGACCAGAAATATTTTTAGGAAAGAAAGTACCAGAGGTACTTATTTCAGGTCATCATGAGAATGTAAACAAATGGAGAGAAGAACAATCAAAAAAAATAACCAAAAATAAAAGACCAGATTTAATGAAAGGAGGATATCAATAATGGATATCATAAAATCAATTGAACATGAACAATTAAAAAATAAAATCCCAAATCTTCACATTGGTGATACAGTAAGAGTTCATCAAAAAATTAAAGAAGGAAATAGGGAAAGAATTCAAGTATTTGAAGGAATAGTAATAAAAAAACAAGGTGGAAGTGTAAATGCAACTTTCACAGTAAGAAGAGTAGCTTATGGAGTAGGTGTTGAAAAAACATTCTTAATAAATTCTCCATTATTAGAGAAAGTAGAAGTAGTTAGAGTAGGTAAAGCTAGAAGAGCAAAATTATATTATTTAAGAGATAGAATAGGAAAAGCTGCTAAAACTAAAGAAGATTTAGGAGCAAGAATTGAAACTAAAGAGATTTCTATTAAAGAAGATATGATTGAAGAAGTGCCTGAAACAACAGAAACTATAAAGGAAGAAGAACCAATCACTACAGAAGAGACTCCAAAAGCAGAAAAAGCAGTTGAAAAAGATATAAAAGATGAAAAAACAAAAGAAAAAATTGAAAAATAAATTATTATAGCTTTGTAACATAAATGTAATATAAAAGACATAAAAAAAATATTGACGAATAATAAAAAAAGCGCTACAATAAAATCAGTTTTTGAGAGAACTTATATTTTATGGTATATTTTAAAAACAAAATATAAATAATAATAATAGTTTAAATAAAAGGAGAAAAATTATGAAAAAGGTAAATGTAAAGAAAGAAATTTTAGTTGTTTTATTTATAGCTGTTGCTGTAATTGCAATCTCTTCAAAGACATTTGCAACAGGAACATCAGAAAGTCCAATTCAAATACCTACAATTAATACAACAACAAATTCTGTAGTTACAAGTACAAATACAACAAATACAACGAATACAACAGCAGTGAATGTTTTAACGCCAGCAACGACAACAAATACAACAAGCAGCACATACAAAAATACAACTTTACCACAAACTGGTGAAAGTAGTGATTATGTTATTTTTACACTTATAGTTGTAGCAATTGTAGTTGCAGTATATGCATATAAAAAAATTAGAGAATATGATATTTAATTTAATTTAATAAAATGAATATTAGAATAGATAGTAAATACAACTATCTATTTTCTTTTGCTTTTATAACAATTCTATTTCCTTTTATTGCTTTACATGTAATAAGAGTTATTTCCCTTAGAGAATTTGTGTCCTGGGATAAACAAGAAGTATCTTGAGATGAAATTTCTTTCTTACTATAAATTTGGTAATTAATTTTATTTCCACTTAAGTCATATATTTGAATAATATCTCCAACTTCTAAAAGATGAATCTTTGCAAAATGAGTTTGATTTGCATAATTATGTCCTGCAATACATAAATTTCCAACTTCATTTGGCATAGGCCCATAAAAACGACATGGCGCAATTTCTAGTAGGTCATCTGATGTTTCAGATAATATAGGATATGTCAAATTTATTTTTTCAATTTTTAATAATCCTATAACAAAATAATATGAATTTCTTGTATCACTTGATAATTTCTGAGAAATATAGTTAGAATTTTTGCTTGTATACAAATTTTGAATTTCAAATTTTGACTTTAAATTTTCTGCAATTTTTTGATTTTTAAATGAATTGTATCTTAAATAAACGAAAACAATAATACAAATAATAATTATTAAAATAGAAACTATAAATAAAAGCTTCATTCTCCTAGGGTAACTAAAGATTAATTTGTCTTTTGTAAAATCTTGATATAATATTTGATTCATATAAAACATCCTCTTTGATTTAGTATTTACAAATTATAAAAAATAATTTAAAAAATTGAAAGAAAATGTTTCTTTTTTTTGCCCTATATGATAGAATGATATTCGAAAAATACACAAGGGGGACTTATGTATATGTCAGAAACAAAATACAAAAGAATCTTGCTAAAACTTAGCGGAGAGGCAATTGGTGGCAATGAAAAAAAAGGCATAGATAATGATACACTGGGAAAGATATGTGACCAAATAAAAATTATGGTAGACATTGGAGTTCAAGTTGCAGTAGTAGTTGGAGGAGGCAATTTTTGGCGTGGAAGAAATTCAAGCCAAATGGAAAGGACAACTGCAGACTATATGGGAATGCTTGCAACAGCAATGAATGGATTAGCATTGCAAGATTATCTAGAAACAAGAGGATTAACGACAAGGTTACAAACTGCAATAGAGATGAGAGAAATAGCAGAGCCATATATTAAAAGAAAAGCGTTAAAACATTTGAATTTAGGGAGAGTTTTGATATTTGCATGTGGAACAGGAAATCCTTTTTTTACCACAGACACAGCAGCAGCATTAAGAGCAGCTGAAATAGAAGCAGATGTTATATTACTTGCAAAAACAATAGATGGAGTTTATTCTGCAGATCCTAGAAAAGACAAAAATGCAATTAAATATGATAAAATCTCATACTTAGACATTTTAAATAAAGATTTGAAAGTAATGGACTCTACTGCAACATCTCTTTGCAAGGATAACAAAATACCATTAATAGTATTTGGAATAAACGAGCCAGAAAATATGGTTAAAATCATTAAAGGAGAAACCATAGGAACATTTATCAATTAATAAGAAAGGAAAGAAATTAATTATGGATTATTCAAGTATTGAAGAAAGAATGAAAAAAACAATTAGTGTTTTTGAAGAAAATTTATCAGAAATAAGAGCAGGAAGGGCTAATCCTGCAATATTAAATAAGATCACAGTAGAGTATTATGGAGCTCAAACACCAATAAATCAGGTTGCTGGAATTTCTGTTCCAGAAGCGAGACTTATAGTTATACAACCTTGGGATATAAGTGTTTTAAAAGAAATTGAAAGGGCAATTTTAGCATCAGATATTGGAATTACTCCAAACAATGATGGAAAAGTTATTCGTTTAAATTTCCCAGAACTAAATGAAGAGAGAAGAAAAGAAATTGTTAAAAATATTCGCAAAATGGGAGAAGAGTCAAAAATAGCAATTAGACAAATTAGAAGAGATGGCTTAGATGAATTTAAGAAAAAACAAAAAGATTCAGAAATTACAGAGGATGGCTTGAAGATAGCAGAAGAACAAATCCAAAAAATAACAGATAATTATGTTGAAAACATCGATAAAATATTAGACAAAAAAGAAAAAGAAATAATGACTTTATAAAACACAAGGAGAATACTAATGGAAGAAAAAACTATGCCAAAACATATAGCAATTATAATGGATGGAAATCGCAGGTGGGCAAGGCAAAAGGACTTAGACCCAAAGCTTGGGCACAAAGAAGGAGCAAAAACACTTGAAAAAATAGTTAGATATGCGAACAAAATAGGGATAAAGTATATAACAGTGTATGCATTTTCAACAGAAAACTGGAAAAGAGCACAAGATGAAGTAGGGGCACTAATGCTATTATTTCAGACCTATTTAGATGATTATTGCAGTAGGGCTGATACTGAAAATATTAAAATTAGAATTATAGGAGATGTATCTGCTTTATCTAAAAGAATGCAAAAGAGCATAAAAAGGAGCGAAGAAAAAACTAAAAATAATACAGGAATTACTTTTAATATAGCTCTAAATTATGGTGGAAGAGACGAAATTGTTAGTGCTGTAAAGAAAATTGCAAGTGATGTTAAAAAAGGAAAGTTAGAAATTGAGGATATAAATGAAAACACAATTTCAAATAATTTATATACAGCAGGACAACCAGATCCAGACCTTATTATACGAACAAGTGGAGAATTACGAACAAGTAATTTCTTGCCTTGGCAAATAGTTTATTCAGAATTTATATTCATAGAAAAGAATTGGCCAGATTTTACAGAAAAAGACCTAGATGATGCAATTATTGAATTTCAAAAAAGAAATAGAAAATTTGGTGGAAAATAGAGAGGGAAAAAATATGGACATAAAACGAACAGCTTCTGCGCTTATTGGTTTTCCAATAGTGGCAACAATACTTATATTTTGTAATAAATATGTTGTAGATATTACAATATGCTTAATTGCTATGATATGCTTGTATGAATATTTTCACTGCTTTAGAGGAGAAAAACAAACTAAAAAATTAAGTTATATTACATATATATCAGCTCTATCTATAGCATTATTACATATAATTCCTAAAGAATTTATGATTCAAATTTTAACCGCAATTATTCCTGTAGATGTTCTTGTATTATTTGCTTTTGTTGTTGTAACAGATATGAAGTACACTATAAAAGATATATCAATTACACTTTTTGGAATTTGCTACATAGTTATATTTTTGATGTTTATACCTATACTTAGAGAGTGTGAAAATGGAAGAATTCTAATATGGTATGCATTTATCACGGCGTGGGGAACGGACATATTTGCATATTTAATTGGAAAGAAATTTGGAAAACATAAATTCAGCAAAGTGAGTCCAAACAAAAGTATTGAAGGCTGCATAGCAGGAACAATAGGTGCAGTTGTACTAGCATTAATCTATACTGTAGTTTGCAATAAATATTTAGGTATGAATTTTAATTATTTATATATAATATTAATATCAATAATATTAAGTTTAGTAGGACAATTAGGAGATTTTTCAGCATCAAGTATTAAAAGATATGCAGGAATAAAAGATTTTGGAAATCTAATTCCAGGGCATGGAGGAATGCTTGATAGAATTGACAGTGTCATATTTATAGCACCATTTGCTTATTTCCTATTAATGCTACTATAAGTTTTAAAGGAGATTTTACTGTGTTAAACTTTTTACTAAATGCTGTAAAAATAATATTTGCTTTAGGGCTTCTTGTATTTATACATGAAGGGGGACATTTTATTGTAGCCAAAATATGTAGAATAAATGTATTAGAATTTTCAATAGGGTTTGGACCAATAATATGGAAAAGACGAGGAAAAGAAACTCAATACTCAGTAAGGGCAATTCCACTTCGGAGGCTATGTAAACCTTGAAGGGGAAGATGAACGAAGTGAGAAAGAAGGTTCATTTAGTAATGCAAGCATTCCAAAAAGAATGGCTGTAATACTAGCTGGAGGTTTTGTAAATATTATATTTGCAATAATTGTTTTTTACATACTCGTTGTATGTGTAAACATACCAAATTCAGAAAATTCTTTCGGAAAGACTTTATATTTTGCATTGCAAAAAACGGTAGAATTTTTATCTGTAGTATTTGAAAGTCTAAAAATGCTTTTCACAGGCAGAGTCACAATCAATCAGTTTATGGGACCAGTTGGAATATCCGAAACAATATCAAAAACATCAGGACTTCAAGATTATATATACTTATTATCACTAATATCTTTATCACTTGGAGTTACAAACCTCTTACCAATACCAGCATTAGATGGAGGAAAATTTGTATTACTTTTAATAGAAGCAATCAGAAGAAAAAAGTTAAATGAAAAAACAGAAACAACGATAAATTTACTAGGATTCGCTTTTATAATGACTTTTTCTTTATATGTTGCATATAATGATATTTTGAGAATTTTGTAAAGGGGAAAAAATAATGGAAGAAGAAAACAAAATAGAAATGTTTGAAGAAAAAATTAATAGTTTAAAAAAAGAAATGGAAAAAACAGAGAAATATTTGACGGATAAATTCGATGAATATGCAGAAGAAAATAACTATAGTAAAGAACTTGAAACATTAAAAAAACTTTGCCAAAAAATAATGGAACTTTATAAAACAAACGGAAAGAGAATAGATAAAATAGAAGAAAAAGTAAAGACAAAAATTACCACAAGTGGAGATGTAGTTGACGAAGCTCTATACAATAAGTATATTAAACAATTAGATATAGAATTTGCCAAAAAAGTTAAAAATATTCAAACTGACCATGAAAAACTTGAACTAAAAAGACAAGAAGAATTAACAAAATTAAAAGAAGACTATGAGAAATTTAAAAAAGACACTGAATCACTTTCACAAGAAAAATTAGATAACATTGAGGAAAAACTTGAAGAAGCAAAAAGAAAAATTGAAGAAATCCAAAAAGAAGAATTAATAAATCTGAAACAGGAATATCATAATTATTCTGAATCCTTACAAGAAGTTGCAAGTGAAAGTAAAGAAAAGTACAAAACTTTATTTGATAAATTCATTAAATCTCAAAATGATTTGCTTGAAAGACTTAAGCAAGAGCAAAATGAAAAAATTGAAAATGCTCAGAATACTACTAATAATATCTCTGAAAAAATCGAGGAAATTGAAGAAAAAGCCCAAAAGAATAATGAACTGTTTGATAACACAAAAAAGCAATATGAAGAAAAAATTAAACAGATAGAGGAACTTTTCAAAGATAAAAACAATGAAATAGAAGAATTCTTAAAAGAACAAGATAAAAAAATAAATGATACTATTTTAAATTTTGAGACTCAAAGTCAAAAGCAAGAAAAAAATAATGAAAATTTATATAATAAATATATTGAACAATTAAATAAAGAAATAGCAAAAAAAATTGAAGAACAACAAAAAGATGAATTTCAAAAAGAAAGCAAAAAGCTTCAAAAAGAATTAACAGATTTAACAGATCAGTTTAACAATGCATTACAAGGAATGTACGACAAGATAGAAGAAGGAAAGCAAGAAAATTATTCCAAAATTGAAAATAGCAAAAATGAATATAACAAACAAATAAAGAGTTTAATGTCACAATTTAACGAAGCACTTGCAGAATTACAAGAAAGTATTGAAGAGAAAAAAACAGAGATAGATCAAAGTAATGAGAAATTTGAAGAAAAAGAAAATGAACAAATAAGGAAAAACAAGGAGCAATTTGAAGACCAAACCAAACAAATAAAAAAATTATTTGAAGAAGAAAATACCAAAATTAAAGATGCACTTGCAATTATAGAGGCACAGAAAACAGAACAAGAAAAAGCAAATAAAGATTTATATACTAACCATTTTAAGAAATTAAGTCAGGAAATTAATGAAAGACTTAATATGATTCAAAAAAATTATGATAACCTTGAAGAAAAAAAGCAAGAAGAATTAAAAAAGCTAAGAATAGACCATGACAAATTTGAAGAAAATATTAAAATATTAGAACAAGAAAAAACAGATAATCTAAATAAAAAATTTGAAGAAACAGCGAAGAAAATTGAGGAACAACAAAAAGAAGGGTTAATAAATTTAAAACAAGAATATTATAATTATTCTGATTTTTTACAAGATATTATATCTAAAAAAGGTGAAGAATCAAAAGAATTATTTGACCAATTTAAACAATCTTTATTAGAAGATACTGCAAGTGTAAAGCAAGAACAAGATAGTAAAATTGAAATCATTCAAAACACTGCAAATGAAATTTTAGAAAAATTTGCAAAAGTTGAAGAAGCAACGAATAAGTGTGAGGAATCACTAAATAGCGTAAACGAAAACTTGATTACATCAAATAAAGAAGATTTCAAAAAAATGAAGCAGCAGTTTAACAATGTCATTATACAACTTCAACAAAAAGTAAATAATACAAACCAATTAATAAATACACAAATTAAAAATTTAGAAAAAGAACAACAAGAAAAAATATTACAACTTCAAGATAAAAACAATAAATATTTGCAAGACATCCAAGAAAAAATAGATGAAGGTAATATTAAAAGGAATAAGGCTCTAGAAGTTTTAAACAACCAAATAAATGAGAAAATAGATATAATCAACAAACTCAATGAGCAAAGCGAATATCAAAGAGCAATTACAACTCAGATTCTAAATGAAAATGATGCAATTACAGCTACTGTAAATGAAACAATTGAAAAAAATAATGAAATCCTTAAGAGATTTGAGGAGATAAAAAAATCTACAGAAAAATATGAAGCAAAAGCAGCAAGAGTCCAAGTAGAAAACAAAAATATACAAGAATATATTGGACAAGTTCAAGAAGACAATCAAAATATTCATGAGTGTATTCAACAACTTCAATATGAGAATGAAAGATTTCAAGAATATGTAAAACAGACTCAAAATGAAAATGATAAAATACACGAGAGTAACAAAGAATTACAAGAGGAAATAAAAAAACTAAAAGCTGGAAATTTTAAAAAATTAATTGAACAGTTACAATCTAAAAATGAAAAGCTAGAGAACAAATTAAGTGAATCACAAGAAGACAATAAAAGATTAGCTGAAAAGTTAACAAAATTGGAAGAAGAAAATTCTGAGATTAAAGAAATTTCTACAACAGAAGAGCAAGTAAATAAATTAGTAGATAAGAAGATAAAATCTGCATTATCTGGTATTAAGTTAAATTTTGGTTCTTTATTAGGTGGATTATCATCATTAAATGTTGAGAAAGATGATGATGAAGATAGCGAAAATATTGCTGTAAAACCTAAAAGAACAAAACTATCAACTACAAGAACACAGGTAGCAAAGACTTCAACATCTAAAACTCCAGCCACAAAAATTTCTACAACAAAGACAACAAGAAATATTACAAACCAAAAAGCAGATAGAGAAACTATTGAAGAAAAACAACCAATTAGATTTGAAAGAAAAGTAGTAGAAGATTCAGTAAGTAGTAAAATAACAAAAGAACAAATTTATAGACCAATGCCAATAAAAGAAGCAGCAGACTCAATAATTGAAGAAAAAAATGATAATAAACCAAAGAGAATATTTGATAACAAAAACAATGTACAACAAACACATATTTTGGGCTTATTTGATACAGATGAAGATGTTTATTAAAATACAATTTTAAATCAGGGGGCACGTAATGAATCAGGATGAACTAAAACAAGTAAAGAATGTTTTTAAAGATTATAGGTCAATAAATAGAGAACTATTAGAAGCAAAAATAAAGTTAATGAATTTGTTTAAAAAAACAAATTCATTACAACTTGTTTTACTTACAACTAAACAGATAAAAATTAGAGATATAAGCTCCTTTGAAAATTATTTAAAATCTCGTTTTGGAATAAGAGAAACCTCTGTCAAAGTTGAAACGCAAGAGGCTGAAGATTTGCAGCAAGGGGGCTCTTGTGAGACAAACGAGTTACAAGATAACTCTAAGGCAATAGAAAAAGAATGGACTGACATTATTGACTATATCTCAAATAAACATCCAATGACAAAAGCAATATTAAATAATAGTATAATTTCAATAGATGGAAGTGTAGCAAATGTAATGCTACAATTTAAAGGAAAACAATTTTTATTAGCCAATAAATTTGATAATATATTGGCTAATTTATTGCTTGACATCTATGGAAAAAGATATAAAGTAAGCTATACAGAAGATGTTTCAGAAGAACTTATAAACAGAAAAAAAGAATATGCAGAAGAAATTCAAAAGCAAGAAATAATTAAATTACAAAAACAATCAATTCTTGATGTAGAGCAAAATAAGAAAGAAAATATTAATGCAAAAGAAGAAAAGCAGGAGCAGGAATTTTATGACGCAAATTCATTTGTTACACCAATAGATGACAAAGATATAACAATAGAAGATGAAGCATATATCCAAGAACTTAATGAAATAAATAAAGAAGAAAATATTATCTTAGGTTCTGTTTCAAAAGCAAAAGAAAATCTATGTAAAATTAAAGATATAGAAGCAAGTAATAAAAGAATTACAATTGAAGGAAAAATTGTGAGTTGTGAAGCACGAGAAACCAAGACGGGTAAAGGAATGCTTATTTTTGACATATATGATGGAACAGGAATAATTACTTGTAAATCATTTACTAAAAACATAGAAGAAGGAAAAGAAGTTGCAGATAAAATAAAGAATGCAAGTGGTATAAAACTAATTGGAAAAGCAGGGCTTGATTCATACGCAGGTGATGTAACAGTTATGGCAAACACTATAGCTCAAATAAATGGAGACAATTTTCCAAAGATTCCTTCTGAAGATGAGAATTCACCTTTAATTTTGGGAATGAATGAGAACATAAAAGAACCACTTATAAAAATTCAAGATTTAAATGTTGATTCTGGCAATGTTTGTATAGATGGCGAAGTTATCGCAATGGAGTCAAAGGAAACCAAAAGTGGAAAGATAATTTTAAGCATAGATATTTATGATGGCTCTAGTACAATGACATGTAAATGCTTTTTAACCAAAGAAAATCAGAAAAAGGTAATAGGTAAAATTGAAAATTCAAAAGGCATTAAATTAGCAGGTAGAGCTCAAATGGACACCTTCACAAATGAGATTACAATTATGGCAAACACAATAGTTACTTCAACAGGAATAAAAAGAGAAACAAGAATGGATAATGCAGAAGTTAAAAGAGTTGAACTTCATATGCATACAAAAATGAGTCAAATGGATGGTGTGTCAGAAGCAACAGATTTAATAAAAAGGGCAATGAAATGGGGAATGAAATCAATTGCAATTACAGATCATCGGAGTTGTTCAAGCCTTTCCAGATGCTCACAAATTACTCGGATTTGACAATCCTGATATGAAGATAATATATGGAGTTGAAGCATATTTAGTACCAGATAAAACGGTAAGCATTGTTTCAAATCCAAAAGGTCAAGACTTTGAAAATGCTACATATTGTGTTCTGGACTTAGAAACTACTGGGCTTTCATTTAGAACAGATAAAATCACAGAGATAGGAATTATGAAAGTGAAAGATGGAGAAGTAATAGATGAATTTTCTACATTCGTAAATCCTGAAAGGCCAATACCACAAAGAGTTGTAGAAGTAACGAACATTACAGATGAAATGGTCAAAGATGCAGAAACAATAGATAAAGTTTTTCCCAAGATGTTAGATTTTATAGGAGATAGTATAATTGTTGCTCATAATGCAGATTTTGATGTTACTTTCTTAAAGTATAATGCTAAAGAATTAGGATATTCTTTAGAAAACACATCACTTGATACATTAAGACTTTCAAAATATCTATTCCCAGACTTTAAAAAATACAAATTAGGTATAATTGCTGAGAAGCTTGGAATACAAGTAGACGTTGCACACAGAGCTTTAGATGATGTAGACACAACAGTAAAAGTTTTAAAAGTAATGTTTGATATGTTAAAAGAAAAAGGCGTTAAAAAAATTGAAGACATAGATAAATTAGAAGATGGAAATATAGACTATAAAAAACTCCCAAGTTATCATGCTATAATACTTGCAAAAGATTATGTGGGGCTTAAAAATCTATATAAGCTAGTTTCAATATCACATTTACACTATTTTTATAAAAAGCCTCGTATTTTAAAATCTATTTATAAAAAATATTCAGAAGGATTAATAATGGGAAGCGCTTGTGAGGCAGGAGAACTATATAGAGCAATTTTGGCTGGAAAAGATGACGACGAAATAGAAGAAATTGCCAAAGACTACGACTACCTTGAAATTCAGCCAATAGGAAACAATATGCATTGGGTAAGAGAAGGAGTATTACCAGATGCAAGAGCTTTGCAAGATATAAATAGGAAAATTGTAGAAGTAGGCGAGAAACTTGGAAAACTTGTTGTAGCAACATGTGATGTACACTTTTTAGATCCACAAGACGAAATATATAGAAGGATATTACTTGCAGGACAAGGATATGATGATGCAGATGAACAAGCACCATTGTATTTACGAACAACAGAAGAAATGTTAAAAGAGTTCGAATATTTAGGATCAGAAAAAGCATATGAAGTTGTTGTAACAAACACAAATAAAGTATCAGATATGTGTGAAAGAATAAGTCCAATTTCACCAGAAAAATGTCCTCCATACATTGAAGGATGTGAACAAACAATAAAAAATATTGCATTTAACAAGGCACATGAATTATATGGAGATCCTCTACCACAAATTGTTCAAGAAAGACTTGATAAAGAACTAAATTCAATTATAAAAAATGGATTTTCTGTTATGTACATAATTGCACAAAAACTCGTATGGAAATCAAATGAAGATGGTTACATAGTTGGCTCAAGAGGTTCTGTTGGTTCATCTTTTGTTGCAAATATGACTGGAATTACAGAAGTAAATTCACTTCCGCCACATTATAGATGTCCAAAATGCAAATATTCAGATTTTACAGATTATGGATATGCTTGTGGATTTGATCTTCCAGATAAAGATTGCCCAAAATGTGGAACAAAAATGGTCAAAGATGGAATAGATATTCCATTTGAAACTTTCTTAGGGTTTAATGGAGACAAAGAGCCAGATATTGACTTAAACTTTTCTGGAGAATATCAAGCAAAAGCACATAAATATACTGAAGTAATATTTGGAAAAGGAACTACATTTAAAGCAGGAACAGTAGGAACAGTTGCAGATAAAACAGCTTATGGTTATGTAAAAAAATATTATGAAGATAGAAATATTCCTATAAATAATGCAGAAGTTGCTAGAATTGCACAAGGTTGTACAGGAATAAAAAGAACAACAGGGCAACATCCAGGAGGAATTATAGTTGTTCCAAAAGGTAGAGAAATATATGAATTTACTCCAATACAGCATCCAGCAGATGACCCTAATTCAGATATTATAACAACACATTTTGATTATCACTCTATAGACCAAAACCTTTTAAAACTAGATATTCTTGGACATGACGATCCTACAATGATTCGTATGTTATATGATATAACAGGAATAGACCCTACAAAAGTGCCACTTGACGATAAGGCAACTATGAGTATTTTTAGTTCAACAGATGCATTAGGAGTTACACCAGAACAAATAAGAAGCAAGGTAGGAAGCTATGGAGTACCAGAGTTTGGGACAAAATTTGTTAGAGGAATGCTTGTAGACACAAAGCCTACAACATTTGATGAATTAATTAGAATTTCAGGATTATCACATGGTACTGATGTATGGCTTGGAAATGCACAAGAGCTTATAGAAAATGGAACAACAACTCTAGAAAATTCAATATGCTGTAGAGATGATATTATGATTTACTTAATAAAAAAGGGACTAGAACCAAACCATGCTTTCAAAATAATGGAAGCTGTTCGTAAAGGTAAAGTTGCAAAAGGAAAAGAACCTAAATGGACAGAATATAAGGAAATGATGAAAGAACATGATGTTCCAGACTGGTATATAAAATCTTGTGAGAAAATCAAATACATGTTTCCAAAAGCACATGCAGCAGCTTATGTAACAAATGCCTTTAGGATTGCATGGTTTAAGGTACATAAACCAGAAGCATATTATGCAGCATATTTCACAATTCGTGCAGATGAATTTGACAGTGAAATAATGTGCTATGGAGAAGACAGGGTTAAAAACAAAATGAAAGAAATAGACTTAGCAGGGAATAATGCAACAACAAAAGACAAAAATATGTATGCAATATTAGAGCTTGTACTAGAAATGTATGAAAGAGGCATAAAATTCTTGCCAATGGACTTATATAAATCACATGCAACAAAGTTTTTAGTAGAAGATGAAGGAATTAGACCACCTTTAAACAGTATTCCAGGACTTGGAACAGTTGCAGCAGAAGGAATAGAAAAAGCTAAAAAAGACGGAACATTTATGTCTATAGATGATATGCAAATTCGTTCTAAAGTTGGGAAATCTGTTATAGAACTTTTACAAAAATTTGGTTGTTTAAAAGGTATGAGTCAGTCAAATCAAATGAGCTTATTTACATAAAACTCACACAAGCTTTACTATTATATAGTATTAGATACAGGAGAAACAATAATGTTTGAAAATGCATTAACAATAGAACAAATTTTTAATACCAAAAATTTTATAATATATTTAATTATTATAAATTTAATTACATTTTTAGCAATGTTTATAGATAAGAAAAAAGCAGAACAAAGCAAATGGAGAATAAGTGAGAAAGCATTATTTATTTTAGCTATATTTGGTGGTAGCGTTGGAGGAATAGCAGGAATGTATATATTTAGACATAAAACGAAGAAAAAATATTTTGTTATTGGTTTTCCTGCAATTCTAATTATTGAAATAATATTATATTTTATGTAACAGGAGAGTTATACCAATTTTGCTGTTATATAAAATAGATAAAAGTTAAAACATTAAAAAAACGAGGTAAAATATGAAAGAAGAATTTATAGAATTATTAAGGCAAACAAATAGAGAAGGAATAGAAAATTTAATAGATTTCTTAAATAAAACAGATTTCTTTGAAGCGCCTGCAAGTACAAAATTTCATGGATGCTACAAAGGAGGACTTCTTGAGCATAGTATAAAAGTTTATGAAATATTAAAAAACAAAACAGAAGACTCAGATACTGTAAAAATAGTTGCATTATTACATGATGTTTGCAAAGCAAATTTTTATAAAGTAGATTATAGAAATGCAAAAAATGCACAAGGGATATGGGAAAAAGTTCCCTATTATACAATAGATGATACAATACCTTATGGACATGGAGAAAAGTCTGTAATGATGATTTCAGAATTTATAAAACTTACACCAGAAGAAAGATATGCAATTCGATGGCACATGGGATTTACAGAACCAAAAGAATTATATTCAACAATAGGAGCAGCATACAAGAAATATCCATTGGCACTTTTAATTCATGAGGCAGATTTAGAGGCAACATATTTTTATGATATATAAAAGAGAAAGGGGATTAAACAAATTTGTTTAATCCCCTTGTTTAGATTACATAAGATATAGATGTGATTTAGAATTTTGTGCTCCAGGATTTAACTAGCCCATATCCATCAATCCTGAAAAAATAATCACGGCCAAGTAACCCAACAGCTTTACAACTAACTTCATCTGCAACAAGTGTTGAATAAATAACTTTTGATTCTTTAGAACCGTGATTTATCAACACAAGCTTAAGGTTGTCAAATTTTTTTAGGAAGTCCAAGAGCTCATCCTGTTTTGCATGTGCAGAAAATTCAGCTGTTGTTTTTACATCAGCTTGCTTTTTAATTTGTAGACCAGAAACCTCAATATAGTTATCATTTGCACAATCCATAAGATGTCGACCAAGTGTTCCTTCAGCCAAATAGCCAGTAAAATGAATAAGAGCATTTTTCTTTGATAAATATACTGGCAAGTATGTTTGTGCTGGTCCATAAGAGCCCATGCCAGAAGTTGTGAGAATAATTTTGCAATTATTGTTTGCAAGAAGAGCTCCTCTCATTTCTGAACCATCTACATAGTAAAAATTGGCAGGCTTAAAATCTTTGGCTTCATTTTTGATAGAAAGCTTTGGATACATGTCTGTGTATTTCCGGCATAGTTTGCCATCATAGTAAATTGGAATATTTCTATCTAATAATCCAGAATCTTGCCACTTTTTAAGAGTAAACATGACTTCTTGTGACCGACCAAGCGAAAATACAGGAATTAAAACTTCTTTTCCTTTAGAAAGAGCATCTAAAACATTATCCTGAAAAACGGAAACAATTTCGGAACTCTTCATATAACCATATGTTGATTCCTGAATAATTGTTAGTGGCAACTGACGAACCCACTTTGGAATTTCAGGAACATTAAAAAACATATTTTTATTATTGTAGTCACCAGTGTAAAGTAAATTAATGTTTTCAAAATGTTCAATATGATTATGATACGAGATTTGAACCAAAATTGTAGCAGCACCCTGCAGATGACCATTTTTGAAAAATGTAACTTTAATGTTATCATCTAACTTAATGGTTTCTTCAAAATTTACAGGAACTGTTCTAGATAAAGTTTCTTCAACATCAGACTCTGAAAAAAGCGGTTGTTCATTAAGTACCTTAGCTCTACGATTTAAAATTTTAAAGCTATCACTCAATGCTGGTTTTAATAAACAAACAGAATCATTTGACATGTAAATTTTTTCAGAATATCTTTGATTTACAAGGAGAGGAAGTCTCCCACAATGATCAACATGAACATGTGTTAAAAAAACGTAATCAATGTTCTCTACTTTAAAAGGTAAGCTTTTATTTAAATCTGAATATTGAGCTTCTTGAAACAAACCACAATCAACAACAAATTTCTTCGTAGTGCCATCAGGCAATTTCACAACATTTAAAATGCATGATCCAGTTACTTCATTGTGCATAGCCATTATGTCTACATAAAACCGATTTTTGCTACTCATATGTAATTTATTCTCCTTTCATATTTAAAATGCTTAAATATGCTTCTGTAAATAAAATCTACTACAATTTAATTTTAACACGTAAATTATATAAAAACAAGAATAACTAGAAAATTATTGCAATATTTCCAAAATTGTGATATTATATTAACATAATTTAGTTACAGTAGTTACTCATAATTATGAGAATATGCGGAGGAAAGAAAATTATGAATAAACGGTGTTTAACTTTTACAATAACTCAAAATGGCAAAGATTATTCTATTATGGTTGATGTGGAGGAACTTAAAGAGTTAATTAAAAAACTAAATTTCCAAAATGCAGATGATATATCTATTCCGATTGAAGCAAAAGATGGAGAAGAATTACAGCCTATAAAAATCAATATATCTAAACTTTTCAGAGTGATTAAACAAGTTGAGCTTGCAAATCCTATTATTCCATTTTGGCTAAATAGCTATATTATTGATCTTACAAGAATTTATTCACAAAGACACCCTGCAAAAACTACAGGCAGAGATGATGAAATCGAAAAAATATGGTTTTATCTATCCCAAAAAACAAGAAACAATGTTTTCTTAGTAGGAGAAGCAGATGTTGGCAAGACGAGAATTGCAAATGAAATTGTACGGCAAATTGCAACAAATGAATGTCCAAAGGAATTTTATGATTATAGGGTAATTCAAATTAATGCACAGGAACTTGTTAATAAGAAAGATTCAAAAATTTACCATTATATTATTTCCTTTGTGGATAAATTTTTGAGGAATAATAAAAATAATATAGTTCTTTACATTGATGGAATAATTTATTGGAAAACAGAATATGAACTAATAAAACTCTTATATAAAGTTATAATGGCATATCATATTCCAGTTCTTGCAACGGAAAGAACCGACAGCTTCGAACAGTATTTTCTAAGTGATTCTGCTATCTCAAAATATTTGAATTATATTGTTATAGAAGAACCTGAACTTGAAGAGTTGGAGTCGCTTCTTTCTGATCATATTAAGCATCTAGAGCAAAAGTATAAAATTAAAATTTCACGGGAGATGATTAAGTTTGCAATCTTCACATCTGTACTCTCAAATACAGAATCTGCAAATCCAGGAAAAGCAGAGAATGTATTAGAAAGAGCTTTTCTTGAGGCAAAAAGAAAAGATAAATCAGAAGTAGGAAAAGACAACATATTAAGCTGCTATAATTCATATACTAAATTGTATAACAGCTTCTCAGAGGAAAGTAAAAAAATAACAGCATATCACGAAGCAGGACATTATGTTGTAACAATGTTTTGTAAAAATGTGGTAGATATGAAAATTGCTTTTGTATCTATTCTGCCAATGATGGATTTCTATGGAGTAAACTGGCCATATCATGTTCTTGGGGAAAATGCAAATTATACCAAGGAATATTTTATTGAACAGATTGCTATTTGTTTTGGAGGACGCATTGCAGAAAAGAGAAAAACTAGCAAAGAGTCAACAGGAGCATCAAACGACTTGTATCAAGCAAATACTATTGCAGAAAATATGGTTATGGTATATGGTTTTGCAACAGGAAACAGGAGTTATACTACTTTAGAAGGTTATTCAAAGAAATATATTATTTCTGATACTAAGAAGGAGGAGATTGACAAGCAAGTTCAAAAATATGTTGATATTGGAAACAGACTAGCTGAACGAATTATAAATGAAAACATTGAGCTTGTAACTCAAATTGCAGAGACACTGTTAAAAGAAGAAATCATGACAGGAGAAGAACTTTTTAAGATAGTAAAGGAATATCAGCAAAATAAGACCGAATAATTTTCACAAATCTCAAAGAAATTCAAGATGCAGGCACAGTAAATACTGTGCCTGTTTTTTGAGAAAATATCTTGACTTAGAAATCCTATAAATATATAATTGATACATAATAAATAGGAAAGGGAGGAATTTATTATGCCACTAGTAACTACTGAAAAAATGTTTAAAAAATCAATGAATGAGCACTTTGCAATAGGTGCATTTAATGTAAATAATATGGAAATTATCCAAGGAATTGTAGATGCTGCAGCTGAAAATGAATCACCTGTAATTTTACAAGCATCTTCAAGTGCAATCAAATATGCAAGAATAGGATATTTAAAGAAAATGGTAGAAGCAGCTTTAGAGGAACATCCAGAAGTTCCAATTGCACTTCATTTAGATCATGGTCCAGATTTTGAGACTTGCAAAATGTGTGTAGATGCTGGATTTACATCAGTTATGTTTGATGGTTCAAAATATGATTTTGAAGAAAATATAAGACTAACAAAAGAAGTTGTAGATTATGCTCATAGCCACGGAATAGTAGTAGAAGCAGAGCTTGGAAAACTTGCAGGAATTGAAGATGATGTTAATGTTACTGAAAATGATGCAATGTATACAGATCCACAGCAAGCAAAAGAATTTGTAGAAAGAACAGGCTGTGACTCACTTGCAATTGCAATAGGAACAAGTCATGGAGCTTATAAATTTAAAGGAGAACCACGCTTAAGATTTGATATTCTAGCAAAAGTAAAACAGCTAATACCAAATACACCAATAGTTTTACATGGTGCTTCAACAGTTATACCAGAACTTGTAGAAACATGTAATAAATATGGCGGAAATATTCCAGGGGCAAAAGGAGTACCAGATGAAATTCTTCATGAGGCAAGTCAAAAAGGAGTTTCAAAAATAAATGTAGATACAGATTTGCGTTTAGCAATGACCTCTGAAATAAGAAAAGTACTTTCAGAAGATCCATCAGTATTTGACCCTAGAAAATATTTGACTCCAGCAAGAGCAAAAGTTCAAGAAACCGTATCTCATAAAATGAGAGATGTATTTGGCTCAAGTAACAAAATATAATAATTTGCTAAAAGCAATAGAAAATTTCTAAAGAAGTTTTTTAGAAGAATGAAGAGGAGACATGAAAAGTAATCGATAAAGATTATTTTTCATGTCTCTTTAAATCATTCATTTGCAAAATTATTTCTGATAGTTAAATTTGATTTCTTAATTTTAATTGCACAGCAATTTCATGCTCTTGTTGTTTTTTCTTTAAGTCTTCTCGTTTATCGTATAGCTTTTTGCCTTTGCCAATTCCGAGTTCTAGTTTAACTCTGCTTCCTTTAAAATAAAGATTAATTGGAACAAGCGTATATCCTTTTTGCTGAAGCATACCTATAAGTTTGCGTATTTCTTGCTTATTTAACAAAAGCTTCCTTGGTCTTAAAGGATCTTTATTAAAGATATTCCCATGCTCATAAGGACTGATATGCATAGAATAAATATAGCATTCATCTTTATCTATTGTAGCATAACTATCTTTTAAATTAACTTTTCCGCTTCTAACAGATTTTATTTCAGTACCAGTTAAAACAATTCCAGCTTCAATAGTATCAATAATTTCATAATTGTGTCTTGCCGTAGGATTTTTAGCAATTAGTTTAATTTCTTCTTTAGACATATAAATTACCTCGTTTCTAAAACTGATTTGCATTTAAACATATAAGAACTAATCTTGATTACTTTTTTCATTATAGCATAATAACAAACTAACTGCAAATATATGTAAAAATGTTATTGCCATTTTTGACAATAACATTTAAAGTTAACTATTGTTTTTGTTATAGGAATCGTTCTTTTGCTTTCCATAGAATATAACCATTCCAACTATAATTGCACCAAAAACAGCCACTATAAGCCACGCCCAAGCTGTACTATTCATTCCTAAAAAAGTGGCATCATTATTTGTTGTTGCGGATGTTTTATTTGCAGTATAATTATTTGTGTCAGATGTCATGCCTTCTATTCCATTTTCAGCATTATTCATTCCTTTATTTATACCATTTGTAGCCCCATCTACCATATTTCCAGCACCATTTACTACATTTTTAACACCATTACCGACAGTGTCTGCAGCATTTTTCATTCCATTTCCAACATCATTAAGCATATTGGTTGTAGCAAAACAAGATGAACTAAAAAGAATAATAAATAAACTAATGGTAATAGCTAATATTGTTTTTGCCTTCATAATAAAATCCTCCTCGTAAATTTCGTATTTTATAATTTTAAAATTATAAAAGCTTCTTTATTATTATTCTTTTTTAAAACTAAAATATTCAAATTAAACAAATGCTCAAAAATTTCCATTTTTCGTTGAAATTTTGTATGTTTATAAAAAAAGAAATATGTTTTTACATATTTCTCTAAATTTTTTAAAGTATTAAGAATGCATACGAATTAGTATTGCAATTCCAAGTAAGATTAAAACAATTCCAACTACAATGAGTAGTATATTTAAAATATTACTTAAACTTAGTGCATCTGATTGAGTAGAAGAAGAAGTAGTGGTAGTACTTACAGTTGTAGATGGAGTAGAAGATAGAACTGTATTGGAATTTGTTGAAGAACTTGATGTTGAAGTATTTGTTACATCTGATGATGTATTCAATTCTACATTATTGTCTTCTTCTGTTAAATTCATATTAATATCTGTTGCATAGCAAATATGTGCAACAAATAAAAAACTAATTAAAACTATAAATAAAATTCCTATTGTTTTTTTCATATTATAAACCCTCCATAAAATGTTTCACTTTTGTATAAACTACATATATAGTATTATTTTTATTCAAAAATGTCAAGAAGAAATCTGCAAAAAATTAGTCATTTACAATTTGGTCTGCAAACAAAAAAACGAACATTTTTTCTATTAGATCTTGAACTTTATGTATAAAAATGGTAAAATACACTTTGTAAAGAAAAGGGGAGAAAGTACTAATGTTTGAATTAGTTTCAGAATATAAACCAACTGGAGATCAACCAGAAGCAATCAAATATTTATCAGATGGAATAAAACAAGGAAAAAAATTCCAAACATTGTTAGGTGTTACAGGTTCAGGAAAAACTTTTACAATGGCAAATATAATTGCAAATGTTCAAAAGCCAACACTTGTTTTAGCACACAATAAAACACTTGCGGGGCAATTATACAGTGAATTTAAAGAATTCTTTCCACATAGCCAAGTGGGATATTTTATATCTTATTTTGACTATTACCAACCAGAAGCATATATTGCTCAATCAGATACATATATAGAAAAAGATTCATCTGTAAATGACGAAATAGATAAACTTCGTCATTCAGCAACCGCTTCTTTATTTGAAACAAGAGATGTAATAATAATTGCATCTGTTTCATGTATTTATGGTTTAGGAGATCCAATAGATTATGAACACCAAACAGTTTCACTTCGTCCAGGAATGAAAGTAGAAAGAAATACATTACTTAAAAAACTTATAGACATGCAATATACAAGAAATGAACTAGATTTTAAAAGAGGAACATTTAGGGCTAAAGGAGATATTGTAGAAATATTTCCATCAGATGAATCTGAAAATGCAATTCGAGTAGAACTATGGGGAGATGAAGTAGAAAAAATAAATCAAATAAATCCTGTTACAGGTAAAGTTACAGCATTAAGAGAACATGTTTGGATTTTCCCAAACTCTCATTATGTTACAACAAAAGACAAAATGGAAAGAGCTCTACAAACAATAGAACAAGAAAAAGAAGAAAGGGTTAAATGGTTTAAAGACCATGGCAAGTTATTAGAAGCACAAAGAATAGAAGAAAGAACAGACTTTGACATTGAAATGATGAAAGAAACAGGATTTTGCCAAGGAATAGAAAATTATTCAAGACATATTAGTGGAAGGGCACCTGGAAGTGCACCATACACTTTATTTGATTATTTTCCAAAAGACTTTTTATTACTTATAGACGAGTCTCATGCTACAATTCCACAGGTAAGAGCAATGTATAATGGGGATAAGGCTAGAAAAGATTCCTTAGTAGAATATGGTTTTAGACTTCCATCTGCTTATGACAATAGACCACTTACATTTAAAGAATTTGAAGAGAGAATAAATCAATGTATATTTGTTAGTGCTACACCTGCAGAATATGAAAAAGAAAAATCTCAGGGGAATATTGTAGAGCAAATTATTCGTCCAACAGGACTACTAGATCCTAAAATAGATGTTAAACCTGTTACAAATCAAGTAGACGACTTGATAGAACAAATAAGAGAACGTGCAGAAAAAAATGAAAGAATTTTGGTTACGACTCTTACTAAAAAAATGGCAGAAGATTTATCTGCTTATTTGGCTGAACTTGGAATTAGAGTTAAATATATGCATTCAGATATCAAAGCACTTGAAAGACTTGAAATAATTCGTTCTTTAAGGCTTGGAGAATTTGATGTTTTAGTTGGGATAAATCTTCTTCGTGAAGGGCTTGACATTCCAGAAGTTTCACTTGTAGCAATACTTGATGCAGACAAAGAAGGATTTTTGCGTTCAGAACGCTCTTTAATTCAAACAATAGGTAGGGCTGCAAGAAACACAAATGGAAAGGTTATAATGTATGCAGATGAACTTACAGAAAGTATGGAAAAAGCTATATCTGAAACAAATAGAAGAAGACAAATACAAGAGAAATATAATAGGGATCATAATATAACTCCCAAAACAATTCAAAAGTCTATTAGAGACAGTGTAAAGGCAAGCATTGTAGAAGAAGCACAACAGCAATATAACATAGATAAAGAAGCAGACTTACAAGAAATAATAGACAAGATGACAGACGAAATGCTAAAATATGCACAAGAAATGGAATTTGAGAAGGCTGCAGAATTAAGAGATAAGATTAAGGAGTTAACAAAAGAACTATAAGGCTGAAAAAAATTACAGTTTTGAAATTGATAAATTTCATTTAGGACTTTGGTTACATACAACCTTGAACAACTTTAAAAGCAAATAAAATTGGGGGCAAATTAAAAATATGAATGATAAAATAATAATAAAAGGAGCAAAACAGAACAATTTAAAAAATATAAATTTAGAGATACCAAGAGATAAATTAATTGTTTTAACAGGTCTATCAGGCTCTGGTAAATCTTCACTTGCATTTGATACATTATATGCAGAAGGACAAAGAAGATATGTAGAAAGCCTATCAAGTTATGCAAGACAATTCTTAGGATTAATGGAGAAACCAGATGTAGAATCAATTGAAGGACTTTCTCCTGCAATTTCAATAGACCAAAAAACAACATCTAAAAATCCTCGTTCAACTGTAGGAACAGTTACAGAAATATATGACTATTTGCGTTTACTATATGCAAGAGTAGGCGTTCCTTATTGTCCAAATTGTGGCAAAAAGATAGAAAAGCAAACCATAGATCAAATGGTAGATAATATTCTAACACTGCCAGAAGACACAAAAATTCAGGTTTTATCTCCAATTGTTCGTGGAAGAAAAGGAGAGTTTATAAAACAATTACAAGGATTTCAAAAAGAAGGATTTGTTCGTGCAAGAGTGGATGGAGAAACTGTTGAACTTGAAGGCGAATTAAATATAGACAAAAAGAAAAAACATAATATTGAAATAATTGTAGATAGATTAGTTATAAAAGAAGGAATTCGCTCTCGTCTTACAGAAAGTGTTGAAATTGCTCTTAAGCATGCAAATAACTTAGTATTAATAGAAGATGCTACTCATAAAAAAGAAACTCTTTATAGTGGAAATTATGCATGCCCAGACTGCAATATTAGCTTCGACGAATTAACACCTCGTATGTTTTCGTTTAATAACCCATTTGGAGCATGTCCAACATGCACAGGACTAGGATTTTTAATGAAAATGGATGAGGATCTTATAATTCCAGATAAAAATAAAACATTATATGATGGGATAAAAGCATTTGGAGCAAGCACCATGAAGAAAGGCGATACTATGGCTAAGATGTATTTTGAAAGTATTGCAAAACATTATGGTGTAAAAATAAAAGGAGTTCCAATAAAAAAATTACCTCGTGCTTTCTTAGATAAAATTCTATATGGAACAGGAGATGAAGTAATAGATTTTGAATATTCTTCATATGCAGGAGTTCGCAAATTTTCACAACCATTTGAAGGTGTACTTCCAACATTAGAAAGAAGGCATAATGAAACAAAATCTGATGGAATGAGAAACTTCTACGAATTATATATGAGTGAAAGTGATTGTCCAGATTGTCATGGAGCAAGATTAAGCAAAAATAGTTTAGCAGTAAAAGTTGGTACAAAAAATATTAAAGAACTTACAGATATGCAAATTGTTCAAATAAAGGAATATTTAAGTTCTTTAAAATTAAGTACAACAAATGCTTTAATTGCAGAACAGATTCTTAAAGAGATAGATACAAGACTTCAGTTTTTAATAGATGTTGGCCTGGAATATTTAACACTTTCAAGAAGTGCTGGAACTCTATCAGGAGGAGAGGCACAGAGAATTAGACTTGCAACTCAAATAGGTTCAGGTTTAACTGGTGTATTATATATTTTAGATGAACCAAGTATAGGACTTCATCAAAGAGATAATGATAAACTAATTGCAACACTTAAAAAATTGCGTGACTTAGGAAATAGTGTAATTGTAGTTGAGCATGATGAAGATACTATGTATGCTGCAGATCAAATAATAGATATTGGACCTGGCGCAGGAATTCATGGTGGAAGAGTTATGGCACAAGGAACAGCAGAAGAAGTTAAAAGAGTAGAAGGCTCAATTACTGGAGATTATTTAAGTGGAAGAAAACAAATTCATGTTCCTAAAAAAAGGAGAAAATCAAATGGAAGAGCAATAGAGGTAAAAGGAGCAACTCAAAATAACTTAAAAAATATAAATGTAAAATTTCCACTTGGACAGTTTATATGTGTTACAGGTGTTTCGGGTTCAGGGAAAAGCACTCTTGTAAATGAGGTATTATACAAAACAATAGCAAAAGAATTGAATGATTCAAATGTAAAACCAGGAAAATGCAAAGAAGTTAAAGGACTTGAAAACATAGATAAAATAATAAACATAGATCAATCTCCAATAGGAAGAACTCCTCGCTCAAATCCTGCAACATATACAGGAGTATTTGATTACATTAGAGACCTATTCGCAGGGACAAATGAAGCAAAAATGCGTGGCTATGATAAAGGAAGATTTAGCTTCAATGTCCCAGGAGGTAGATGTGAAGCGTGTTCTGGAGATGGAGTTTTAAAAATCGAAATGCATTTTTTATCAGATATATATGTACCTTGTGAAGTATGTAAAGGAAAAAGATACAACAAAGAAACGCTAGAAGTTAAATACAAAGGAAAAACAATATCAGATGTATTAAATATGACAGTTGAAGAAGCATTAGAATTTTTCAAAAATCTTCCTAAAATAAAAAATAAAATTCAAACACTATATGATGTTGGTTTAGGATATATAAAACTTGGGCAACCTTCAACAACATTATCAGGAGGAGAAGCACAGAGAGTTAAACTTGCAACAGAGCTTTCTAAAAAAGCAACAGGGAAAACACTCTATATTCTGGATGAACCTACAACAGGGCTTCACATGGCAGATGTCCATAAGCTAATAGATATTTTACAAAGACTTGTAGATACAGGAAATAGCATAATTGTAATAGAACATAATTTAGACTTAATAAAAACTTGTGATTACATTATAGATTTAGGACCAGAAGGTGGAGACAGAGGAGGAGAAATAATTGCAGTAGGAACTCCAGAACAAGTTGTAAAAAATGACAGAAGCTATACAGGAAAATTCTTGAAAAAGTACCTAGAAAGAGGGTAAATGTTGCATATTTTTGAATAATGAGCTATAATATATAGTATCCAAGCTTTTTATCCATTAAATATATTTATTTATAGGGGGTAGGTTATGATTAAGGTTACACTTCAAGATATTTTAAATTTCAATTTGCCATTATATGACAACACAGAAGTTTTACCTCGGAGGAATTACACATCAAAAGAAATTTTAAAGAATTTGGAAAAAAAGTACCATATACGGACAAATGATGTATGTAAAAGATATAATGAATATTGTAAGTTCAAAATATTTCAAAATCCTTACATTTCAGAGGATGACAAATATAGATGGATTACAAATTATGAAGTAATTGTGAGATCATCATTAACCTACAAATTTTGGATTTTTTATTACACTGTAATAAAAAGAAAGTAGGAAAATACCCACATAGATTTATAAATCTATGTGGGTATTTTTATAAGGCATTTACAAATATAAATTTTATGATATAATTTAAAAACAATGAAGGAAGATGTTAGATATGAGTAATATAGTAATTGGAATAGAAGGATTAGTAGGAAGCGGGAAAACCTCAATATGTAGGGAACTTCTAAACATAATACCAAATTCGGTTGTTTTTCATGGAGGAAATATGTATAGAGGCATAATATATGCCTTAATGCAAAAAAATAGAGAACTTTCTAAAGATATGAAAAAACTTAAAATGAAAACAACACAAATAGATATAAAAGAATTGATGGATATTCTAAATGTTAAAATTAAAATAGAAAATAGAGAAACAGTTGTATATGTTGGAAAAGAGAAAATTGATGAAGAAAAGCTTCAATCTAAAGAGGCTTCTATGGCTGTTTCTATTGCGGGGGGAAGTGCAGACAATACAAATCTCTTCATTTTTGCGAGAAAACTTGTAGATAGTTATAAAGAAAAGTACAATGTAATACTATCTGGAAGAGCTCTAAATGAAATTTATCCGGATATGAATTATCACTTCTTTATAACAGCTTCTTTAGATGAAAGAATAAAAAGAAAAGCAATTCAATATGGCTTAAATGTAGATTTAAATGAACTAAAGGAACATATATCTAAAAGAGATAAACTTCAAGAAAAAGCAGGATTTTACAAATTAGGGAAAAAAACAATTTTATTAGATGTAACAGAATGTAAAAATGCAAAAGAATCTGCAAATAAATTATGCAAGTACATAAAAGGACTAGAAACTGTTAATGCATAAAATTATGAGATAAAAGCTTTAAGTTTTTATCTATTTTTTGTAACACCTTTTCTTTTTAATGAATATTATAGAGAAAGAAAAGGAGGAAAAATTATGTATTATCAAAATTATGAAGATTATATGAGAAGTGTTTTAGGTTATCCAACTCAAGATTTAAATACATATAATTCATATTATGAACCTGAAATGTATAGAAGTACAAGAGAAATAGAGGAGCTTTATCCAGATGTGTATAAAAATATAAATCCAATTGTTAGTGATGTTTGCTCAAGGTGTAGTGGTAATGTTACAAAAGAATCTTTAGAAGATATGGTTGATGAGGTTTATAACAAAATAGTAAACAACAATGAAATAAATGTTAATATAAATGTTGTAAATGATAATAATATGATAAACAGTGATAATACTACAAGTCCTACAAGAGAAGCGGAAAATAGACAAAGTTTAGGTAATGCAAACATAAATAACATTCAAAGGTCAAACTATGCTAGAACAAATTTTAATCAAAATAGTGAAAATATGAAAAGAGGCATTCAAACTACAACAGATACAAGAGAAACAAGACAGCAAAGACCAAATCAAAATAATCAGCTATTGCGTGATTTAATTAAAATATTAATTTTAAATAATTTATTTAACAGAAGACCACAAAGACCACCTCAACCTCCAAGACCACCAATGCCACCACGCCCTTATAGAGGAGAAAATGGAGAAGATTTTGGCGGGTATAGAAGTTATTTAAGGTTTTAAAATAAAAAGCTACAATAATAAGAAAATATGAATATCTTATCATATAACAAAAAGGCATGGTTAAAAATACTTCATGCCTCTTTTTTTGAATAAAAAAATTAAAAATGTAAATACTACCAGTAAATTGAATAAAAAAGGTGGTATGAAAAATGAAAGTAAAAGATTGTATGTGTAATAATGTAACATTTTTAAAGCCAGAGGCAACAATTGCAGATTGTGCAAAACTAATGTCTAGTGAGCATATTGGTTGTGTGCCAGTTTGCGATAATAACAAAAAAATTGTTGGAATCGTAACAGATCGTGACTTGATTTTAAGGACAATTGCCTGTGATAAAAACGCTACAACAACTCCTTTAAGGGATATAATGACAACAAAAGTATATTATTGTAGTGAAAATGATGAACTAAATAAAGCAGAGAGTACAATGTCTTTTGAACAAATAAGACGTTTGCCAGTTGTAAATGATGAAAAGCAAATAGTAGGAATACTAACACTTGGAAACTTATGTGCAAATCAACATGTAAATACTGACAATGTTGGAGAAACACTAGAAAATATATGCAGCTGTAACAGAAAAAATGCAGAATAAAATTGTATGTAATCTCATATAATTATAAAAATTAAATTTAGCTAATTACTTATACACTTCAATGGAAATTTATATAACATATAGATTTCCATTGAAACAAGTAAATAGTTGTTTAGTTTTACATAAGAAGAAAGGGAACATCAAATATGATAATTGATATGAACTATTGGACAAAAGTATTTCGTAAAATTTTAGTTTTTCTTTTATCAATTTTAGGCATATATCTAGCATTCAAACTTGCTATATATTATATGCCATTTTTAATAGCTTTTATAATAGCGCAACTAATAGAACCAATAATCAGATTTTGCATGAGAAAATTTAAATTTAAAAGAAAAACAAGTGCAATTATTGTATTTATAATAGTTTTAGCAATTTTATTTGGACTTGTAATTGGAGGAATTTTTGCTCTTATTTCAGAAGGTACAAACTTACTTCGGAGGAATAAATGGCTATGCAGAGAAAATATCTAATCAATTTAGCGACACAATTTCAAGTGCAGAATTAGACAAAATGAAATTGCCTGATGAAATAAAAAGTTCAATTCAGAATTCAGGACAAGAAGTAGTACAAATGACATCATCTTGGATTAAAAATTCTCTGACTGGAATATTAAATTTCGTAACTTCTGTTCCATCAATGTGTATTTATATTATAATTGGAATTTTAGCACTATATTTTATTTGTACAGATAAAATCTATATAATAGATCAAATGGAACATCATTTTCCTGAAAGCTGGGTAAGAAAACTTTCAAAACATATAAAAGAAATATTAAGTTCATTAGGAGACTATCTAAAAGCAGAAGCAATACTTATACTAATATCATTTGTTATTTGCTTAATTGGATTAGGTATACTTAAAATTGTTGGATTAAATATTCCATATCCTTTTCTTTCTGCCCTTGGAATAGGTTTTATTGATGCTTTGCCAATACTTCGGTTCATCTGCAGCAATGATACCATGGGCAATAATTTCAGCGTTTAATGGAGACATTACACTTGCAATTTGCCTTATTGTTTTGCTGCGGAATAATGGCAGGAGTAAGACAGTTCATGGAGCCAAAAGTCGTTTCACGGAAAGATAGGGATACATCCAATATTTACGCTTATTGCAATGTACACAGGATTTAAAGCAATAGGAATATTTGGAACATTGCTTCGGACCAATAGTTTTGATTATATTAAAAAATGTTTTTTCAAAAATGATTGATAAGGGATTTGCAAAATCTATATTTGAAAGAGAAATATAGAGATCTTGACTTTTTTTAAAAAGGTATTTATAATATTGTTATATTGTTTATAATTCTTATTTTAAAGGAGAAGAAAGATGAAAATAGAAGTTCAAACTATATCTCCAAAGCTAAATAAGGAAACTCTTCGGAAAATACAGGAGAGTGTTGACCAGATGAATGGGCACTGCACAATTTCCTCTATTACAAATGAAATAAAAAGGCGTGGATATTATGTGTCTACGATAACTAGGAAAAAGTCAATATACATTTATCTCTGGCCAGAGGAACGCTAAATACGGCATGAATAGTGTTTTTTAATGCTTAAAATACTTTTCATGCCGTATTTATTATATGAAATAAATATATTGTAATTACAAGTGTTTGATAGAAAAAATCTTTGATAAAAAAGTTTGTTCCTCTATTGAATATTTACAATATTGCAGAAGTTGGAATATAGTTTTCATCTGGCGGATATACATATTCATCATCTGGTTTGCCTATTACTTTAATTGATGTAATTTCAACAATTGGCATATCTGATGAATGATAACTTCCTTTTGTTATAGTTCCTTCAATTTCAACCCAAGTTTTATCTTCAAATTTTATTGCATCTTTATAATGACATAAAAATCCAACTATCACACTTTGAAAATCTGAACTAATAATCATATTTCTTGCAAGAACAAATTGGTCCTTATCTAAATCATAAGCTCTATAAATATAACCTGAAAATTTAATTTTTTGTCCAACATAAGAATCAACATTTTCATGCACCGCTTTAAGTATTGTAGCATAATTTTCATTAGTGATTTCAGTAATATAATTAGCAGGTTCACATCCGCCATTACTTTCTGAAAGACTAGATTTATAAATTTTAAATCCAACAAATATACACATTCCAATTACAATTAAAATAATGATTCCAATAATAATTTTGAAAATCAAAGAACCATTTAATTTCAAATTATATATGAACATATAAAACATTCCTTTCCAATTTTAAAATGCTAGGCAATATCAATTATGCCTCTTTTACTTTAATAATTATTATTCCTGTAACTGATAAAATATGCTTGATTTTTCACCTCAATAATGATATAGTTAATTGCGAAAAAAAATCAGAAAAGAAAAATAGGAAGGAAGAAAACAATGGGATTATTCAAAACATACAGTGAAAAAGAAGTAAAAAGAATTATGCCAATAGTGGCTAAAATCAATAGTTTAGAAGATGAAATTTCAAAATTATCAGATACAGAACTAAGAGGAAAAACAGACGAATTTAAAAATAGATTGAATAATGGGGAAACATTAGATGCCCTTTTACCAGAAGCTTTTGCAGTTGTTAGAGAAGCTTCAAAAAGGGTACTTGGAATGCGTCATTTTGATGTTCAACTTATAGGTGGGATTATTTTGCACCAAGGAAGAATTGCAGAAATGAAAACTGGTGAAGGAAAAACATTAGTTGCAACATTACCAGTTTACTTAAACGCACTTACAGGAGAAGGAGTTCACGTTATAACTGTAAATGATTATCTAGCTAAAAGAGATAGTGAATGGATGGGAAAAGTGTATCGTTTCTTAGGATTAAGCGTTGGACTTGCAATTACAGGAATGAACCCAAAACAAAAACAAGAAGCCTATGCATGTGATGTAACATATGGTACAAACAATGAATTTGGATTTGACTATTTAAGAGATAATATGGTTATATATAAGAACCAACTAGTACAAAGAAAATTAAAATATGCCATAGTAGACGAAATTGATAGTATTTTAATTGATGAAGCTCGTACACCACTTATTATTTCTGGTAGAGCAAATAAATCTTCTGACCTTTACAGAAGAGCAGATAATTTTGTTAGAAAATTAAAACCAAAGGTTATAGTCGAAGAAGATGTTAAAGATTTTGAACAAGAAGAAGATAATGAAAAATATGACTATATAGTAGACTTAAAAGCAAAATCCGCTTCACTTACACAAAAAGGAATAAAGAAAGCAGAAGAAGAATTTAGAGTCGAAAACTTCAATGATATTGAAAACTCTGAGTTAGTTCATAATGTTAACCAAGCACTTCGTGCACATGGAATTATGAAAAAGGATATAGACTATATTGTTAAAGATGGTCAAGTTTTAATTGTTGATGAATTTACAGGTCGTATTATGTATGGAAGAAGATATAATAATGGATTACATCAAGCAATAGAGGCAAAAGAAGGAGTTAAAATAGCAGATGAATCAAAAACACTTGCTACAATAACATTCCAAAACTATTTCAGAATGTATGAAAAATTATCTGGTATGACTGGTACTGCTATGACTGAAAAAGATGAGTTCCAAGAAATATATCATTTAGATGTTATAGAAATACCAACAAATAAACCAATGATTAGAGTAGATCATCATGATATTATCTATAAAAATGAACCTGCAAAGTTTAGAGCAGTCATAGAAGATATTAAGAAAAGTCATGAAAAAGGTCAACCAGTTCTAGTTGGTACTGTATCAATAGAAAAATCTGAAAAATTAAGCAGTATGCTTAAAAAAGAAGGAATTAATCATGAAGTATTAAATGCAAAATATCATGAAAAAGAAGCCGAAATCATTGCACAGGCTGGAAAATTTGGAGCAGTCACAATTGCAACAAACATGGCAGGACGTGGTACAGATATTATGCTTGGAGGAAACAGTGAATATCTTGCAAAACAAGAAATGAGAAAACTTAAATATAGTGAAGATCTAATTGAACAAGCTACCGCATTTAATGAAACAGAGGACAAAGAAATTCTTGATGCACGTGCAAAGTTCAAAGAGTTGGAATCTAAATTTGAGGAAAAAATAAAAGAAGAAAAAGAGAAAGTAACCAAAGTTGGAGGATTAAAAATAATTGGTACTGAACGCCATGAATCAAGAAGGATTGATAACCAGTTACGTGGTCGATCAGGACGCCAAGGAGATCCAGGAGAATCGAGATTTTACATAGGTCTAGATGATGACTTAATGAAAATATTTGGTGGAGACAAAGTTACAGCAGTTTACAATATGCTTGGTGCAGATGAGAATATGCCAATTGAAGCAAAGGTAATTTCAAAATCAGTTGAAACAGCCCAAAAAAGAGTAGAAAGTAGAAATTTTAGTATTCGTAAAAATGTACTTGCTTATGATGATGTTATGAATGTTCAAAGAGAAATCATATATGCACAAAGAAAGCAAGTATTAGATGGCGAAGATTTAAAAGATAAAATTATTAAAATATTTGATTCTGTTGTAGAAGAATTGATAGATTCGTATTTAGTAGATGAAAGTGTTAATAAAGAAGCATTGATGCAAGACATCCAAACAACATTTGCAATAGATAAACTTGATTCTTTGGAAAAAGAAAAATTAAATGCAAATGAAATTATAGAAGAAATAAAAAATAAAATACATGAAATATATAGACAAAAAGAAGAAGAATTTGGAGCAGAAAATTTACGTGAACTAGAGCGCATTGTTATGCTTAAGATAGTAGACCAAAGATGGATGGATCATATAGACAATATGGATGAACTTAAAAGCGGCATTGGACTTCAAGGTTATGGCCAAAAAGACCCAGTTGTACAATACAGAATAGTTGGTGGTGAAATGTTTGATGAAATGAATGCAAACATTAAAGTAGATATCACAAGATTTCTTCTTAACTCTAGAAAAAAAGAAGGAGGGTTAAGCAAGAGAGAAGAAGCAGTTCAAATCACAGACGCAAGCCTAGAAGATACAGCTATAAACTTAGTTGATGGAGAGAATCTTTCTAAAAAAGATGGAGGAATGAATAAAACAGTTGTAAATGAAGGACCAAAGATTGGTCGTAATGATCCTTGTCCATGTGGTTCGGGTAAAAAGTATAAGAATTGTCACGGAAAGAATGCTTAAATACTGGATTACAGACGATTTTATAAACTTAAAAATTGATAAAATCAGTTCGTTTTGTCAGCAAAAATAAAAATATGCGAACAAAATTGACTGGAAATAAAGGAATGTAGACATTGAAAATATGTTGACATTTCTTTTTTTATATGTAAAAATATAAAAAAAGAATGGAGGTAAAAAATGGTAAATATAAGAAAACGTGGAAAAGTATATCAATATCAATTTGAGATAGCCAAAGTGGAAGGAAAACGCAAGTATATTAGTAAATCTGGATTTAAAACTAAAAATGAAGCATTAATGGCAGGAATGAAAGCTTATGATGAATATATAAATGGAGGGAGTATAAAAGATTCTCAAATGTCTTATGCGGATTATTTAGATTATTGGATGAAAGAATACTTTGAAATAAATTTCAAGTATTCTACAGCAAAAAGATATAAAGAAACATTTAAAGTTCTAAAAGAAGAAATTGGAAAATATAAATTAAGTTTCATTACACCATATTTGTTAAATCAATCACTATTGAAAATTACACAAAAATGCAAAACTAAAGAAGGAGTTAGAAATTATCAAAAAGTAATTAAAAGCTCTTTTAGAGATGCAACAAATTATTTTGGATTTTTAAAATATAATCCTGCAGTTGATTTACAAATTCCAAAGGTAATATTGTTTGAACCCAAAAAAACAGAGTAAAGCATATTTATTCTCAAGAAGATATAGACAAAATATTATTAAGATTTAAAAATAATGATACTTTTATATGTGCTTTTTTAATGGCTTGTTATACAGGAATGAGAACAGGAGAAGTATTTTCTTTGACATGGGATGATATTGATTTAGAAAATAGGATTATTAAAATAAACAAAACAGTGTATTGCAAAAAGAAAGATAATAAAGGAAGATGGTTTCTGGGAGCAACAAAAACACCAGGAAGTTGCAGAAACGTATTTATATCAGATATTTTATATAAAATAATATGTAAATATAAAGAAAAACAAAAGCTATTAAAAAAGAAATATGGAAGAAGATATAAAAAATATGAACTAGAACCTGTTAAAAATAAGCATGGAAAAATAAATGAATATAAAATTGTTGAAAGCAAATACAAAAATCTAAAAAGTGTAGAAATGGTATTTACAAGAAATAATGGATTATATGTAGGAACAGATATTATAAAATATCCTTTTAAAATAATACATAATGAACTTGGAATAAAAAATTGCAGATTTTATGATTTGAGAGGAAGTTATGCAACTAAGATTTTACGAAATGGAGCAGAAATAAGAGATGTTGCAGATATTTTAGGACATAGTAGAATAGAAACTACTGAAAATTATTATATATCAAGCTCAGAGAAAACAAGAAAAGAAGCGAATGATATGTTAGAAGAAATTATAAAATCTGATGTAATAAATGATATTATGAAATATTGAAAAAAATGATTTGTAATAAATGATTGCAATATATTGATTATATTGTTATAATAAAAAAAGAAAAAAGGGGGAAGTAAAGTGAAAGATACAATAATATATTTAGTCAGACATGCTGAAACTGTTGACGAAAATGGCATTAGAAACACAAATGAGGATTCTCAAATGATTAATGAAAAAGAAATCTTGTCTGTAGAAGGAGAAGAACAAGCAAAAAAATTAAGTGAAAATAAAGAATTGAAAAATTTAGATATTATATGGTCAAGTAGTTATACTAGAGCTAAGGCAACAGCAAAATATATTGCATATGAAAATAATTTAACTTTTAATTTAGATAATAACTTAAGTGAAAGAAAACTAGGAAATTTAAAAGAATTGGGAGAATTTATGAAGGATAAAAAAACAAGAGATCCTTCACAAGAACAATTATTAGATAGAACATTTAGAACATCTGATGGAGAAAGTGCAGAGCAAACTAGAGAAAGAATGAATATTTTTTTTGATAAAATACTTAAAGAATATGAAGGAAAAAGAATTGCAGTAATTAGCCATGGAGGTTCAATAAAATTCTTTTTGTTAAATTGGTGTAAGGTAAATGAAAATGTTAAACTTGTTTACAAAGATGATTTAATATTAAATATAAAATCACCATGTTTATTAAAATTGACTTTTAGAAAAAATGAATTGATTAACTTAGAACAAATAGATTAGTAGAAAGCCATAAAATGGATTTTAGTTTAAGATCGTTTTATGGCTTTTAATTAAAAATAATGTAAATACATATTTTTAGCTGAATTTTAATGGTTAAATATAAAAATCCATTTGACAGAATTTACATAAAATGGTATAATTTTGTTGGAAATGGAGGTATTTTTATATGATAAAAAATATAGGCTGGACATTAGGAAATGACTGTCCTTGTAAATGTAAACATTGTTATTCTTTTTCAGTTAGACAGAAAGGAAAAAATTTAACGAAAGAAATAGTTGATAAGGTTATAGAACAAATTGAAAAATTAAATGTTGAAACAGTTAATTTAGGCGGTAATGAACCAATTTTTACTAATGGTTTGGATGTTAAAAAAAGTATGCTACCATATATATTAAAAGAGCTAAATAAAAGAAATATAAAGGTAGGTATAACAACTGCTGGAATAAGCCTTATTGCATTAAAAAATACATATCCAGAATGCTTAGAATTATTAAATGATGTAGATATTAGCTTTGATTCACCTTTCGAAAAAGAACATAATGAAAATAGAGGTGGAGATGTTTATAAATATGCTATTCAAGCATTAGAAATTTGTAAAGAATACAATATTGAATCAGGAATTATAATGTGTGCAATGAACTGGAACTTTACAAAAGACAGAATAGATGCATTATTAGAAATAGCCAAAAAATATGATTCTAATATAAGATTTAATTTACTTAAACCAATACAATTACAACATTTTAAACTTGTACCTTCAAAAGAACAAGTGTTAGAAAATTATAAATATTTATTTGAAAAATGTGATACTGTTGAATTAAGTGAACCAACATTATCAGGACTAAAGCAAAATAATAAAGTTAAAGGATGTGCTTGTGGAATCTATTCAATGAGAATAAATTCTATAACGCCAGATGGAAAAATACCTGTATCTCCATGTGTATATATGCATGACTATAGAGTTGGTGATTTATTAAAAGATGATATATTTGATATTATAAATTCAGAGCAATTTAAAGCTTTTAAAACTAGAAAAGAAAATTATAAAAATATTGAAGGTTGTAAAGATTGCGACAAAGCTGAAATATGTAGAGGTGGTTGCTTTGCAATGGCATATACATATAAAAAATGTGAAACAGGTGAAAAAGATTTATACGCACGAGATCCATTTTGCTTTAAAGATATTGAGATTGATAAAAATATTGATTATAAAAAAAGTAATAAACAATTAGTACATGAAAATTATTTATGCACTTGGATAGGAAAACCAAAAAAATAAAGGAGAGTTAATATGGAATCGGAAATTGTCGTTAGAAAAAATATGACTCTTACTAATGAAAAAGTTAAAAATATGTGTAGACTAAACTATGAAGATAATGACTTTCTTTTTACAACACAAGATGGAAAATGTGTTATTATAGACAAATCAAAACTAATTATCCATATTGAAGGAGATGATGAAAGCAATATTCAAGAATATCAGAAATACCTTCAAAACATTATGAGGAAACGAAAAGATAAAATTATCTTAACAACTTTATCACCAAATACACATAGAACTTCTGAAGAAAATCTAGGATTATCCTATTTGACTGCTGTTTTAAGAAAAAGAGGATATAATGTTGAGATAATTGATGGATGGCTAGGAGGCTTAAGTGATGAAGAAGTATTAAGAAGAATTATAAATGATAAAGAGGTAGCTATTGTTGGTGTTTCTTGCTATATGTCAAACAATGATAAATCAATAGAACTAGCAAAAAGAATAAGAGAAGTTAGACCAGAAATAAAATTAATGTGTGGTGGTTTTGGACCATCATTTAATCCTCAAAAATTTGTAAAAGATGGTGTATTTGATATTGCAATGATTGGAGAGGGAGAAGAATCTATTGTTGAAGTATCTGATTATTTTACTGAAAACTCAGACAGAAAAATTGAAGATATAAAAGGTATAGTTTTTGAGAAAGATGGAAAAACAGTAAGAACAGAAAAAAGAGATTTAATATCTAATTTGGATGTTATACCATTTCCTGCAAGAGATACTATGAATATGGCAAAAGATAGAAAATCTACGGTAAATATTTTAACGGCAAGAGGTTGCATGGGAAATTGCTTATTTTGTTCAGTCAATGCTTTTAATAAGTTATCTAATGGAAGAAAATGGAGAGGTAGAAGTGTTGATAGTATTGTAGATGAATTGGAGCAACTTCAAAATATGGGAGTTAAGTACATTAAGGTTATAGATGATAGTTTCTTAGAACAAGAAAGAAATGAACAGTGGGCAAAAGAATTTTGTGAAAAAATAAAATCAAGAGGAATTAATGTTTCATTAAGAGGATCTTTAAAAGCAGATCAGGTTGAAGATGAAAAAATAAAATATTTAAAAGAAGCAGGATTTCATTCATTTGCTTGTGGAATTGAAAATGGTTCTAATACGGCATTAAAAAGAATGAACAAGAGTGCTAGTTTAGAAGACAATAAAAGGGCATTAGATATCCTAAAAAAACATGGAATTTATGTTCAAGCAGGTTTCATTTTATTTGATGATAATACTACTTTTGAAGAATTAAAAGAAAATTATGAGTTCTTAAGAGAATATGATTGGATTATAACAAAAGGAATTTTTTCAGAAATGTTTGCAGCAGACGGAACTTTATATACAGAAAAGTTAAAGAAAGAAGATAAGATTATAAAAAATGATGTATATGACAATAATAAATATGAAATTGTAGACCCAAAAGTAAAGTTGACTTATAATGCTTTAAAAAAATGGCATAAATCACACATGAAGTTATATGATATGATTATTGATCCTATTTCATCTCCAAAAGCTATTGATGAGACTGGAGAAAAGTCATTTTATGATTTGTTTTATCAATTAAAATTAAAAGATTTAGATTTTATGAAAATGGTTCTAGATGATGTAGAAAGAGGAATTACAGAAAGAGAACTTAATGAAAAAGTTATAGCTCAAATTATAGGTAATTCTGAATTTTATAGTTCTATAAATAGAAGTGGACAAGCCTTGTGTGAAAAGTATAATCTAAATTATGATGGTAAAGAAAATCCATTTATAAGATAAGGAGGTATATATATATGGCAATTATGAATGTAACTAGAAATGTAAAAAATCAATTTTCAGATGATAAAAATTTAGCAATGAGGATTAATTTTTATAAGAAATATACAACTAATAAATATAATTTTGCAGATTGGTTGTTTGATAAATATGATTTTAAAGAAAATATGAAAATATTAGAATTAGGGTGTGGGAATGGAAGTCATTGGGATGATAAAATTGAAACATTACCAAACGGTTGTAGTTTAGTATTATCAGATTTTTCAGAAGGTATGCTAGATTTAGTTAGAAAAAAATTTTCTACAAGTGAAAATGTTTCAATAAGGAAAATTGACATACAAGAAATTCCGTTTGAAAACGAAATATTTGATGTTGTAATTGCAAATCATATGTTATTTCATGTACCAGATTTAAACAAAGCATTGCTAGAAGTGAAAAGAGTTTTAAAGAGAAATGGAATATTTTATTCTGCAACAGATGGAAATGGAGGAATGAGACCATTCTTACATAATGCAATAGTAAAATTTGAACCAACATCTACTGCTTTTACGGAACAGTTACCTTTTAATCTTCAAAATGGTAGTGAGATTTTAAGTAAATACTTTAAAAATGTTCAAAGATTTGATTATGAAAATATACTTGCAATTACTAATACACAAGATTTAATAGAATGGTTAGAGTCAACAAAATCTATTTCAGGATATTCAGATGAAAGCCTATTAAATTTGTATAACTACTTTGAAGATATAAGAGTTAAAGATGGTGCTATAAATATTCCAAGGGAAACAGGCGTATTTATAAGTGTTAAATAAGATTGAAAAGAGGGATTTTATATGGAATTTGAAAACTATGAAAGAGAACTTAAATATTTAATAAAGAAGAATGAAAAATATACTTCAAAACAATTTCTTGAATTTCTTTATGAAAATGGATATAAATTAGTTGAAAGTTTTGAAAAAGAAAAACACGAAACTTACTATGATGATAATGATTTTTCTATATTAAAAAGAGGAGATGTTATGAGAGGTAGCAATATGGTTACCGAACAATTTAAAGGTTTTTTATACAAGACAAACAAATGTAATCCCCAAAAACCTTATGTATCTAAACTGGAGCTTGGAACTAAATTAAGAGGTCAATATAAAGATGTAAATGAATTTATTAAAGAATTAAATATAGATGTAAAAGGTCAATTAAACATAAAATTATTTGCAAATATGAAAAGAGAAGTGAGCATAGTGGAAAAAGATGGTGATCGTTTATATGTCTCTTATGACAAAGTTAAATATTTTGAAAAAGATGAATCAAATTCAGTTTACGAAGAAATGCTTGAAATAGAAGATTGGAAAAATCCAAATACAACAAATGTAGATTATGATTATGATAGGCATTTGATAAAAGTTAATAACTTGATTTCAAATGCACAACTTCCAATAGAACTAACAAAAGACAGCAAATATTTTAGAGGATATACTGTTTTAAATAACAGATAGGAGTAAAAATGAATAATTTTATAGTATTTGAAGGAATATGTTGTAGTGGAAAGACAACAACAACCAAATTATTAAGTGAAAGAATAAAAGAATTAGGATATGAAACTGTATATAATCATGGTGCAATGACATATACTGATTTAGGAAAAAAGTTTAAACAGAATTTAGGGAAAAAAGATATGCCAATTACTGTTTCATATTTTTTTACTGATCTAATAATAAATACTAAAAATATTATTAAACCTTATTTGGCAAAGAAAAATACAATTGTGTTACAAGATAGATATTTTGATGCAATAACAACATATATAAAAGCATATGGAGATTACATTAAAACTGATTATAATATTTATGATATACCAAAAGCATTTGTAGAAAACGATATATTAATTGAGCCATCATTAAGTGTGTTTTGTATTCCACCATTTGAAATAATAAAGGAAAGAATGGCTCAAAGTAAAGAATCACCAGTACATGACTTTTATAGAGATAATCCTGAATTTTTTAAAATTGTATATAATGAACTTGTAAATAAAGCAAATGAATTGGAAGATAATATAATAATTGATACATCTTCAGATTTATCAGTAGAGCAAGGGATAGATAAAATATTAGAATTTATAAAAAATAAGATAGAAAAGGAATAAAAGACATGTCTAAAATTAAATTGTTTAGTGGAATGGATTTTTCAGGAAAAACAACTATTATTAATGGTATAAATGAAAAAATGCCAAGTAAATTTAGTATTAAAAAGAAATTCTTAACTCAAATTGATTTAATAGAAAATGTAAGAAAAAGAGACACATGGCTATCTCCAGAAGAATGGAAACCACTACTTCAAGAAAATATACAAAAGGATATAAAAGAATATAAAGAAAATGGATTAATACTACTAGATTCGTTATGGATAATAAAATATTTAGCTGGCAAAATTGAAAAAAACGATAAACAGGATGAAGAAGAAATAATTATATTAAAAGAATTATTAAAAAAATATCCAGAAATGGATTCATTTTATATTACTGTAAGTATGAATGAAAGAATAAAAAGATTTCAAGCAAGAGCAAAATCAGGTAATGAGATTACTGGCTCAGATAAGTTAATTATGGATACTGATAAATTTGAACGAAGAGAGCAAATTTATAAAAAAATAGTATTGGAATACTTTCCTAATACTAAGACTATTGATACTACTGATATTGATTTAGAACAAACAATTAATGTAATAATTAATGATAATAATTTTTTGAAAGATATGTGAAAAGACAGAAGATTTTGAGAGTATTTATCTCTCAAAATCTTCTGTCTTTGGTAATTTATTTTCTAAAAATTCATAATGTTCTGATTGTGTATAGTCATGTTTAGGAACTCGTAGAGATTTTAAAAATTTTTGAACTCCACTAATTCCTCCTAATTTTTCTACTTCTTGTAGCTTTGATAATGTTAAAGTTTGAATCCTCATATATCTATCAATTTCATATACTGTATCTCCAAGTCTATCCCTCTCTGTAATTAATACTAGATTGTGATCATTTAAAGTAAGTAAATCATCATTTTTGTATCTATCTATTCTACCAGAGCCAAACTTATCACTTTCTATACGATGGTCAGTATATTTATGATCTTGTTTTAATCTTCTAAATCTTTCCTTTTCAGATGGAGCTACTAATTCAATACCTGTTACTTCAGCAGTAGGGAAAGTTTTTTCTAATACATCAATTTGTTCTATTGGATATTCAAGTACAGCAATTTTTCCTTCTGAAAAAGCTTTTTTTATATCAGCTGTTCGAATCGCAGCAAAACCACCATGTGTTACAGGGGCAATATTAAAATATTCTCCAGCATTATACTTTTCATGCATTGTATCTAAATCAACATGTCTTGAACCAAATTCTCCTGGTCTTGATGCTCTACTTCTGTCAAATGGAATATGTACATAATTAGCAGGGTATAACATACCAAGTAATGCACATGTTGTAGTTTTGCCAACACCACTTGCACCAGATATTACAAGAATTTGATCATTACCTCTCTTTATTACATCAAATTTTTTCATTTCTTAACATCCTTCTATAAATAATATAGTACAATTATACTATATTCAAACTAATTTGTCAATAAATGGAAAATCATTATGGTGACTAGAATAACAAAAATACCTCACTTAATTTAATAAAATAAGTGAGGATTTTAAATAAAAAGCTATCTAATAATAATATGTTTGAAAAATCTTTCTTGATATTCTGTGAGAGCATTAATTTGTTCATCTGTATAATTAACGTCTTCAGGAACGACTATGAGCTTGTCATCATCATCCGTCAAACGGTGCAGTACTGCAATACAAATGCCTTCAAATGACTCAACAGGTTCGAAAACTCCAAGAACATAGGCATCCAGTTCTTCACCGTCGCCACTTATTGTGTTAGGAATGTATCCATAGTTATTCGGATAGATAAATCCCCATTTTGGATGCTTTGAACCCATTTTTCTGTCTATTGTTACAGTTATTTTTTTGCCAATATATTTTTTTAAATTGTCCATATTAACCCTCCTAACGTTATGATAGCTTTTACTTTAATATATAGAAATTATAGCATAAAATATTGATTTCATCAAGTTTACAGAAAAACAGTCTAAAATAATTGCATTATTTATAAAAAAATGGTATTATACTTTAGTAAAAAAGTTGTATAGATAGGAAAATAAAATGATTGATAAAGAGGAAATAAAAAAAGTATCTGATACTATAGAAATAGTAAAAAGTAATATAGAAGAATATGAAATATTATATAGTAATTTATTAAAAGGAAATGCAGATGAGCAATATATTCAAAATATGAGTAAGATATATAGCAATAAATTAAAAAATCTAAATAACGCAATTTCTGTACCATATTTTGCACGAGTTGATTTTAAAGAAGATAAACAGAACAATATACAAAAAATATATATTGGAAAAACAGGTATATTTAATGATGACTACGAAGTTGTTGTTACTGATTGGAGAGCACCAATTTCAAGTATTTATTATGATGGTCAATTGGGAAATGTAGAATATGAATGTCCAGATGGAATAATAAAAGGCGACTTAAGCAAAAAAAGAGTTTATACTATTGAAAATTCTATATTAAAGGATTACCAAGATATAGATATAACTACAAATGATGAATTTTTACAAGAATGTCTTAATGAAAATTCTGAAGCTAGACTTAAAAATATTATTTCTACAATACAGTCAGAACAAAATAAAATCATTAGAGCTAAAATGTCAAATCCTCTTATTGTTCAAGGTGTGGCAGGTTCTGGTAAAACAACAGTAGCATTACATAGAATAGCTTATTTGGTATATACTTATGAAAAAGAATTTAATCCAGATGAATTTTTAATTATTGCTCCTAATAAATTTTTTCTAGACTATATTTCAAATGTATTACCAGATTTAGGGGTAGACTATGTAAGACAGCAAACATTTGAAGAATTTATGCTTGAAAACATTGATGCAAATTTTGAAATTAATCCAATAAATGTTGAGTTGTCTAATATAGTTAATCAAAATGGAAAAACAGATTTAATAAAAGAATCTGCAAATTTCAAATCTTCTTTAAGATTTAAAAAATTAATAGATGAATTTATTGATAAATTCTTAAAAAGCAATTTGCCAAAAGGAGATTTTAAAATTTCTGATATAGTAGTATTTAATCATGATGAGGTTATAGATATGTTTATGAATTACTTTAAAAATAATTCGATAAACGATAGCAAAAAAATGCTAACAGCAATATTGCAAAAAAGAGTTAGTAATATTGCAAATGAATTAATAGATAGATTGTCAGAACAGAGAAAGAGTAAATTATATAATATAGACAAAAATTTAAGTGATGATAAGGTAAAAGAAATAAGATTAGAAATTTTTAAAGAAACAGAATATGAAATGCAACAACTTTTTAAAGGTGGAAAAAAATTAGTATTAGATTATTTGAAAAACTTTAAAATAGAAAAGGTTTTATCAATATATAAAAAAATTATAAGTGATAAAATTTTATTTGATAAATATGTTGAATCTGAATTATATGAATATATTTTAGAAACATATAAAAAGAATATAAAAAACAAAAAAGTTGAATACGAAGATTTAGCACCATTATTTTATATCCAAAATAGATTTTTGGGGAATATTAATAATTTAAAGCTAGAACATATTGTTATTGATGAAGCTCAAGATTTGGGAGAATTTCAATTTTATAATTTCAAAGAAATAGTTAAACCTAATATGTCTATGACCATTTTAGGAGATATATCACAAGGGATATATTCTTACAAAGGAATAAATAATTGGAATAAACTTAATCAAATAGTTTTTGATAATAAAGCATCAATAGAATATTTAAAAGAGAGTTATAGAACATCTATGGAAATTATGAATGAAGCAAATACAATAATAAATAAAATTGTGGATAATGAAAATATTATCCTTGCACAACCAATTGAGAGACATGGGGATAAAGTAGAACATTGGAAAGTTGATAGCGAAGAAAGTAGAATCTTAAAAATATATGAAATAATAAAAACACAATTAGAAGCGGGACATATAAATATTGCAGTAATCACAAAAGATTTTAATGAAAGTATAGAATTATATAAAAAACTTACTAATTATGTAGTTAATATAGAATTAATATCAGAAAATTTAGATAAATATATTGGAGGAATAATTATTATACCTTCATATTTGTCAAAAGGTTTAGAGTTTGATAGTGTTATTATTTCAGATTCTAATAAATATAGTGAAAATATTTTAGATACAAAATTATTGTATGTGGCTTGCACAAGAGCAATGCATACACTTGATATTATAAGCCAATAAAGATTAATAAAATTACAAGAAAATAGATTTTTTGACTTGAAATTATATATAAGTAATTATATAATTAATATAGTAAGATGAAATATTGCGAACAATGTTCACAATTTGTTCGCAGGAGATAAATACAGATAATAAAATAAATACTATATATACTATATATATAAATTGTTCCTTGTCTGTGTAACCCTTGAAATACAGATAATACAATAAATACTATATATACTATATATACTAAATGGGACAGAACATGTGGTTCGGGTTTAAAATACAAGAACTGTCACGGAAAGAACGCTTAAAATCAGTAAAAACAGAAATTTAATAAAGGTTACAAATTTATCATTTGTCAACCAATTTAACTAAATATGGATGAAATCCGTTGAAAATAAAGGATGTTAACAAAAGATAATTTGTTGACATCCTTTTTGAATTAAAGGAGGTAATATAATTATAATGTACTGGCAATTATATTATTTGAAGAAAAACAGTGTAGGGAAAAGACTGGAATATGAAAGAGATTTTGAAGATGGAGAATTAGATTTAATAAATGAATGTAATAAAATTCTTGGTGATTTTAATTCATTTTCAGATTATTACATAATGTTAAAACATTCATTAATTGAATTAAAAGAATATCTATTGAAAACAGAGAATTTTAACTATAAGCTAAAATCACCACTTGAATTAAAAAATGTAATTATTGAGGTTAATAGAAAATTTATAAATTTTGCAAGCATGTTTAGAACATTTCTAGATTACTATGAAGTACAAGTTAATCAAATATATGGAAATCCTTCTGATGAATTAAAAGAATTTAAAAGAAAATGCTCGAAATATTTTGATAAGTATTTTGAATACAGATTTTTATATAATTTGAGACACTATTGTGTACATTATAAAGTACCTATTACAAAAATAACTCAAAATGTTGAAGATAAAAGAAGAGTTTTTTATATTGATAGTGGACAACTTAAAAATTGGAATGGGTGGAAACCGATTATAAAAAACGATATTGAAAATTTGGAAAAAAATATTGATATTAAGGAATTTATTAAAAAAATTGAAAGTATATTAAATGAGTTGAATAAAGATATATCTTATTTTAATACAAGTGAAGTTTTGGGTGCAATAAGAATAATGAAAAAGTATTGTAAATCTGATGCAGCTCCATATATAGCTAAAAAAGTAGAAAAAGGAAATGGACAAACTAATTTCGAAATAAAGAATATGATAGATGATTTTGTATTGGCAGAGAATAATATAATAAATCTTGGTATACTTGCTTGTGGAGTATTTAATAAAGATTATGGATTTCAATTTTTTGATCCGTTTAATATGATGTTTACAAAAGAAGAAAAAGAAAAATTTGGATTAAATTAAAAGTGTAGTTAAAAATACTGCACTTTTTTTGTTGTAAAATATAATAAGAAAGGAAAGTGATAAAAATGATAAGTATTAGAAAAAGGGGAAATAGTTATCAATATTGTTTTGATATTGGAAAGGTAAATGGTAAAAGAAAGCAAATGACAAAATGTGGATTTAGAACCAAAAGTGAAGCACTACTTGCTGGGCAAAGAGCTTATAATGAATTTATTAATGGAGGAGTAAGCAATGAATCACAAATGACCTATGCAGATTATTTAGAATATTGGATGAGTGAATACTTTGAAATAAACTATAAATATTCTACAGCTAAAAGATATAAGGAATCATTTGAAACAATAAAAGATGAATTAGGAGCATATAAACTTTGCAACTTAACACCATATATATTAAATCATGCATTATTAAAATTATATCAGAAATCTCAAACAAAAGATTCATTAAGAAATTACCAAAAAGTAATTAAAAGTTCTTTAAGGGATGCAGCAAATTATTTTGGATTTATGAAGGGAGATCCCGCAGGAGATTTACAAATTCCAAGAGTATTATCATTTGATTCAAAAAAAACAAATGCAACCATATATATACATTAGAAGAAATTGAAAGAATTTTATTAAGATTTAATAAAGATAAAACATTTATATATGCTTTTCTAACAGCATGTTATACAGGTATGAGAACAGGAGAAGTATTTGCTTTAACTTGGGATGATATAGATTTAGAAAATAGAACTATAAAGATAACAAAGACCGTATATGCAAAAGATAAAAGTAAAGAAGGAAGATGGTATATTGGTTCTACTAAAACCGAAGGAAGTGAAAGAGAAGTATATATATGTGACACACTATATTCAATATTAGTTAATTATAAAGAGCAGCAAGACAGGAATAAAAAAGAATTTGGTAAGATGTATAAATATTATTCATTAAAAGAAATTAAAAACAAGTATGGTAAAGTGGTTGAATATGCAATTATAGAAAGTAAATCTAAGAAAGATAGGACAGATATTGTTTTTACGAAAAGAAATGGATTGTATTCAGGAACAGATGTAATAAAATATCCTTTCAAAATAATTAGAAATGAATTAGGTATAAAAGCTAGGTTTTATGATTTAAGAGGTAGTTTTGCAACAACAAGTTTAAGGAATGGATGTGAAATTAAAGATATAGCAGAAGTGTTAGGACATAGAAGTATAGTAACAACGGAAAAATACTATATATCAAGTACAGAAAAAGACAAAAGACGAGTTGCAAAATCTTTTGAAAAAAGTTTAAAAATTTTCAATAGTATTATATAATATTGAATGAAGATAATAATAAACATGTTAACAAAATTGTAATCTTCCGTACAAGTAGTAAGAAATACAGGAGTAATAAAAAATGCAAATCTATAATTTAAAAGATAAAATTGAATATTTAGATGAAGTTATCGAACTTAAACATGATGAGTGGGGAGAAAATCAAAAAAATAACAGAGAAAATAGACTTCAAAATAAGAAGAAAAAAATATTAAATCAATTAAATGATAATGATTTTTGCAAACTAATTTTGATAGATAATGATAAATTAATAGGCTTTATATCAATATTTCCACATGATTCAGACAAGTATAATAATTTAACTCCTTGGTATGTGACAATGTATGTAAAAAAAGAATATAGAGGTAAAGGGTATTCTAAAATTTTAAATGAAGTTATATTACAAGAAACTAAAAAACGAGGCTATAAAATAATATATTTAAAAACTGAATTAAATAATTATTGTGAAAAATTTGGAGCAAAATTTATAGAGAACATCACAAACAAATAAAAATTACTAAAATTTGATTTATAAATAATAATTGCAATATTTTTTGGCTCAAAATAAGTAAGTTCTTGAATATTTAGGATAGCGACAAATTAAAGTCAAAAGAATAATAAGAGAGTAAAATATAAAAAAGATTTAATATTAAAAACTCCTCAGTAAAGACACTGAGGAGAAATTTTATTCATCTGTTTTATGAGTAAAATTTTCAATAACTGCAACATCGAATTTGTATTCTGTTTTGCTATCGGAACAATGGAAGGAAATATCATAAAAATAATCTGTGATTTTGTTCATACAAATGGTCCGTATAAGGAGCTTTAAAAGTTCCAACTTACAATATACATCATTTTTTTTGTAAGGATTGAAAAATGTTTCTGATACATTAACATCAAAATAAACAATTCTTACAACTGTACCAAATCCATCCATATGTTTGATTTTTTCATTTACCTTCCAATCCGCAATAGAATCTTTTTCATAAATCATCCGAACAAAATTATTGTAAGAGGTTCCTAAATCTAGCTTAAAAGTATCTGTAATATTGGCATTGCATTCGATAATATTTAGAATTTCATTTTCTAGTGGCATAGCACAATTCCAAATAATACTAACACATTTCATTTGTAAACCTCCTTTAAGTGTGTTGTAAAAAAATTATGGTAACTAACTATATTGTAGCAGAGAATATAAGAAAAGTCAAATTATTAAATTCAAACAACCAGCGTAAGTTTATTGATTTTCGATTTTTTATATGCTATAATATTCAGGAAAGGAAGAAAAAATGGAAAAAGTAGATGTTTATAGTAATAAAAGAGAAAAAACTGGAAAAATAACAGAAAGAGATAATATTGAACACGGAGAGTATAGATTATCAGTACATGTTTGGTTTGAAAGCAAAGAAAAGATTTTGATACAAAAAAGAACACAAAATAAAAAAATTTTTCCTAATTTATGGGAACAAACAGGAGGAGGAGCACTTGCTGGAGAAACAAGCATTGATGCTGTTAAAAGAGAAAGTAAGGAAGAACTAAATATTGATGTATTGGATAATGAGCTTAATTATATCGGCAGTTATATAAGAGTCAACGATTTTGTGGATGTTTGGTTAGTTGATAAGAATATAGACATAGAGAAGCTTTCTTTACAAAAGGAAGAGGTAGGAGATATTAAGTTGGTAACATTCGATGAATTTGATAAAATGATAGAAAATAATGAGGTTGTACCAACTATCAATCCATCTTATATGTTATTAAAAAATTACTTTAATACTTATAGAAAAGGAAAAATTTTGTAAAAATGGATAAGATTGATGTATTAAAAATTTTAGAATTTGAAAAAAAATTTAAAGTTAAAGAACGAAATATTTTAGGGTTAAATTATTGGTATTGTAGAAGAACAAAAACTCTTAATGATATAATAGCAATTGCAAATAATCAACAAATGATGGTTGATGAGGAAAAAATAAAAAAAGTAAGAATTTTATCAAATAAAAATCATATAAACAAAAAAGATAAAAACATAGACATACTTTTAATAACAGATGCAAGACGTATCAAACAAGAAAATAAATATGAATCTATTTATACTGATGAAATTGAGAGAATTGTTTCAAATAAGTATAAATGTCTTACTTTAGAAGAACCATCATGGACATCATATGTTCATATGAAAGATTCACATTTTTACAACTGCACAACTAAAAATATTAAATATGTTGATAATTATGAGTTAATTGCAGTTATTAAAAACAGACTGTTTAAAATCCTTGCTCATAGAAAAATGAAAATAATAAATGAAGAAATTAATAATTTGTTATTAGATATGAGAGAATTTTTTGGATTAAGTTTTGAAATAATTAAAGATAATTTTATTGATCATATTATATATTTTTTAACTATGAAAAGAACATATTCTAAAATTATTGAAAAAATAAATCCCAAATGTATATGTTTTTTTTATAGAGATTTTCCATTTAAAACATTGATTTTAATGATTGCAAAAGAAAAAAATATACCCACAATTGAAATGCAACATGGTTCTTATGTGGAAGACGAACCCATTGAAAAAAAAGGAGATTGCAAAGAGGAATGGAAGAACATACCGGATTATTTATTTTCATTTGGAAAATTTCAAACTTGTAAGGATAATTTAGTCTATAAGGACAATCAAATTAAATATATTGGTAATTTATTTTTAGAAAAGAAAACAAAAGAAAAACAAGAAAATAGTACGGAATTTGAAAATAATATTAAGTATATACTTATTATATCGCAGTCTTCAATGGGTGAATATATTAGCTCTTTTGCTTCAAAATTATCTGAAATATTGGAAAATACTAATTATAAAATTATATATAAATTTCACCCAAATGAATCAGGAAGAAACTATAGTAATTTGAATAAAGATAGAATAATACAAATAAAAGACAATTCAGAGGAAATATATAAATATCAAAGAATAAGCTATTGTCAAATTGGAATTTCTAGTACAGCTATTTTTGAAGGAATTTCTTTTCAACTCCCTACATTCATTTTAAAAAATCCAGAAGAATTTTCTGGAATAGAAAAAACTTTAAAAAAATTTAAACAGGGAATATATTTTGTGAATAATGAAGAAGATGTTAAGAGTATTTTGGAAAACAAACTAGTAAAACCAAATAAAAGTGATATAGAAATGTTATGGGAAAGTAATAGCAAAGAAAATTTTATAAAAGAAATATCAAATATAATTGAAGGTAGAAAGGAAGAAAAACTTGTACAAAAATAAAAAAATTATTGCAATAATTCCTGCAAGAAAAGGAAGCAAAAGAGTAAAAGAAAAAAATGGAATAATTATTGATGGTAAACCATTATTTCAATATAGTATAGATGTTGCTAAGAAATCAAAATATATTGATGATATATTAGTAAGTACAGATTCAGCTGAATGGTTGAATCAAGCTATAAGATTAGGTTGTATGCAGGTAAATTTGCGACCTAATAGCCTTGCACAAGATAACTCTAAAACAATTGATGTTTTACTTTACGAAATAGAAGCTAACAACTTAAAAGAAAAGTATTCAGCAATTGTTTTATTACAACCAACATCGCCATATAGAACAAAAGAAATGCTTGATAGTGCAATAGAAAGATATTTCGAAAATAATGAAAAATCACTAATTACAATTACAGAATGTAATGAACAACCAATATTTATGAGAACGATTGAAAATGGAAAATTAAAAAAAATCATTAAACAAAGAAGCGATGTGAGAAGCCAAGATTTTGAAAAAATATATAGGATTATTGGTAATATTTATATAAATAACATATTTGAAATAAATGAAAAAACTATATTAAATGAAAACGAAATTCCATATTTAATAGATAAGAAATTTGCAATAGATATAGACACATATGATGACTTAATTAAAGCAAAAGAAATTATAAAAGAGGTTAATAATAAATGAAAGTTTATATGTTTCACTATGTACAAAAAAATTTTAGTTATTTTCACTTTGATTTTAATATGTTTGAAAAATTTATAAAAGAATACTCAAAAAAATATAATTTTATAGGATTAGAAGATTTTAAAAGCTTATATAATAACAATAATGTGTTTAAGGAAAAGGATAATAATGTGTTACTAACATTTGATGATGGAACAAAAGACCATTATAAATATGTATATAAAATCTTAAAGAAATATAATGCTAAAGGCTTATTCTTTTTAACATCAAATATTTTTGAGAGAAAAATTTTAGATATACACAAAATACATATGTTAATTAGTAAAGTAGACTGTAAGTTGTTATCAAATGATATTTTAGTATTAGCAGAACAAGAATCTTTGAATATTGATAGAGAAAAAATGGTTAAAACAAAATATGACAATGATGAAATGAAGTTCGTAAAACAGATGTTACAGTATATATTGCCAGATGAAATTAGAAAGAAAATATTAGATACTTTATTAAATAAATATAATATAAAAATATCCTTTGATGACTTCTACTTGTCTATTAATGAAATAATGGAGATGAGAGATAATGGAATGGAGTTTGGTATACATACAAAATCTCATAAAAGATTGGAATTTTTAAGCAAGGACGAACAAAAAAAAGAAATAGAGGAAAATATAAAGAAACTAGAAAAAAATGGAGTATTGTCTAATATAAGAACTATTGCGTATCCATTTGGAAGCTATAACAAAGAAACATTTGATATCTTAAAAAAGAATAGAATTGAATTTGCTTTTACAATTGATGCTAAATATAACAAAAAAAGTAAGTATGAGATTGAAAGAATAGATGCTAAAAAATTAGAAAAAATATTTGGAGGCAATTAAAATATGGAAAAATACATAGAGATAGATGGTAGAAAAATAGGAAAGGATTATGAACCTATTGTTATCGCAGAAATTGGAATTAACCATAATGGTAGTTTAGAGGTTGCTAAAGAAATGGTAGATGCAGCTTATAGAGCGGGTGCAGAAATAGTAAAGCATCAAACACATATCGTTGAAGATGAAATGTGTGAGGAGGCCAAGCAAGTAATTCCAGGAAATGCAAACATATCAATTTATGAAATTATGAAAAAAGCAGCATTAACTGAAAAAGACGAAAAAGAATTAAAAGAATATGTAGAAGCAAAGGGAATGATATTTTTAAGTACACCATTTTCGAGGGCTGCTGTTGAGAGACTAGAAAAACTTAAGGTGAAGGCTTATAAAATTGGGTCAGGAGAATGTAATAACTTACCTTTGGTTGAACACATTTGTAAAAAAGGAAAACCTATAATTTTATCTACAGGAATGAATAATATAGAATCTATAAAAGAAACAGTTAATATTATAGAAAAATATAAAATACCATACGCATTATTACATACTACAAATTTATATCCAACTCCATTTAAATATGTTAGATTAAATGCTATGAAAGAATTAGCAGAAAACTTTCCAAATGCTGTCATTGGGTTATCTGACCATACAATTAATAATAATGCATGTTTAGCAGCAACTGCACTGGGAGCATCAATACTAGAAAGACATTTTACAGATAATAAAAATAGAACTGGCCCAGATATTATATGTTCTGCAGATGAAAAAGAATTAGAAAAGCTTATAAAAGGAACGAAAGAAATTTACACTATGCTAAATGGTAAGAAAGAAGCAATAAATGAAGAACAAGTTACTATTGATTTTGCATTTTCAACCGTTGTAGCAATTAAGGATATAAAAAAGGGAGAAACTTTTTCTACTAAAAATCTTTGGGTTAAAAGACCTTTTAAAAACGGAATCCCAGCTAAGTATTATGATAGTATTTTAGGGAAGAAAGCAACAGAAAACATAAAAAACGATACACAATTAAAATGGGGTATGATAGAATGAAAAGAATTTTAATAGTCACGGGAAGTAGATCAGATTATGGTAAGCTAAAACAAATTGCACTTAAGCTAGAGCAAGATAGACAATTTGAGCTGTTTATGTTTGTTACTGGTATGCACTTATTAAATAGATATGGAGCAACATATAAATTTGTAATTAAAGATGGATACAAAAATATTTATTTGTCAAAAAAAATCTATAACAATACTCCAATGGATATTGCATTGGCTAGAAATATTGCAAATATATCTGCATATGTAAATGAGATACATCCAGATATGATAATTGTGCATGGTGATAGAATTGAAGCTTTAGCAGCTGCAATTGTTGGAATGTTAAACAATATATATGTATCACATATAGAGGGTGGAGAAGTTACAGGTACTGTGGATGAAAAAATAAGACATGCAATTACCAAAATCGTAGATTTTCACTTTGTATCTAACGATACTGCAAAGAAAAGGGTTATACAGCTTGGGGAAGATAAAAATAGAATTTATGTGGTTGGTTCTCCAGATATAGACACAATGATATCTGAAAAACTACCTAAAATAGAAAATATTAAGACTAAAAATAATATTAATTTTGAAAAATATGCTATTTGCATATTTCACCCTGTAACAACAGAATTAGATAAAATTAGAGAAAATACTAAAAAACTTGTAGATGCATTAATAAAATCAAATTACAATTATATTATAATTTTCCCCAATAATGATATGGGGTCAAATTACATAGAAGGAGAATATAAAAAAATAAAAAACAATGAAAAGTTTAAAATTTTTGCTTCATTAGAATTTGAGGAATTTTTGACATTACTCAAAAATTGTGAATTTGTAATAGGCAATTCAAGTATTGGAATAAGAGAATGTGGAATATATGGAATACCTAGTATAAACATAGGAACTAGACAACATAATAGAGCTGATATGCACTATCAAAAAAATATTCAGACAATAGAGAATATAGATTCAAATAAAATATGCGAAGCGATTACCAAAATAAATAGTTATAGAGTGAAAGACAAATATTTTGGAGATGGACATACTTCGGAGAAAATTCTAGAAATTTTAAAGAATAAAGAAATATGGAAATTAAGCATTCAAAAAAAATTTATTGATTTATTATAGGAGAATGTTGTGGAAAATAAATTAAAAAATGAAATTGATAAAATTTTTCAATATAACAATAATGAAAGTAAGAAGATAATTCCTAAAAAGATTATGATTGAAGTTACTAATAGCTGCAATTCTAAATGTATATTTTGCGCAAACAGAAAAATGACAAGAAAAAGGAAAAATATTGATAGAGATATTGCACTTAAAGCTTTAGAAGAAGGCAAAAAATTAAATATAGATGAAGTTGGCTTCTATGTTTGTGGAGAACCTTTACTTAATCCTAATTTAGTAGAATATATAGAAATGGCAAAAAAATTAGGCTACAAGTACATATATCTTACTACAAATGGAATATTAGCAGATAAAGAAAAAGTAAAAAAGCTATTTGAAAATGGATTAAATAGTATAAAGTTTTCTATAAATTCAATCAATCCAGAAAATTATAAAAAAATACATGGTGTTGATTGTTTTAACATTGTATATCAAAATTTACGAGATGCTTATGATGTTAGAAATAATTCATTTAAGAATTGTAAAATTTATGTTTCATACATAAAAACAAAATATAATAATTTTGATGATAAAGAGATAAAGAAAAAGTTTTCTAACTATTGTGATGAGATTTTTATACAACAAGTAAGAAATCAAGGAGGACTTATTAGCAATATACAGAGTATTAAAATAGATAATTTAAAGATTACTTTTCCGTGTTATTATCCATTTAATACAGTGGTTATTACTTGTGAGGGGTATATTAGTGCATGCTGTATGGATTTTCAAAATTATTTAGTATATGGAGATTTAAATAAAGATTGCTTAGAAAATATTTGGAATAATAATCTCATAAAAAAATTTAGACAACTTCAAATGTCTGGTAAATTAGAAAAAACTATTTGTAATAATTGTATCAATAATACATTTGATAAGTGTGAGCCTTTGGATGAGAAATATAGTAAAGTAATAAATTATAAAAATTGGGAGAACGAATAAGATATGAACGAACTTATAGAACTCAGTGAAAATTCAAATTTTAAGATTATGTGCAATACGATGTGGTTATTAAAAAGGTCAATGAGTGACAATATGAATGCATCAGATATAATGATAAAAATGCTGGCTATTGATAACTATTTTGGAAAAAATGACTATGGAATGAGATTATATTGTAAAATGCAAAAAATAAGGGTGTCGCAAAACAAACTGATTGAAAGAGAAAAAGCAGACAATAAAGAGAACTTTATAAAATTAATAGAGAGTATAAAAAAATATGGGTTTGATGATAAATACCCTATTGAATTAAATAAAAACTTTGAAGTGTTTGAAGGTTCTCACAGATTAGCATGTGCTTTGTATTTTAACATTGATATAGTTCCAGTAAAATTTAATAAAATGATATGGAATTTAAAGTATGATTATTCGCTAGAATGGTTTAAAAACAATGGAATGGAAGACTATATATATTTAATTAAAGAAAAATATGAAAAAACATTAAAAGTAGAAAAAGAAGAATATAATAAAAAAAATCTTAATAATTAATAAGTTTAACTTGTTCACAATATTAAGATATGGTGAATAAATTGAAAACAAATCAGACCAATAATAGATTACTATTATTGGTCTTTTCTTTATATACCCCCTTATTTACAAAATACCCATAAGGGTATATAATACTTTTGGAGGTAGGAAATGAACGAAGATAATTGTTGTAATAAAAAGACTAAAAGAGGAACAGATGAAAAGAAATTAATAACGAATAGATTAAACAGAATTAGTGGGCAAATAAATGGAATAAAAAAAATGATAGAAAATGATGCTTATTGTAATGATGTTTTAATACAATTAAAAGCAGTTGAAAGTTCCACACAAAGTTTATCAAATCACATATTAGAAAACCATTTATATAATTGTGTGACAAGAGATTTAGAAAATGGAGAACTTGATACAATAAATGAATTAATTAGTTTGTTTAAAAGATTTAATAAATAATAAATCTAATTTTTATAAGAAGGGAGGCTAAACTATGGATAAATTTGTAAGATGTGAAAAATGTGGTGCAATGGTTAAAATATTAATAGATTGTACTTGTGATAATTGTGGTATTAAATGTTGTAATGAAACAATGAAAGAAATATCTGAAGAAGAAGCAAAAAAATATTTAGAAAATAAATAAAAATATTATACTGAAAAATCTTCCGACTTGTTCGGAAGATTTTGGTATTGTAAATAAGTAGATTTATAATACTTAAATTATATAAAAATGTATTCATACATTTGTTAAACATATATCATACTACTACAATAAGAATGTAGATAATGATGTTGACAGTGTCAACGATTTGTCAACGGAAAATAAGATTTAATTAGAACAATAAAAACAAATAAAACAATAAGAGCAATAAGAATTTTGCCTAAATTTTACCGAATACAATAAGGACTATAAGAACAGATAGAACAAATAAAACTGAAGTGCTTTGTACATGTGGAAGTGGTAAGAAATACAAAAATTGTTGTGGCAAAAACGCATAAAATCAATACTTTCAGAGATTTGACAAATTTACATAAATATGAAAACAACCCAAATTGTTTGCATTTTGTTTGCAAATTGTTTTCATACAAGTAATCAAAATCTCTAAAACTATCTAAAATAAAGACTTTGCAGGTTGCAAACAAACTGAAAACAAAAATATAAAGTGTTATCATTCGTGATAGCACTTTTTTGTTTACCTTCGTGGAAGGAGGTATAAATGTAAAATGTCGAATGTAACAATTCAAAAAAGGGGCAAATACTATCAATATAAGTTTGAAACTGCAAAGATTGATGGTAAAAGAAAATTTGCAAGTAAGTCTGGTTTTAGGACTAAGGCTGAAGCAGAAAAGGAGGGAATAAAAGCTTTTAATGAGTATATGAATACAGGGCATGATTTTACGCCAAGCGATATGAGTTATTCAGATTTATTAGATTATTGGTTAGAAAAACATTGTCATATTAATCTCAAATATCACACAATAGAAGCATATAGCAGTATTGTAAAAAATCATATAAAACCTAATATTGGTCATTATAAAATTTCTCAAATTACTAGAAGTACATTGCAAGATTTTATAAACAAAATGTATGTAGATAAATCTTTCAGTAAAAATTTTCTTAACAATATAAAGAAAGTAATAAAAAGTTCGTTTACTTTTGCTTATGAGAATGATTTTATAAAAATAAATCCAGCCATTGGAATTAAATTACCTAAATATGATATTCCCCCAGAAGATCCAGCTCATATCTTAACAAATGAGGAAATTAACTTGATACTTAACAGGTTTAAAAATAATCATTGTGTATATTATGCA
>OCTW011574038.1_pt1 | contig 76798 bp, 76 predicted proteins | sample 1539671 | NCBI WGS metagenome assembly OCTW01 (sample SAMN02144230, study PRJEB22623) | gut metagenome | biome: sheep rumen | host: Ovis aries | place: New Zealand | reverse complement strand
GGCGACGACGAGCAGACGGAAAAGGAATCCCAGCTGCCGGCCTGCAAGGAGGGCGAGAAGCTGACCGTCGGCCAGGTTCACTGCGCGCAGCACTTTACCCAGCCGCCTTCCCGTTATACGGAAGCTTCCCTGGTCCGAACCCTGGAAGAAAAGGGCATCGGCCGTCCTTCCACCTACGCACCGACCATCACCACCGTGCTGACCCGCGGCTATGTGGCCCGGGAAAAGAAGCGCCTCTTCCCCACCGAGCTGGGCCGGATGGTCAACAGCCTGATGGTGGAATATTTTGGGCCCATCATGGAAGTGGATTTTACCGCCCAGATGGAAACGGAGCTGGACGAGATCGAAGAAAAGAAGGAAGACTGGCACAAGGTGCTCGAGGACTTCTATCCGCCGTTTGAAAAAATGCTGGAGAAGGCCGAGCAGGACATTGAAAAGGTCGTCATCGCCGACATCCCCAGCGACGTCATCTGCGACCAGTGCGGGGCGACCATGGTCTATAAGATGGGCCGCTTTGGCCAGTTCCTGGCCTGCCCGAATTTCCCGGAATGCCGGAACACCAAGCCCGTGCTCAAATATATCGATGCCCCGTGCCCCAAATGCGGCGGACGGCTGCTGGAAAAGGTCTCCCGGAAGAACCGCAAGTTCTACGGCTGCGAGCACTATCCGGAATGCGACTTCGTCTCCTGGGATATGCCCGTGGCGGAAAAATGTGAGAAGTGCGGAAGCATGATGATCCTCAAACATTCCCGCAAGGGAGAAACATGGCACATCTGTTCCAACGAAAACTGCCGGAACAAGGTGCAGGTCAGCCTTCCGGAGGAAAGCGAGGAAGCATGATGGGGATCACCGTTATCGGCGCCGGCCTCGCCGGCTGCGAAGCGGCCTGGCAGGCCCTTCAGCGGAACATTCCGGTCACCCTGGTTGAAATGAAGCCAGGGCACATGAGCCCCGCCCATCACAGCCCCGGCTTTGCCGAGCTGGTGTGCAGCAACAGCCTGCGCTCGGATCGGCTGGAAAACGCCGTCGGCCTGATGAAGGAAGAAATGCGGAGGCTGAATTCCCTGATCATGAAAGCGGCGGACGCGTCCCGGGTGCCGGCCGGCGGTGCGCTGGCGGTGGACCGGGAGAGCTTTTCCGCCTACATTACAGGCGCCCTGCGCACCCATCCGCTCTGCACGGTGGTGGAACAGGAAATGACCCAGATCCCGGAGGACGGCATCACCGTCGTCGCCACCGGGCCGCTGACGAGCGATGCCCTGTGCGAGGCCATCAGCAAGCTGCCCGGGGTCAGCACCCTCAGCTTTTACGACGCCGCCGCCCCCATCGTCACGGCGGATTCCCTCAATATGGACCGGGTTTTCCGGGCCAGCCGCTACGGGCGGGGGGACGATTACCTGAACTGCCCGATGACGGAAGAAGAATACAACCGTTTTATCGACGCCCTGCTGGACGCCGAAACCGCGCCGGTGCACGGGTTTGAGGAAACGCGGGTCTTCGAGGGCTGTATGCCGATTGAATCCATGGCCCGCAGGGGACGGATGGTGCCGGCCTTCGGGCCGATGAAGCCCGTCGGCCTGACTGACCCCAGGACGGGCCGGGAGCCCTTTGCCTGCCTGCAGCTGCGTCAGGACGACGCGGCCAATACCCTGTATAACCTGGTCGGTTTCCAGACCAGGCTCAAATTCCCGGAACAGAAAAGGGTCTTTGGTCTGATCCCCGGGCTGGAAAACGCGGAATTCGCCCGCTACGGCGTCATGCACCGGAACACCTTCCTCCAGTCCCCCGGCTTTCTCTCCCCCGTCTATGAAGCGCTGAACCGGCCTGGCCTGTTCTTCGCCGGGCAGATGACCGGCGTGGAGGGCTATGTGGAAAGCGCGTCCTCCGGCCTGGTCGCCGGGCTGAACGCTGCCAGAAGGGCTTTAGGAGAAGAGCCTCTTATCTTCCCGGAGGAAACCGCTCTGGGCGCGATGGGCGCTTATGTGGCCCGGTCGAACCGGAATTTCCAGCCGATGAACATCACCTTCGGGCTGATGCCGCCGATCCAGGCCCGGGTCCGGGACAAGAAAAAACGCTACCAGATGGTCAGCGAGCGGGCGCTTCAGGCGCTGGACCAATGGATCAGCGACAGCAGAGGATAAGCAATGAGCGAACTCGATATGAGCACCTGGGAACGGCGGAACGCCTATCAATACTTTTCTTCCTTTTCCAACCCGTTTTACATGGTCTCCTTCCGCCTGGACGTAAGCGACCTCTACCGCTATACCAAAGAGCGCGGCCTTTCGTTCTACGCGGGGATGATCTGGGTCTGCACAGAGGCGCTCAACCGGGTGGAAGCCTTTCACATGACGGTGAGGGACGGAAAGCCCGTGCGCCTAAACCGGCGGGATCCGAGTTTCACCGCCCTCAAGCCCGGGGCCGAGCAGTTTCACATCGTGACGATGGAGCACATGGACGACATGGATTCCTTCTGCCGGACGGCGGACAGGCTGAGCAAAACCCAGGACAGGTTCCTGGACGAGGAAAAGGAATCCGACCAGCTGATTTATTATTCGTGCCTTCCCTGGATCGACCTGACCTCGATGACCAACGAGCGGAATCTTTCCGCCCCCGGCGCGCTGGACGACAGCATTCCCCGGCTGTGCTGGGGCAAATACACGGAAGAAAACGGCCGGAAAACCCTGGGCGTTTCGATGGAGGTCAATCATCGGCTGATCGACGGCGTACACATCGGCCGGTTCGCTGAACAATTCAGCGAAATCACCTCCGGCCTGGCCAAATAACCAAATACAAAACGGAACCGCTGCCCTTGATTTTTTTGCAGCGGTTCCGTTTTTTCATTTCATTTTTACTGATCCACCTGGAGGTCCAGGATGACCAGCTCCGGGCGGTTATAAATTCGCGGCGCCTTCGTGGATTCACGGGCCAGGCCCCGGCTGACGATCATCTCCGTACCGCTTTGTTCGTAGCGGCCTCCGGCGTATTTGGGAAACAGCCCCTGGTTTGGGGCGAAAAGGCCGTTCACGATTCCCGGAATCCGCCACTGTCCGCCGTGGGCGTGGCCGGCAAGAACCAGGTCGAAATCATAGGAGGCATACAGTTCAAAACATTCCGGCCTGTGAGTCAGGAGGATCGTATAACCCCCGCCTTTGGAAAGATCGCCCAGGCGGGCGAGCTGATCGCGGAAGCTGTGATCGGCGAGAGTTTTTTCCGCTCCCTTTCCTTCCCAGGCGTAAGGGTCGTCCAGGCCGCAGAGGTTCAGCCTGTCCCCGCGGACGTCCACCGAAACCATCTGCCCGGCGATCCGGCAAATCCCCAGGCTGTCCAGCTCGGCCATTTTTTCGCTGAAATCATCCCGCCAGTATTCGTGATTGCCCGGCACATAATAGCAGGGATATTTAGGGGAGACACCCTTAAGAAACGTCAGGGTGTTCCCGTCCGGCAGGTCGTCGTCATAAATATCGCCGCCCAGCAGAATCAGGTCCGGTTTCTCCCGGTCGATGACGTCCAGCAGCTCCCGCTGGTCCGGCCCGTAGGCGCAGGAATGAAGATCCGTCACCAGCGCGATACGGACGGGGTAGGTCAATCCTTTCGCCTTGATCTCATACCGGACAAGGTTCAATGGATTGCACAAACCGGGAAGCAGCAGGCAGAAAAGCCCCGCCAAAGTCCACAGGATGATCTTCACGATTTTGCTCATAGCGCTATCCTTTCAGAGGGCTTTGGGAGGGAAGCTGCTCTAAAAGCATAGCCGACCCGCTTCCCATTCCAGTCTCTATGGATTCGAGCCGGGAGAAGCTTTTCCTGCCGTGGGTTTGTAAATTCTTCCCGTCCTCCAGCAAGCCCCATAAACGATGGACAGCACCATTACGGCGCTTTTACGTATCCGCTTCCTCCTCTTCGTTCGGAGCGGACGCCAGCTGCATGACCTCCTTGATTCTCCGTTCAAACTTTTCCGCGGGGATCAGCGCAATGCCCTCCTCGTCGCTCAGGACGATCAGCCGCTGGCCTCCGGTCAGGCCGAACATGCGCCTGGCCTCTTTGGGGATCACCAGCTGTCCCCTTTCGTTGATCGTGACGGAACCCCAGATGTTTTTTCCTGCCGGCGCGGGCGGGAGAATGCCGACCCCCTCCACGGTCTCGGTTCGGATCAGGCTGTCGACCGTCGTCCCGTAGACCTTTGCCAGCAGGGCGCATTTTTCAATGTCCGGGATGGTGATGCCCTTCTCCCATTTGGCGTAGGCCTGGCGGGAGATACCGATCTTCTCCGCGACCTCCTCCTGAGAAAAGCCGTTTAGATTCCGCAGCATGATCAGATTGTCCGTCAGCATCCTGATCCTCCTTTACAGGTCGATCCGCTCAAAACGGCGGCAGGCCGTTTGCAAAGACAGAAGCGTCATCCCCGCATAAAGCGCCATTCCCGCGGCCAACAGGAGAATTTGCAGGCCAATATGCGCCGTTCCAAAGGCGTTCACCGCCTCCAGGCCGGGGATGTGGTGAAGCGTTTCAAACGCACCGATGGACAAGAAGGCTGCTGCCGCGTACCAGAAAAACGGACGCCCAAGCTGATAGGCGGTCTTGAAAAACCCGCCCACGAAGATCCAGTTAAACAGCCCAAAGATGAACAGGGCCGCCCCCAGGGCGAACAGGTTCGCGTTCATCAGGGCGTTTTCCAGATAAACGGGCGAATTTTGAAGGACGGTCATCCGGAGAGCTACCGCCAGGCCCATCACCACCAGGGCGCAGATTTCGATCAGGCAGACGAACAGGAATTTTCCTTTGACGACCGAGCTTTTCGCGATGGGCAGCAGGACGGAAAAGACGATGTCGTTCGCTTCCCGGGCGGACTGGAAACCGAAAAAGATGCCCAGCGTCACAAAAAAGGCCGCGCACAGGACAGGATAGCCCGGAATCAAAAACATGAGGCCGAAGGCGATAAAGAAATACGTGATCGGCGAAGCGCTGAGCCTGAGCTCCTTGATCAGGATATTACGCATTGAGGTCCCTCCTTTCGAGCCTAAGCATGGTATCCTCCAGCGTTTCGCCTGCCTCAGACAGGCGGGCGGCGAACTCAGCCTTCTCCAGGGCGGCGACGATCCTGCCCTTGGAGATATAGACGATTTGGTCTGCGCACCGTTCAATATCGGAAATGATGTGGGTGGAGAAGAAAACGGCTGTCCCCTCCTTTTTGAGCTGCTCAAACAGGTCCAGCAGCTCGTTTCTGGAAAAAGGGTCCAGGCCGCTGGTCGGCTCATCCAGGATCAGGGCCTGCGCCCGGTGGGAAAGGGCCAGCATCAGGTTGACCTTGACCTTCATACCCTCTGAAAGCTCCAGCGGCGTTTTCCCCTCGTCCAGGCTGAACATCTCAAGATATTTCCGGTACAGCCCGTCGTCCCAGGTACTGTAAAACCTTCGGACGATGGCGGCGATATCGCGTATCTTTTTCCTTGGGTACCAGTTGAGCGTCCCGGTGGAATACCCGATCCGCTGTTTGATCTCCGTTTCGTTGCCGATCAGCGGCAGGGAAAAATAGTCCACCTCTCCTTTGTCCGGGTGAATCAGGTTCAGCATCGCTTTGATCGTCGTCGTCTTTCCGGCTCCGTTTCTGCCGATGAAGCCGGTAATCTTTCCCGCTTTGATGGCAAAGGAAACGTCCCTGAGTTCAAAGGACGGGTACTTCTTGCCAAGGCCGCGTACTTCCACTGTTTCCATAAGCGTCTCCCATCTGTTTGATTTGTATGAAAATTGTAAAGCACGGTTGCCCTGCCGTCAACCAACCGAAGATAACAGAATCAGTATGATTTTTGTTCTGTTTGGTTGCCGTCATGATTTGCATAATAATCGACTGTTTGTGATATTTACTGATTTATTTTCAAATGGTATACTGTCTTCAACAGAAACCGGAGGAGGGATTGGTATGATTCGAGTCGCCATTGTCGGGACGGGCGGCATCGCCCATGCTCACATGGAAGCCTATCAGACCCTGAAGGACCGCTGTGAAGTCGTTGCGCTGGTTGACATCATTCCAGGCAAGGCGCGCCGCTTCATGGAAGAGTTCCATCTGTCCTGTGACACCTACGAAAACCACGAAGAGCTCCTTCCCCGCCGGGACATCGACCTGGTGGACGTCTGCACCCCGCCCTACGTGCACGCCTCCATCAGCATCAACTGCCTGCGCAGCGGGAAAAATGTGGTCTGCGAAAAGCCCATGGCCGCCTCCCTGGAGGAGTGCGACGCCATGCTGAAGGCCCGGGACGAAAGCGGCAAGCTGCTCTCCATCATCGCGCAGAACCGCTTCAGGAAGCCCATTAGGGACCTCAAGGCCATGCTGGACAGCGGCCTGGCCGGCCCGGTGCGCCACGCGGAAATAGACAGCTTCTGGTGGCGCGACCACTGCTATTATGACCTGTGGTGGCGGGGCACCTGGGAAAAGGAAGGCGGCGGCTGCACGCTGAACCACGCCGTGCACCACATCGACATGCTGGGCTGGATGATGGGCCTGCCGAAGAGAATCACCAGCGTGCTGGCCAACACCGGCCACGACAACGCGGAGGTAGAAGACCTTTCCGTTTCGGTGATGGAATATCCGAACGCTCTGGCAACGGTCACTGCCTCGGTCGTCCACCACGGGGAAGACCAAAAGCTCGTGTTCCAGTGCGAGAAGGCCCGCGTTTCCGCCCCGTACAGCTGCTTTTGCTCCCAGGCCATGCCCAACGGCTTCCCCCTAAAAACATCCGACAAGGCCTTTGAAAAGCAGATGGAGGAGTATCTGGCTTCCCTGCCTCCGCTGCCCTACGAGCACCATACCGGCCAGCTGGACAACGTGATGACCGCTATTGAAACAGGCGGCCAGCCGGCCATCACCGGCGAAGACGGGCGGCGCACCATCGAGCTGATCACCGCCATCTACAAGGCCGGCTCCACCCGGACCCCGGTGGACCTGCCGCTCAAAAAGGGCGACCCCTTCTACACCGTGGAGGGAATCCGGGCGAACGTCCCCCATTTCTATGAAAAGACCGTTTCCGTCATGGAACAGGAAGGTACGCTGACCTTCGGCAGCGACCTAGGTGAAAAGGAGAAGAAATAAGATGAACGTAGCAGACGGCATGAATTACGCCCCTCAGGGCAAACCGCAACCGGTGGTCAAACCCGGTGAATTCGTTTTTTCCGCGGCCCATATCGACCACGGCCACATCTACGGCATGTGCAACGGCCTGACGGAGGCCGGCGGCACCATCAAATACGTCTACGATCCTGACCCCAAAAAGGTGGAGGCCTTTTTGAAGGCCTATCCGCAGGCAAAGCCGGCCGAGAGCCTTTCTCAGGTGCTGGAGGACAGGGAAACCAAGATGGTCTGCTCCTCCAACGTGACCAGCGAGCGCGGTGCGCTGGGCGTCCGGGTGATGGAGGCCGGCAAGGATTACTTTGTGGACAAGGCCCCGTTTACTACGCTGGGCCAGCTGGACAAGGCAAAGGAAACCGCCGCCCGGACGGGACAAAAATACATGGTCTATTATTCCGAGAGGCTGCACGTGGAGGGCGCGATCCTGGCCGGCTACATGATCGAGCAGGGAGAGATCGGCAAAGTGATCAGCGTCACCGGCTTTGGCCCCCACCGCCTGGGCGCGGCGGGACGGCCCAAGTGGTTCTTTGAGCGCGAAAAGTACGGCGGCATCCTGTGCGACATCGGCAGCCACCAGATCGAGCAGTACCTCTATTTTGCCGGAGAGGAAGACGCTGAGGTGCAGCTGTCCCGCATCGGCAACTACGCTCACCCTGAATACCCCGAGCTGGAGGATTTCGGCGACTGCTCCATCACCGGCAAAAACGGCACCACCAACTATTTCCGGGTGGACTGGTTCAACCCCGACGGCCTGCGCACCTGGGGCGACGGACGCACCTTCATCCTGGGCACCGAGGGCTTCATTGAGATCCGCAAGTACATCAACCTCGCCGCCGACCAGGTGGACGGCAACCACGTGTTCCTGGTCAACGGAAAGGGCGAAAAATACGTCAACGCCACCGGCGTGACCGGATATCCCTTCTTCGGCCGGCTGATTCTGGACTGCCTGAACCGCACGGAAACCGCCATGACCCAGGCCCACGCCTTCAAAGCCGCGGAGCTCTGCCTGAAGGCCGAAGCTCAGGCCGTCAAAGTAACAGGGCTCTAATTCAAGGCCGGAGGAAACGCTTATGTACAGAGTTGGGATCATCGGCTGCGGCAACATCTCCGCCGTGCACGCCCGGACCCTCCGGGAGCTGGAAAACACTGAGCTCGCCGCCTGCGCCGATCTGATTCCGGAGCGGGCGGCCAGATACGGCTGTGCCGCTTACACGGACTATACGGAGATGCTGGAAAAAGAGCACCTGGACGCCGTGCACCTGTGTACGCCGCACTATCTGCACCCCCTGATGGCGTTGGAAGCGGCAAAGAGGGGCGTCGCCGTGTTCACGGAAAAGCCCCCGGCCATCGATCAAGAGGGATGGGAGTTGGTCCTGAAGGCCGCTGCCCTCGTCCCGGTCGGCATCTGTTTCCAGAACCGCTACCACCCCGGCATCTGGCTGATGAACCGCATGATTCAGGGTGGGGAGTACGGCCCGCTTCGCGGCATCCGCGCCTTCGTCACCTGGAACCGGACCAAAGGATATTATGAGGAAGCCTCCTGGAAGGGCCGCTGGGCCACGGAAGGCGGCGGAGCGCTGATCAACCAGTCCATCCATACGCTGGACCTGATCCTCGGCTTTCTGGGCGCGCCGGACCAAGTCGAAGCCACGATGCGGAACCACCACCTGAAAGACGTGATCGAAGTGGAGGACACGGCGGAAATCTATCTGCGCAGAGGAAAAACCCCGGCCCTCTTGTACGCCTCCACCGCCTACAGCGAGGATTCCCCCGTGATCCTCGAGGTGCAGCTGGAAAAAGCGGTGCTTCGTCTGGAAAGCGACACACTGACCGTCATTTCGGACGGTCAAAAAAAGGAAATCCCGCTGGAAACCGACCAGGCCATGGGCAGGACCTACTGGGGCTCCGGCCACAAAGCCTGCATCGCCGATTTCTACCGTTCCATCGAAACAGGAAGGACGTTCCAAAACAATCCCGCTTCCTGCGAAAACACGATGAAAACCATGTTCTGCATTTATGATCAGTGCAGAGAGACTTTATAAACAAACCAGATATTTTCGTTTTTCACCGGAAAAGGCGCCCGTCGGGGCACCTTTTCCAATTTTTGTTTTTATCCCTTGACCGCTCCGTTGGTCATCCCGGCCACAAAGTAACGGTTAAAGATCAAATAGATCAGCATCATGGGGATCAGGGAAATCGCGGTGCCCGCCAGCATCAGGTTCCAGGACGAGGCCATCGCCCCGGAGCTTTTGAGCCGCATGATGCCAACCACCAGGGGCATGCGCTTAGGGTCCGTCATGGTAAAGACCATGGGCAGCATATAATCGTTCCAGCTGCTGCGGAAGGCCAGGATCGCCACCGTGGCGATCAGCGGCTTGCACAATGGGAAAATGATGTTGTAATAGATGCGGAAGAAGGAGCACCCGTCGATCTTGGCGGCCTCGTCGATTTCCGTGGGGATCGTGCTGATATAGCCCCGGGCGATAAAGAGGTTGGTCACGTTCATGCCGAAGACGCGGATGATGATCACGCCCCAGAGGCTCTTGTTTAAGTGAATGACCTTCATGATCATCAGCAGCGGATAGAGCGTCAGGGTCCCCAGGGACACGAACATGGAGGAAATCATCAGGTAATAGATCACCTGCTTTCCCCTGAACTTTCCCCGGGAAAAGGCGTAGCCGCAGCAGGTGCTGGACAGGATGGCCCCGACGACGCAGAAGAAGGAAAGGAAGACGCTGTTTTTCGTATAAGTCGAAAAGTCCGCCATCCTCCAGGCCTTCTCGTAGTTTTCAAAGACGAACTTCTGCGGGAAGATGGTGTTGGCCGTCGTCAGAATCTCCATGTTGCTCTTGAAGGAGGACATGAAGGTGAACAGCACCGGGAAAAAGGAGATCACGAAAAACAGGGACAGGAAGAGATAAACGGGCACTTTTCGGAGATATTTTTGGAGCTTCATCCCTTCACACCTCCCTGGATCCGTTTGGTGCCCTGCACGTACACCAGCGTGACCAGGCCCAGGAACACGGCGGTCACCAGGGACATGGCGGAGGCGTAGCCGATGGCGACGTTCCGGCCGGACTTTCCAAAGAAGAACTTGTAGATATAGGTCATGACCACCTCGGTCTGGCCGCCCGGCTGACCGTCCGTCAGGGAGATGACCAGGTCGCAGACCTTGAGGCTGCCGATGATGGCCATCAGCAGGACCGATTCAAAGATCGGCGCGATCATGGGCAGGGTGATACTGAAAAACTTGCGAAGCCCCGTCGCCCCGTCCAGCTCGGCACATTCATAGATTTCCTCCGGAATGCTTTGCAGCGCCATCAGGAAGAACATCATGTTGATGCCGTAATTCTGCCAGACCGAGGCGATGCCCAGCACCAGCATGGCGTTCCCCTTGGTGCTGAACCAGTTGATGGGCCGGGTAATAAACCCGATGCTTTGCAGGATGGAGTTGACCATGCCGTTGAACGAAGCAAACAGAAGGGAGAAGATCAGGCCGATGATCGCCGCGGAAATGACCGCCGGCAAAAACAGCGTGACCCTGAAAAAGCCGATGCCCTTCAGCTTCTGGTTGAGCAGGACGGCCAGCAGCAGCGCCAGGGGGATTTCCGCCAGCAGCTTAAAGAAGGACAGCGTGACCGTGTTGACCAGGGAGGTCCAGAAATCCGGATCCTTGGTGAACACGCGCTGGAGGTTATGCAGGCCCGTCCAGTTCGGCACGGAATAGCCGTCAAAATCCGTAAAGGCGTAGCGCAGGATGTAGATGATCGGCACATAGCTGAACAAGATAAAGCCCAGCAGGAAGGGCAGGATCATCAGGAACGCCTGCCGGTTGTCCTGCCTCATTCCCTTGTTGCGGATGGCCGCCGACTGGTTTTTCATGCTGACCTCCTGGATGAAAAAGGGGTTTGGAAAAGAGGCGCGCTGGGACAAACTGCCCGGTGCGCCTCCTCAAATGATCGTATTACTTGTCGCGGGTGACCGTGTAGCCGGGCTGGGCGATGTAAGACGCCTGCACTTCGGGGTCCAGGGCCTTAAAGGCGGTGTTGAGCCGGTCGTCCAGGTCCTTGAGGACGGTTTCCGCGTCCTCTGTATAGCCGCCGGAGAGGAGCTTGGCCAGGGTCTCGCGGGCCGACAGGCCTTCATACTTCAGCATGCCCTTGGGGTCTGCCATCCGGATGACGAGCTGATCATCCTTGAAGGTAGAGAATTCCTTCCAGCCGTAGACGTCGGATTCCTTTGCCATGCTGACCACGCTGCTGCGGTAGGGGATGTACATGCCTTTTTCGTACATTTCCACCAGGTTTTCATCCGAGTAGAACCACTCCAGGACCTTGGCGACCTTCGCAGTGTCCTTCTTGAGGGCCATCTTGGTCACGCCCAGCAGGTCGACCGCGGTAACCATTTCCTTGTACCCATATCCATCCTCGGTAAAGGCCGGCGGATCGCAGACCACCCACTTGCAGACAGCGGGGAACTGCTCGGTATAGACAGCCACGTCGAAGCTGGCGGCCATCACGATACCGATGCGGCCGGCGGAGAACTGGGCGCGGGCGGTATCGGCGTCGAGGTTTTCAAAGCCAGGGAACATGCTGCCGTCCTCGATCATGCCCTGCAGGTTTTTGATGATCGGCAGGCCGTCAGCGTAGCGGTAGGAGCCGGAGACGGCGTCAAAGCCGAAGTGGCCCATGTCCGGGGCGGAAACGCTGTAGATGTAATGATCCTGGCACCAGCCGCTCTTCAGGGCGAGGAAATAACCGAACGCGCTGCCCTGCGCGGCCTCGGTGATCAGGCGGGCGTCCTCGCGGACCTCGTCCCAGGTCTTCGGGGGCTCCTTGATGCCGGCCAGGTCAAACAGATCCTGGTTGATGATCATCTTGTAGGAGGTCAGGCTGTAGGGCAGGGTGTAGACCTTGCCGTCGAAGATCTGGTCGCCGACGATCAGATCGTCCGGGTTATAGAGGGACAGGAGGGCTTCGCTGCCTTCCAGATCAGAGATCGGGACGGCCTTTCCGGCCTGCACGAAGCCGGCGAAGTTGTTGGTGGACGGACGGAAGAGGTCCGGCCCGTCCTCGGCCTGCATGGCCACCTGGATGGTGTCGGCATAGTCGGTGCCGTAGACCGTATAGTCGATCACGATGCCGAGCTCCTTGCCGATGGTCGCGTTGAATTCCTCCACCTGCTTGTCCCGGACAGACTGTTCATGGGCGTTGTCGCTCCATACGACGATGTGCTCCACCTTGTCCGCGTCCGCCAGCGAAATCACCGGGACGCAGGCAAGCACCATCACGATGGCCATGAGCAGGGCCAGCCACTTGCACTTCATAACACGTACCTCCTTGAATCAGGTTGTATTCGCGCATACTGCGCTGATTGTTGTATTAATATTAGCATTCTTCTCCCATTTTGAACAGTCTGAAAATTTATATACCCTGTTTGAATCCCTCAACGCAGAAAAGAGCCCCAGCGAAAACAGCGGGGCTCGCAAAAACAGAAAAAAACCTGTCAGACGCTTTTTCCAGCGGTACTGCGCCATTCGCTGGCGACGGCCGAGCCGATGATCATCAGCGCGCCGATCAGGTTCATCGGCGTCAGGGGTTCCCGCAAAAAGACCGCGGAAAAGATCAGCGCCGAAACGGGATCGATATAGCTGAAAATGGCGATGGACTGGGTCCTGAGCCCATCCATGCTGCCAAAGTACAGCACGTAGGCAACGCCCGTATGGACCAGCCCTACGATGGCCAGCAGAAGAACCGTGGCGGGCGTAAACGGCCCTTCGCCTTTGTCCCCGGTCAGCAGGAGGTAGGGAATCATCACCACCCCGGCGGAAAAGAGCTGCACCGTGGTCTTCCGGTAGGCCTCCAGCCCGGGCGCCTTCTTGTTCATGATGATCACGATGGAATAAAACAGCGCCGCGCCCAGGCCCAGGAGGATGCCGCGCATCCCCTCTTTCCCGGCGCTCTGCGCCCCATTTACCCCGGACACCAGGATCATGCCGCCGAACGCGATCAATGCGCAGAGGACTTTTTTCCCCGTGAGCTGTTCCCTGAAAAACAGGGGAGAAAGCAGCATCACGATGGTCGGCTGCATGTAATAGCAGAGGGTCGCGGCTGCCACGGTCGTATAGTTGTAGGCTTCAAACAGGAGGATCCAGTTGATCCCCATGGCGGCCCCGGACAGGGCGAGCCACAGCGTCTGGCGGAGGGAGAGCCTCTCCCCCCTGCCCTTCCCCGTCAGCTTCATAAATAGAAGGAGAAAGAGGCTGCCGAGCATCCCCCTGGAAAAGGCCAGGAAGGCGGACGACACCGGCAGATACCGTCTGAAAACGCCGATGGTGCCGAAGATGAGCATGGAAAGAACGAACATGGCCAGGGAACGCGGGTCGTTGTTTTTGGTGTCGGACACGGTGTTGTCTCTCCCCTGTGAGGATATTCCGGATCATCCATCCGGGCGCTTTTTTCGGGTCCTCCCCATTCAGCCGGAGCGTCTGTTCAGAGACTCGGCGATGTGATCAAAGTGAATGACGTGGAGCTGGCGCACGACCTCGCTGACCGATTTCATGCCGAACTTTTTTAAAATGCTGTGAATCTGCGTTTTGACCGTGCCCAGGGACACAAAGCGGTCCTCCGAGATCTGCCGGGCGTTCATTCCCTGGTAGAGGCTTTTGAGCACCTCGAACTCGCTGTTGGACAGCTTGGTCAGCACGTTCAGCGAATACAGAAGACTGACCTGTTCTTCCTTGACGCGCTTGAGCTCGTCGATGATCTTTTCGGCATACTGCGGCCGGAGCACCATCTGGTTTCGGTAGGCGTTCCGGATGGAGGTCAGAATCTGGTCTGCGGCGTCGGTTTTGATGATATAGTCGATCACCCCGGCGCAGTAGGCCTGAAACAAAAGCTCATCGTCCTCCAGAACCGTCAGGATGATCACCTTGGTGTCCGGCAGCTCCGAAAGGATTTGTCGGGAGGCGGTGATGCCGGCCGTTCTGTTTTCCATCTGGATGTCCATCAGGACGATGTCCGGCTGAAGCCGCCGCGCCAATTGGACGGCCTCAGCGCCCGAGGAGGCCGTGTCCACCAGCTCCATATCCTCTTGACGGGAAAGAAGATCTGAAAAATAACTACAGATTTCCGGGTTGTCGTCCGCCATGATGATGTGGATTCGGTTCATTTATGACAGCTCCTTTCCCTGGGCAGAAGAATTTCCACCTGCGTGTAGGACCGGCCCGGCTGGTCGCAGCTGCGGATGCGCATCTCCCCCATCTGGGCGTTGATCACCCGGAAGGCGTAGGGCAGGCCGATGCCCCAGTTGGTATTCTTGGATTTGCTGGAGACAAAGGGCAGCATGACGCGCCGAATCTCCCCCGGGGCGATCCCGGGACCGTTGTCGCGGATGGAGATGCGGGCCCGCGCCCTGCTGGCGTCCACGTGGACGGTCAGGCGCTTTTCTTCGCGCTGGGACAGCTGCAGGGCCTCCGCCGCGTTGTCAAACAGGTTTTTAAGCGCGCTTCTGGTATGGTATTCATCCACCAGGCAGCGGACGGGAAAATCGCAGTACCGTTTTTCACATTGAATGTCCGAAGGCAGGGCGGCGTCCCGGAGGGCCAGGTCGAGCAGGCCGCGGATATCCGTCGGCTCCATATGCAGGTGCAGCTCCCGGATCCGGTTCAGGGAGGCGGTAATCATGTCCATCCTCGACCGCGCGACGTCATTCAGTCGTTCGAGCTTTGTAAGGCCCTCTGGCGTTCCGTAGGCCTCTTTGGCCTGTCCGGCCAGGATCATGATGCTGAACATCAGGTTTTTTTCGGAATGAAAGACGTCCAGCAGATTCCGGTTCAGCTCCTCGATGCTGTTTTTCATGGCCCGTTTTCGGGATAGCAAGACGAGCTCGCCGCTGAATATGCGCCTGCTCCCAGCCAGGAGAAACACCAGCATCAGCAGCGAAAAGCCCGGGAAGATCAGCATGTAGCGCGTCGGCACCCGGATGATCCCGCTGAAATACCAGAACCCGCTGCGAAAAACAGAGTCGGCGCTCTGCACGAAAGGCGGCAGGAAAAACACGGCGTAGAATACGGAATCGTACAGCAGCAGAATGCCGGTCAGCAAAAAGTAGGTGTCCGCAAAATACGTGGTCAGCCGCTTCCAATAGGCGAAAGAGAGGACCAGCACGGGGAGAAGAATATAGATCAGGCTGAGCCAGCGCATCGCCGCGTCCACCCGCTCGATCCAGAGGCGGTAACCCTCCCGGGCCCCAGCGTTCAGGGCGTGGTAGGTCAGATAGATCCTGTAGGCGGACCCAGGCAGGTACATCGTCAGGTAAGCCGCCGAAAACCCTGCCGCGCCGGCGATCAGGAGGATCGTCCAGAGCCTCAGGCGGCGGCTCTGCTTCAGGTTGCGCAGGATCAGAAAAAGCATCAGCAGAACGCCTATGAAAAACAGCATACAGCCGGCCACCCGCATCCCCTGCACCCGGGCCAGCGGCTGACGCCACCCGCCGATAAAGCGGTACAGCGCGAGGTCGACCGAGCGCAGCGGGAAATCCCCCGGCGGGGAATACATGGCCGTGTTATAGCTCTGGAACACGACAGCCACGGAGGCCAGGGCCATCCCCGCCGTCATCAGGAACAGAGGCAGTCCGTAGCGGCTGCGCAGGGAGAACCAGAGCAGCAGCCCGGCAGTCACCGTCAGGATCAGCACGCTCAGCGCCACACAGCCCGCCTCCTTTCCGGGAGTCCGACTCGTTTGTCAGAAACATAACCCGTTCTTTTCCCCTCGATGTTTCGTGGGACAGCGCCATTGCTTATATTATATCGTCTATTGCCTTCCAGGTGAAAACCGGTATTATTTTACACCTTTTTCCATCGTATTTCAATGGCGGGGGTTGCCAAACCGATTGGAAGCAGCTCAAGGGGACGCGTAAAGCCCAGGCGCGATGTATTATTCCTGTACGGTGTTCCGGGTTTCTTGTGTTTGCGCATCTTCCCGCATATAATAAAATCCAACAGATAGGAAGCTGATGCGGCAGACTGTCGTCATATGAAAGATGCCGGAAAGCGGGGAAAAACGCATGCAATATATCTTTGTGCACGGTCTGTCCGGCTGGGGCAGCTATGACGACGCCTACCGGAAAATGCCCTACTGGGGCATGCGCGGCGGAGACCTGATGGCCTGGCTTCGGGAGCAGGGCTTTGACTGCAGCGCCGCCTCCGTCGCGCCGACGGGCAGTGCCTGGGACCGGGCTTCCAAAATGCGGCATCGAGCCTCTGTTTGCAATGCGCTCGGCCCAGATCGGCGCCTACACAGGCCATACCGCAGGCGGCATCAGGGTAGATGAAACCTGGCGCGAAAACGATGGTCTGGTCAACACAATATCCGCCAGGGTTCCCTCCGGCGCTCCCTGGAAACCCCTGGACAAAAGCAGCGTCCGCCCCGGTCTTTGGAACGTGTTCCCGACCGTCGACGGGGACCACATGTGGCCGCAGGGAGGCCTCCTTCACCGTCACGACATCCGGGGCTTTTACCTCGATCTGCTGACGATGATCAGGGATATTCTTTAGTGCCTGACCTCTACGCTTTCCGCATTTCCTTTCACAGGTCTGCCTGGTTTTGACTTTATTTCACACAATTCCGTGTCATTTTGAAGCAAATTGATTGCATAATGATGAAATATGGGGTATAATTGGAATGGGAGGTGTTATGATGACCACGATCAGCATCAGGTTAAACGATCAGGACAAGAAGGCGCTGGATGAAATGTGTGATGAGATGGGCATGAGCCTTTCCACCTTTTTTACAATCTATGCCAAGCGGGCGCTGCGGGATCGCAAGATCCCCTTTGAAGTGACAGCTCCGGCTGACCCCTTCTATTCAGAAAGCAATATGAGAGCACTCGCCGAATCCGAGCAGCAAGCCAGGGATGGGAAGGTGATCGTGAAGACCATGGAGGAACTGGAGGCTCTGGCCAATGCCTAACCTGATCTTCACGGAAAAAGCATGGGAGGAATACCTTTGCTGGCAGCAGGATAAGCAGACCATGAAACGCATCAACGAGCTGCTCAAGGAGATTCAGCGAACCCCTTTTGACGGGAAGGGCAAACCCGAGCCGTTAAAGCATGATGATTCCGGAAAATGGTCCAGGCGAATCAACGAAGCAGACAGGCTGGTATACAGAATCACCAGGGATGGAATCCTCGTTCTGCAATGCAAGGGGCATTATTGACATCCTTCCCCGCGACAGCGGGTTTATCAACCGGAAAATTTTTCAAAATGTTCCGACCTCCCCTATTCTGATTCCCGGCAAAAAGCAAAAGTCCCTTGAAATCACTGGGATTTCAGGGGACTTTTGCTTGGTACGCCCGATGCGATTCGAACGCACGACCTTCAGAGTCGGAGTCTGACACTCTATCCAACTGAGCTACGGGCGCAAGTGATGGGGCCAGCTTCTTTACTGACCTGGTTGATTGTAACATAATCAGACCCGTCTGTCAAGCACGCGAGGCTTCACAAATTCCTCGCTTTGCCGTTTTTTTGGGTTGCCGGCTCTTGTATTTTCTCTGTCTTCATTGTATAATGAATTGATGGACAGCGGATAGTCTCTGCTTTCAGCATCCATTCTTTGACCTGATCCCGATGAAGGAGGAGATTCCTATGCACAAGTATGTTTACCTTTTTACAGAAGGTAACGCGAAAATGCGTGAGCTTCTGGGCGGCAAGGGCGCCAACCTGGCTGAAATGACCAATATCGGTCTGCCGGTGCCGCAGGGCTTCACGATCACCACCGAAGCCTGCACGAAGTACTACGAAGACGGCCGCAAGATCAACGACGAAATCATGGCCGAAATCATGAAGAACGTCGAGCTGATGGAACAGATCAACGGCAAGAAGTTCGGCGATCTGGAAAACCCGCTGCTGGTTTCCGTCCGCTCCGGTGCCCGCGCCTCCATGCCCGGCATGATGGACACCATCCTGAACCTGGGCCTGAACGACGAAGTCGTCGAAGCCATGATCAAGCACAACCCCGACCCGAAGTTCGAGCGCTTCGTCTACGACTGCTATCGTCGCTTCATCCAGATGTTCTCTGACGTCGTTATGGAAGTCGGCAAAAAATACTTCGAGCAGCTGATCGATCAGATGAAGGCCCAGAAGGGCATCAAGTTCGACGTCGAACTGACCGCCGCTGACCTCAAGGAACTGGCCTCCCAGTTCAAGGCAGAATACAAAAAGCAGCTGGGCGAAGACTTCCCGTCCGATCCCAAGGTGCAGCTGTATGAAGCCATCCGCGCCGTGTTCCGTTCCTGGGACAACCCGCGTGCCAACGTCTACCGCATGGACCACGACATCCCCTACTCCTGGGGCACCGCTGTCAACGTCATGCCCATGGTGTTCGGCAACCTGAACGACAATTCCGGTACCGGCGTTGCCTTCACCCGTAACCCCGCCAACGGCGAAAAGAAGCTGATGGGCGAATTCCTGACCAACGCCCAGGGCGAAGACGTGGTTGCCGGCGTCCGCACGCCCATGCCCATCTCCGAGATGGAGAAGCTCTTCCCCGAAGCCTACGAGCAGTTCGTCAAGGTCTGCGACATCCTTGAAAACCACTACCGTGACATGCAGGACATGGAGTTCACCGTGGAAAACGGCAAGCTCTACATGCTGCAGTGCCGCAGCGGTAAGCGCACAGCCGCCGCCGCCATCAAGATCGCCTGCGACCTGATCGACGAAGGCATGATCAGCGAAGAAGAAGCGCTGATGCAGATCGACGCCAAGTCTCTGGACATGCTGCTGCACCCGACCTTTGACACCGCTGCCCTGAAGAAGGCCCAGCCCATCGGCAAGGGCATTGCCGCCAGCCCCGGAGCTGCCGCCGGCGCCATCGTCTTCACCGCGGAAGACGCCGTGGAGCATGGCAAGAAGGGCGAAAAGGTCGTCCTGGTCCGCCTTGAAACCAGCCCCGAAGACATCGAGGGCATGAAGTACAGCCAGGGCATCCTGACCGTGCGCGGCGGCCAGACCAGCCACGCGGCCGTGGTGGCCCGTGGCATGGGCACCTGCTGCGTCTCCGGCTGCGGCGACATCAAGATGGATGAAGAGAGCAAGCGCTTCACCCTGGCCGGCCGCGAGTTCCACGAGGGCGATCTGATCTCCCTGGACGGCAGCACCGGCAACATCTACGGTGAACTGATCCCCACCGTGCCCGCCGACCCGAACAGCGGCTACTTTGGCCGGATCATGGAGCTGTCCGACAAATATAAGACCATGGGCGTCCGCACCAACGCTGACACCCCCAACGACGCCAAGCAGGCCGCCGCGTTCGGCGCACAGGGCATCGGCCTGTGCCGCACCGAGCATATGTTCTTCGGCCCCGACCGCATCCCCGCTTTCCGCGAGATGATCTGCGCCGAGACTGTGGAAGAACGCAAGGCCGCGCTGGACAAGATCGAGCCCATGCAGCAGGCTGACTTCGAGGGCCTGTTCGAAGCGCTGGGCGGCCATCCCGTGACCATCCGTTTCCTGGATCCCCCGCTGCATGAGTTCGTGCCCACCGAAGAGGCGGACATCGAAGCGCTGGCGAAGGCCCAGGGCAAGAGCGTCGCTTACATCAAGCAGGTCATCGCTGACCTCCACGAGTTCAACCCCATGATGGGCCACCGCGGCTGCCGTCTGACCGTCACCTATCCCGAAATCGCCGTGATGCAGACCAGCGCCGTGATCAAGGCCGCTCTGGCCGTCAAGGCCCGCCATGCCGATTGGAACGTGGTACCTGAAATCATGATCCCCCTGGTTGGCGAGCTGAAGGAATTCAAGTTCGTCAAGAACATCGTCGTGGAGACCGCTGATCGGCTGATCAAGGAAGCCGGCAGCGACCTCAAGTACGAAGTGGGCACCATGATCGAAATCCCGCGTGCCGCGCTGACCGCCGATGAGATCGCCAAGGAAGCCGACTTCTTCTGCTTCGGCACCAACGACCTCACCCAGATGACCTTCGGCTTCAGCCGTGACGACGCCGGCAAGTTCCTGCCCGCCTACTATCAGAACAAGATCTACGAATTCGATCCCTTCGCCCGTCTGGACACCGTGGGCGTCGGCAAGCTGATGAAGATGGCCGTCAAGATGGGCCATGAGAACAACGCCTCCATCCACTGCGGCATCTGCGGTGAGCACGGCGGCGATCCGTCCTCCATCGAGTTCTGCAACGAGATCGGCCTGAACTACGTCTCCTGCAGCCCCTTCCGCGTCCCGATCGCCCGTCTGAGCGCCGCTCAGGCCGCCATCAAGGCCAACAAGGCCGCCAAGGATGCTGAAAAAGCCGCTGAAGAAGAGATCGACGCCAAGGTGGAGGCCGTGAAGGCCACGCTGAAGGACGCGGCTGACAAGCTCAGCGCTGCCGCTGAGACCGCCAGCTCCGAACTGAAGGACTTCGCTCAGGCTGGATTTAAATCCCTCGCGGCCGGCTGGGAAGAGTTCAAGAAGACCTTCAATCAGGAACGGAAATAATTTTTCGAACCACTGATTGACCTAAAAACCAAAGCAAAGGCGCGTCCCGAAATGGGGCGCGCCTTTTATCATACTTGTCAGAAATGATCTTTTACCTGAGCTCTTCCAAGAACGTCTGAACCCGGTACGTGGCCAGTTCCTCCCGGGACATCCGTTTGAGATCGTCCGCGCTGATCCAGCGGTAGGCGGAGGTCTCCCCTTCCTGCAGGAGGACCTCGTCCTTTGTTATATCCGTCACGCACAGATACTCCGTGTAGATGGTATGGCGTTTTCTGTCAATGATCCATCCAAGGTCGGTCAGCTTCCCGGTTACGCCCGTTTCTTCCCGGAGCTCCCGGATGGCACAATCCAGCGCACTTTCCCCCTGCAGGGCCGAGCCGCCGGCAGAGGCCTCCCACATGCCGCCCAGATGCTTGCGCTGATCCCGCTGCATCAGCAGGAAGCTCCCGTCTGTATGCCGGACCAGGATCTCGCTGACCAGGTGATAAAGCCCTTCGGGAACAGGTTCCCCCCGGATCAGGGTCACGCCGTCCACCCGGTTCAGGTGTTCGTCATAAGCGTCCCAGATTTCCATCACTCTATCCCCATTCATTTAGCAAATGCGGAGGACCACCGGTTCTTCAGGGGAAGAAATCAGCCCTTCCTCCACCAGGATGTCCCTGCCGGTCAGAAGATCCCGGTATGTTCCCTCCGGCAGGTCCGCGTTCAGGAGGCCGTTTTTCCCCTGAAGGCTGACGAAGGCGAGGAGCTTTTCCTCCCCGCGCTGATAGCAAATTTTCACCCAGTCGTTCGGGAGGGCCTGAAGGCTGTAGACGCCCTCGCTGAAGATTTCCTCTTTTTTGAGGGCGGTCAGCCTGCGGATGAGGGCGGACAGCGGGGCTTCCCCCTCCATGCGGACAGGGTCTGCATCAAACAGGCCGGGCCGGTGAACCGGCTCCCATTCCTGGCCGTCATAGAGCAAGGCCGCGCCTTTCTGCAGGAAGTTGAAAACCAGCCAGTTCCTCCTCGCCTTTTCGTCCGGAATCATAAAGGCAGCGCGGGGACGGTCGTGGTTTTCAAGATTCCTCAGCTTCACATAATTGTCCGGATAAATACATTCCTGCCTCTCTAGGGCGGCGATGTAGGCGTCCAGGGGTTCCTCTCCCTTTAAGTAGCGGCGGTAGTCGTCATACACGTCGTAATCGTAGCAGATGTCGAAGGCCTGGTACATCTCCGCGTCGCTGTGGCAGACGATGCCGTGGTTTCGATTATAGCGGACGAAGCCGGGCTCCACCGATTCCGCCAGCCAGATGCAGCCGGGCCGGACTTCCTCCACCGCCCAGCGGGCGTCCAGCCAGAAGTTGAGCGGGACCATCGGGGCGACGTCGCAGCGGAAGCCGTCCACGATGTGGGCCCACATCTTCAGCGTGTCAATCAGGTAGGCGGAGAGGCCTTCCATGTCAAAGTCCAGGTCGATGACGTCGGACCAGTCCCCCACATGGTTGCCAAAGGAGCCGTCTTCCTTCCGATAGAACCATTCGGGATGCTGGCGCACCAGCACGGAATCCGGCGAAGTATGGTGGAAGACCACGTCGATCATCAGCTTCATGCCCTGACTGTGGATCTCGTCGGCGAGGCGCTTGAAGTCCTCCAGGGTGCCGTATTCCGGGTTCACCGCCCGATAGTCCGAAATGGCGTAGGGCGAGCCGAGCGTGCCCTTCCGCTGTACTTTCCCGATGGGATGGATGGGCAGCAGCCAGATCGTATCGACGCCCAAGGAACGGATTCTCGCCACGTCCCGGCGCACTGCTTCGAAGGTGCCGCCGTGATTGCGGACAAAAATGGAATAGATCGTCATATTCTTAAGATTCATGCCTGTGTCCCCCGTTTCATCTGTCATTCTGACGCTTCGATTATATCATTCTCCCCGGTTCGTGTACAGAATAGGAAATGATTTTTTCTTCCGAACGGTGAAAAAAACGGGGATTCCTTCTTTATTCTTCCGGATCATGTGATATAATAGAAGGGTAGAAACTGAGAACCAGAAAACGCCCGAAAAGGAATCACCGATCTATGAACCGCTGGACCGCCAGACTGCTGACTGTTATCCTGCTTTTTGCCCTCCTGCTCCCGCTGTCCCCCGCCGATTTCGCCCGGGCCGACGGATTTCCCATCCGCCAGGGAGCCCGGGGGGAGGACGTGGCCCATTTAAAAGAGCAGATGTATGAGCTCGGGTATTTTCAGACCACGAAGTTCAGCCCCATCTACAACGACACCACCGCCGAGCGAGTCCGCCTGCTGCAAAAGCAGAACGGCCTGCCCGAAACCGGCGAGGTAGACGAGGACTTGTGGGCCCTGATTTTTTCCGAGGATTGCATTTCGGCAAACGAGCCGGCCAAGAAGGCAGAGAACGACGACGCTTCCGAAATCCCCGTCGCCGTCCGGGAGGACCCGGAGGCACCCTACGAGGTGCCCGGCGCGCCGGAGCGAGATGAGCGCGGGTTTCTGACCGGCGGAGAGGAATTCACCACCGCCGATCCGGAGGCGGGCTTTTGGGCCTATCTGTCCGGCACACTGCAGGTGGTCATCCATCGCTATGAAGATACGGCGCAGAAGATCGTGTGGTTTGAGACCGACGTGCGCACCGCTGGGAAGGAGCGGATGCGCCCCCTGCTGACCGGCGGCTCCTGGCAGCAGCCCCGGAAAATCGCCCGGGCCAACCAGGCCGTCCTGGCCTTCTCGGACGATTTTTACAGCTACCGCAAGTATAACAAATACACCGTAGGTATTGAGATCCGCGACGAAAAAATTATCTCGGATAAAACAAAGCGCCCTACGTCCAGCGGTTTTCCCAAGCTCGAAAACCTGGCCTATTTCCCGGACGGCTCCATGAAATGCTATGACGCCCAGGCCCATACCGCCCAGGAATACCTGGACATGGGCGCGACCGACGTGCTGGCCTTCGGCCCCATCCTGGTGACGGACGGGCAGCTGGGCGAACACATGCGGCCCACCCAGGAAGAGGCGAAACAATACGGCTATTACCATTACCGGGAGCCCCGCTGCGCCCTGGGCATGGTCTCCCCCGGCCATTACATCGTTTTGACCGTCAACGGGCGGCAGAACCAGTCCAAAGGGGTGTATCTGGACTGGCTGGCCTGGAAAATGCTGGAGCTTGGGGCCCAGGAAGCCCTGAACCTGGACGGTGGCGGCACGGTAGCCCTGATTTTCATGGGAGAATCCATCAACGTAAAAGCCACCACCTCGCGCAACACATCCCACCTGATGAGCTTTGGCACCTCTGAGCTGGTGCCCTCAAAATAAAAAATTGATGGAGGAGACAAATGATTGCCATTGCCTGCGATCACGGCGCTGTGGAACTGAAAAAGGAAATTGAAGCGATGCTGGACGAAATGGGCCTGAGCTATCAGGACTTCGGCACAGACAGCCACACTTCCGTGGATTATCCGGTCTATGCCGAAAAGGCCGCACGGGCCGTCACGAGCGGTACCTGTGACAAAGGCATCCTGCTCTGCGGGACGGGGCTGGGCATGTCCCTGGCGGCCAACAAGGTGCGCGGCATCCGCTGCGCCCTGTGCGGGGACTGCTACTCCGCCGAAATGGCCCGCCGTCACAACAACGCCAATATGCTGGCCCTGGGCGCCCGGGTGATCGGGCCGGAGCTGGCCAAGAAGATCACCCAGATCTTCCTGACCACGGATTTTGAAGGCGGCCGTCATGCCCGCCGCGTCGGGATGATCGACACGCTGGACCAGGGCGGGACGCTGAGCGAAGAATGATCATTGCAAGGAGTAAGCCATTATGAAAGATTATAAGCTGGTCTATCTGAACAAAGGTCTGTCTGTCACCCGAGAAAAGGACATCGAAAAAGCGGAAGAGATGATCAACCAGTACATCAGCCAGGGCTGGACACTGCAGCAGGTCGCCACGCCCGCGGACGGCGCAGGGGCGATGATTGGAATCTTCCACAAAGAAAGCAAGATATAACTCCCCTTACCAGAGGCAGTTTCAGCACAGCAAAGCGCTGCAGGCATTCGCCTGCAGCGCTTTGCTGTGCAATATCAAATCAGAACTGTTGTTTTTCTTCCAGGAAAGCTTTCAGCTCGCTGATGGGCAGACGGATCTGCTCCATGGTGTCGCGGTCGCGGACGGTGACGGTCTGGTCCTCCTGGGTCTGGAAATCGACGGTGATGCAGTAGGGCGTGCCGATTTCGTCCTCCCGGCGGTAACGTTTGCCGATGGAACCGGTATCGTCATAATCCACAGAGAAGTATTTTGTCAGCTCGGAATACACTTCCGTTGCCAGGTCGCCCAGCTTGTTCTTCTGCAGGGGCAGGACGGCGGCCTTGAAGGGCGCCAGGGCCGGATGCAGGTGAAGCACCACGCGGGTGTCGTTTTCGCCGACCTCTTCCTCGTCGTAGGCGTTGCATAGGAAGGCCAGGGCCATCCGGTCCGCGCCCAGGGAGGGCTCGATCACGTAGGGGATAAAGCGCTCGCCGGTGGTCGGGTCGATGTATTCCAGGTTCTGGCCGGAGACCTCCTGATGGCGGCCCAGGTCATAATCGGTGCGGTCGGCCACGCCCCAAAGCTCGCCCCAGCCGAAGGGGAAGAGGAACTCAAAATCGGTTGTCGCTTTGGAATAGAAGGCCAGCTCTTCCTTGGAATGGTCGCGCAGGCGGAGATTCTCTTCCTTGATGCCCAGAGACAGCAGCCAGTCCCGGCAGAAGCCGCGCCAGTAGCTGAACCACTCCAGATCTTCCCCGGGCTTGCAGAAGAACTCCAGCTCCATCTGCTCAAACTCGCGGATGCGGAAGATGAAGTTGCCGGGGGTAATCTCGTTGCGGAAGGACTTGCCGATCTGGCCGACGCCCATCGGCAGCTTCTTGCGGGTGGTGCGGACGATGGACTTGAAGTTGACGAAGATGCCCTGGGCCGTCTCCGGGCGGAGATATATCTCGTTGGAGGAATCCTCCGTGACGCCCTGGTGGGTCTTGAACATGAGGTTGAACTTGCGGATGCCGGTAAAGTCCTTCTTTCCGCAGGTCGGGCAGACGATTTCGTGTTCGGCGATGAAGGTCTCGTATTGTTCGTTCGTCCAGCCGTCGGCCTGGATTTCTTCGCCGTGGGCCTTGCCGTAATCCTCAATCAGCTTGTCGGCGCGGAAGCGGGCCTTGCAGGCCTTGCAGTCCATCAGCGGGTCATTGAAGGTGCCTACGTGGCCGCTGGCCACCCAGACCTGACGGTTCATCAGGATCGCGCTGTCCAGACCGACGTTGTATTTGCTCTCCTGGACGAATTTCTTCCACCAGGCTTTTTTTACGTTGTTCTTGAATTCCACACCCAGGGGACCGTAGTCCCAGGCGTTCGCCAGGCCGCCGTATATTTCGCTGCCGGGATAGACGAAGCCGCGGTTCTTGCACAGGGCCACCAGTTTGTCCATGGTCAGTTTATCACTCATATGTTCAACATCCTCTTATTTCAGTTATTTACCGGCCTGTACCCTGGCCAGGGCGCGCTTGAGCTTGGCTTCGGCGACAGCATAATCCACATCCTGACGGCTCAGCTTCTGCAGCTGCTCCTCCGCGGCCTGCTGCGCGCGTTTGGCGCGCTCTATGTCGATGTCCTCCGCCCACTCAAAGGTGGTGGCGATGACGCGGACCTCGTTGTTCTCCACGCTGAGCAGACCGCCGTTGCAGGCGGCGCTGCGCTCTTTCCCGTCTGCGAAAATCACCTTCGCCTCGCCGATCCCGAGCGGGGCGGCATAGTCGATATGGTTGGCCAGGATACAGATGTCCCCGTTGACGGTGCGCAGGATGATGCTCTGCGCTTCCCCGTCATAGACCATCCGGTCCGGCGTCACAATCTGCAGATGAAAGGTCGCCATGTTTACTCACCCTTCTTGGCTTTCGCCACAGCTTCCTCAATGGTGCCGACAAAGAGGAAGGCGCTCTCCGGCAGGTCGTCGTGCTTGCCCTCGATGATTTCCTTGAAGCCGCGGATCGTCTCCTTGAGGGGGACATACTTGCCTTCCATGCCTGTGAACTGTTCGGCCACGGAGAAGGGCTGGCTCAGGAAGCGCTGCACCTTGCGGGCGCGGGAAACAATCAGCTTGTCCTCGTCGCTGAGCTCGTCCATACCCATGATGGCGATGATGTCCTGCAGTTCCTTGTAGCGCTGCAGGATGCTCTGGACGGAGCGGGCAACCTCGTAATGCTCCCTGCCGACGATTTCCGGGCTCAGGATGCGGCTGGTGGATTCCAGCGGGTCGACGGCGGGATAAATGCCCAGGGAGGAGATCGAACGGCTCAGAACCGTCGTGGCGTCCAGGTGGGCGAAGGTCGTGGCGGGGGCCGGGTCCGTCAGGTCGTCCGCGGGCACGTATACGGCCTGCACGGACGTGATGGAACCCTGCTTGGTGGAGGTGATGCGCTCCTGCAGAGCGCCCATTTCCGTCGCCAGGGTGGGCTGATAGCCCACGGCGCTGGGCATACGGCCCAGCAGGGCGGACACCTCAGAGCCGGCCTGGGTGAAGCGGAAAATGTTGTCGATGAACAGCAGAACGTCCTGGTTCTCCCGGTCGCGGAAATACTCCGCCATGGTCAGGCCGGAAAGGCCGACGCGCATACGGGCTCCCGGGGGCTCGTTCATCTGACCGTAGACGAGGGCGGTCTTGTTGATAACGCCGCTTTCCTTCATCTCGTTGTACAGGTCGTTGCCCTCGCGGGTACGCTCACCGACACCGGCGAATACGGACAGGCCGCCGTGCTGCTTGGCGACGTTGTTGATCAGTTCCATGATCAGAACCGTCTTGCCGACGCCGGCGCCGCCGAACAGACCGATCTTGCCGCCCTTGGCATAGGGGGCGATCAGGTCGACGACTTTGATGCCCGTTTCCAGGATCTCGGTGGAACTTTCCTGTTCCTCATAGGAAGGGGCGGGACGATGGATGGGCCAGCGTTCCTCCGTCACCGGGTCCGGCTGGTCGTCGATGGCCTGGCCGAGGAGGTTGAAAATGCGTCCTAGGCAGGCGTTGCCGACTGGCACCGTGATGGGACTGCCCGTATCGACCGCCTTCAGGCCGCGTACCATGCCGTCCGTCGCGTTCATGGAAACACACCGGGCCACATTGTCCCCGATGTGCTGAGCCACTTCGGCGACGATCTTTTTATCGCCGTTCATGATCTCAATCGCGGAAAGCAGCTCGGGCAGATGGCCGTCTTCAAAACGGATGTCCAGAACAGGCCCGATGACCTGTACGACCTGACCGATGTTTTGTGCGCTCACGTTGTGGTGTACTCCTTTCCTGCCAGTGGATGGTGTTGATAGGATATGGTTTGCTGTATCAGTGCTCCGCGCCGGCCACGATCTCCGTGATTTCCTGGGTGATCGCGCCCTGGCGGGCACGGTTATATTTAAGGCTCAGGCTGTCAATCATTTCCCCGGCGTTTTTGGTGGCGGAATCCATCGCGGTGCGGCGGGCCGAAACCTCGCTGGCGTAGCTGTCGCAGATGGCGCTGTACAGCCGCCCGGCCAGAAAATCCGGGATGACGGCGGCCAGGGTTTCGGAGGCCTCCGGCTCATAGACGGTGGACACCAATCGGGGCTTTTCTTCCTGCTCCGGCTCGATCGGCAGAAGGCGGTCCGCCCGTACCTCTTGGGAGAGCATGTTCTGGAAATTGGTGTAGATTAAAAGCACCTCGTCAAACTGCCCGGACAGATACCCGTCCGTCAGCATCTTGGCCATACGGTAGCACTCGCTGACCGAAATGCCCTCCACGTGACCGTTGTCCGCGTTCAGCATCGGGACGCCCAGACGCTGGTATTTTTCGATGGCCTTGCGGCCGATCGGCAAAACGCACCAGGGCTTGCCCTCGGTCTCCTGGGCGACGCGTTTGAATACGTTGTTGTTATAGCCGCCGGCCAGCCCTCTTTCCCCCGCGACCACGACCACGCAGGTGTTTTTGACTTCCCGGTGATCGGCGAAGGGAACCTCTTCCCCCGCGCAGCTGCGGACCGCCGCGCGGATGGCGGCCTCCGAAATGGTAGCGTAGGGTTTGCTGGCTTCCATGCGTTCCTTGGCACGCCGGAGCTTGGAGGTGGCAACCAGCTGCATGGCTTTCGTGATCTGCATCGTGCTTTCGACGCTTTTGATCCGCAGCTTGATGTCCTTCATGGACGATCCGGCCATGGCAATGCCTCCTTAACCCTTTGTTTTGAGGAAATCAGCCGTAAAGCTTTCCAGCGCGCGCTTGAGTTCGGCTTCCGTATCGGCGTCCAGCAGGCCGGTGGTGCGAATCTTTTCCAGCACCTGGGGATGCTGGGCGGCCATCCGCTCGTACAGGCTCTCCTCGTATTCCGCCACGTCCCGGACCTCCACCTGTTTGAGGAAGTCGTGGGTTACGGCGTAGAAGATGCAGACCTGGTTTTCGACCGCCACGGGGCGGTTGCGGTTCTGCTTGAGCACCTCCACGATTCGGGCGCCCTGGGCCAGGCGGGCCTTCGTATCGGCGTCCAGGTCGGAGCCGAACTGGGCGAAGCTCTGCAGCTCGCGGTACTGGCTGTAGAGCAGCTTGAGGCTGCCGGCCACCTTCTTCATGGCCTTGATCTGGGCGTCGCCGCCCACGCGGCTGACGGAAATACCCGGGTCAATGGCCGGCATGATGCCGGAATGGAACAGCTCCGTCTCCAGGAAGATCTGACCGTCGGTGATGGAAATGACGTTGGTCGGAATATAGGCGGAAACGTCGCCGGCCTGGGTTTCGATGATGGGCAGGGCGGTAATGGACCCGCCGCCGTACTCCGGCGCGACGCGGGCTGCGCGCTCGAGCAGACGGCTGTGCAGGTAGAAAACATCACCCGGATAGGCTTCGCGTCCCGGCGGGCGGCGGATCAGCAGGGACAGGGCACGGTAGGCCACCGCGTGCTTGGAAAGGTCGTCGTAGACGATCAGCACGTCCTTGCCCTGGTCCATAAAGTATTCGCCCATCGCGCAGCCGGAATAAGGTGCGATATACTGAAGCGGGGCCAGCTCGCTGGCCGTCGCGCTGACGACGATGGTGTAATCCATCGCCCCAGCCGCCGTCAGCGTCTCCACCAGCTGGGCGACCGTCGAGCGCTTCTGCCCGATGGCGACGTAGATGCAGATCACGTCCTTGCCCTTCTGGTTGATGATGGTATCCATCGCGATGACGGTTTTACCGGTCTGGCGGTCGCCGATGATCAGCTCGCGCTGGCCGCGGCCGATGGGGATCATGCTGTCGATGGCCTTGATACCGGTCTGCAGCGGGACGGACACCTTTTTTCGCTGGATGATGCCCGGCGCGTTGCGCTCGATGGGTCGGAGTTCGCGGGAATCCACCGGGCCCTTGCCGTCGATGGGCTGACCCAGGGCGTTGACCACGCGGCCGATGAGCCCTTCGCCGACCGGGACGGAAACGACCTGCCCCGTCCTCTCCACCGTATCGCCTTCGCGGACGCCTTCGTCCGAACCCAGCATAACGATGGACACGGAGTTTTCCTCCAGGTTCAGGGCCATGCCGTATTCGCCGTTGCCAAAGCGCACCAGCTCGTTGGCCATGCACTGATCCAGGCCCGTGGCCCGGGCGATGCCGTCGCCGATGGTGATGATGGTGCCGGTATCGTTCTGGGCGATCTTATTGCCGTAATGCCTGATCTGTTCCTTGATCAGTTTGGAAATCTCTTCTGGTTTCAACTGCATATCTGTCTGTCACCGCTTTCACATAGATCAGTCTGCTTTGATCGCCTGCCGGATATCGCCCAGGCGGTGGCGGATGGTGTTGTCGTAGCGGCGGCCGTCCATTTCCAGCAGGACGCCGCCCAGCACGGAAGGATCCGTATTTTCCTTGAGCTGAATCTCCTTGCCGGTCATCCGGCGCAGCTTGTCGATCAGTTTCCGGCGCTGGTCCGAAGAAAGCGGCTTGGCCGTCGTGACCACCGCTTCCGCGATCTGGTGATCCGCCTGATAGCTTTCCCGGTAAGCGCTTTCGCAGCTTTCAAACTCGTAAACCGCGCCGCGCTCCACCAGCAGCTTCAAAAAATTCAGCACATACGGATGCACCTGACCTTGAAGCGCCTGGTCTGCCACGCTGACCCTTTCCGCTTTGGGAATGGACATGTTGGACAGCAGACGGATAAAATCAGGATTCTGCCGGAAAAGGATCTTCAGTTCTGCCAGCTGAGCCAGTACGTCTTCCGTAATGCGTTCTTCAGCGCACAGGGCGTACAGCCCGTCTCCGTATTCTCTGCCGAATTCCGTCAATTGTTCTCACCAACGTTCCTGATGAATTCATCCACAAAGCCGTCGTAATCCCTGGGGCTGATTTCCCGCTCGACCACCTTGGAAGCGATTTCCACCGCCAGGTCGGAGATCTCGCTGCGGACGTCCTGCAGCATCTTCTTTTTCTCCTGGGCGATTTCCTCGTTCGCCTTCTGCTTGATGCGGCTGGCCTGGGCCGACGCTTCGGAAACCATCTGATCGCTGCGCTTCTGCGCCGTCTGTACAGCATTTCTGACCAGGCCGTCCGCCTCTTCCCGTGCGGAAGCCAGCCTTTGCTCGTATTCCTGCTTCATCTGCTCAGCCTGCGTCCTCGACTGATTGGCGTCCCCGTAAATCCGGTCCACCTGCGCCTGCCGTTCATCCATCACCTTCTGAACCGGTTTAAACAGAAACTTCTTCAGAATCCGGTAGATGATCAGCAGGTTGATCAGAGAGATGACGATCTGCCAGATATTGACAGAAATAATATCCAATGACTGTACCATGCTCTCTTATCTCCTCGTACAGATCAGCGGAACATGAACCGGCAAAATGCCGTCTTCATCTCCACGCTTCACGTTTCACACCGCCAAAGAGGCTTTGGCGTCAAGTTCCGTCAGACGCCGCCGATGCCGAAAGCGGCCATCGCGCTCTTGAAAACGCCGACAAAGATGTTGGGGGCGACAAAGATCAGCAGGATACCGATGACCAGGCCGTACAGACCGGTGGTTTCGGCGATGGCGCAGCCCATGATCATCGTGGACGTCACAGCGCCCTTGCTTTCAGGCTGACGGCCGATGGCCTCGCAGGCCTTCGCAACCGCGTTGCCTTCACCAATACCAGGGCCGATACCGGCGATCAGGGCCAGGCCGGCGCCGATGGCGCAGCCCATCAGAATCAAACCTACAGCCAGACTTACGTAATCCATGGAAGTACCTCCTAATTATCTTTAAGACCCTTTTCGGGCCTTCAAAGCATCGTTGAATCCGGGGTTTTCTCAGGCGGCCGCTTTCTTCCGCCTGGCCAGGCGGGCGTTGTAGGCGTCCTCGTCAAAGCCGGTGGCGATGTAGAGCATCGTCAGCATGGCGAAGATGAAGGCCTGCATCAGACCGCTGAAAATGTCAAAGTACAGGGACAGAACAGCCGGAAGGCCGATTTGCAGGAAGGGGAACTGGCCCAGCACGCCCGGCAGCCACCCCAGCACCAGCTTGCTCAGGCCCTGCAGGGCATAGGCGATCAGGGTGGAAATGACCACGCCGGACAGCACGTTTCCGTAGTGACGGAAGGACATCGAAACCGGGGTCGCCAACTCGCCGATGATGTTGAAGGGAGCAAAGACCGGCACCGGCTCAAAGAAGCCCTTGACGTACGGCCACAGGCCGCCCTTCAGCTTGTAGTACGTGATCAGGATAAAGACGATGATGGCCCAGCCGGCGACGATGTTCATATCCGACGTCGGCGGGAAGAGCCCCAGCAGGCTGGACAGGCTGGAAAAGGCGGAAAGCGCCATGATGCCCGCCACAAAGGGAGCGAAGGCCATAAACCTTTCCCCCATGTTGTCCCGGATCAGATCGTTCACCTTGGTGACGATCCATTCCGCGACCAGCTGACGCTTGGAGTTCGGGACCACCTGGATGCCGTGGGTCAGGTACAGGCACAGCCCGAAGATCGAAATCATCACGGCCAGGGAATTGAACTGGGAGGCGGTAATCGGCAGATCCATCAGCGGCATGGGGATGGTGAAATAGATCAGCGCGCCGGAGATGGAAATCTCGTCGGAATGCGGCGTCGTCAGCACCTTGAGCGCCATCACGGCGACAAAGGGTAGCACCATCATCAGGATCAGCAGGATATCCGTTACACGCGCCCGCGTGTCTTTGTTCACGTCTTGATCAGCCTCCTTCACCGCGCGGCCGGGAACCGGGCACGCGATGTGGTCAGGATTTTAACATGGATATTCGCGGCGGACGGCGAGGGAAAAATCTCACCGGTTCAGAAAACGGATCACGATGCCGGGAAACAGCAGCGGGATCAGCACCGCGTAGATATTAAAGCAGGGCAGCACAGCGCCCAAGACGGCGACCAGGCCGAGGCCGAGCATCCTGAAGGTATAGGACAGGCGGACGCGATCCCGCCCGTGCTTGGCCCCTTCGCTCAGCGGGGATTCCGCGGGCGCTTCGCCTTCTTTGGGGTCTTCGTCCGCTTCCCCCTCGTTAGGCTCCGGCGGCAGGGGCTTCATGTCATCCGCGGCCTTCTGCACGGTCAGCGCCATCAGGAAAAAGTTGGCGATTCCGGCCGACGCGCCTAAGATGGCGCCGGTCAGCACCGTCCAGTCAAACTTGCCGATGACCAGGAAAACGCCTACCATCAGCGCGGTCAGGATGCACACGCCGACGGCTACGGCTTTGGTCTGTTCCCGGACGGCAGGCTGTATCTTCATGGGTCCGATCAGGCCTTCCTGTGTTATTTGGTGCCAAAGAGGCGGTCACCGGCGTCGCCCAGGCCGGGAACGATGTAGCCGTGCTCGTTGAGCTTCTCATCCAGAGCCGCCACATAGATGTCCACGTCCGGATGCTCGGCGCGGACCCGTTCGATGCCTTCGGGCGCGGCGATCAGGTTCACCAGACGGATGTTGTTGCAGCCGCGCTGCTTGATGAAGGTGATAGCCGCGCTGGCGCTGCCGCCGGTGGCAAGCATCGGGTCCAGCACGATCAGCTCGCGGTGTTCGGCGTCCTCGGGCAGCTTGCAGTAGTATTCCACCGGGTTCAGGGTTTCCGGGTCGCGGTACAGGCCGATATGGCCGACCTTCGCGTTGGGGATCAGGCTCAGAATACCGTCCACCATGCCCAGACCGGCCCTGAGGATCGGGATGATACCGATGGGCTTTCCGGCCAGCATCTTCGTCTTGGTCGTGCAGATCGGGGTCTCGACTTCCACTTCTTCCGTCTGGAGATCCCGGGTCACTTCATACACCATCAGCATGGCGATTTCATCCAGCAGCTCGCGAAAATCCTTGCAGCCGGTTTTCTTGTCGCGCATGATGCTCAGTTTGTGCTGAATCAGCGGATGATCAAATATGACGACCTTGCTCATGTTTTCCTCCCTTTCACGCAGGACAAAATTGTCCTTCTCCTGCCCAGGTCAGGGCGCATGCCCAGATACATTCATAGCATTATAACCTTTTTTCAGGCGTTTTGCAAGCCCGGCGGGAACCCATTCCCTTCTTTTCGCTTGCTTTTTTTTCTTCTTTGTTATACCATGCAGTTAAAGCCCTTCCGCCCGCCGGTCTTCCTTCAAATGGACCGCCCCGGGCCGGGCGTTTAAAGGGCCGGAGCGCAGGCCTTTCCCATGAAATTCAACCGTTGATCACGGAGGTACATTCCTATGCAGGATCTGGACCGTTACGTTTCCCCCTTTTCCACCCGGTACGCCAGCGACGAGATGCAGTTTCTCTTTTCCGCCCGCCACCGGGCGGAGCTGTGGCGCAGGCTCTGGGTCATCCTGGCGGAGACCGAGCAGGAGCTCGGCCTCCCCATCACCGACCGGCAGATTGCCGAAATGAAGGAACACCTCACCGATATCGACTTTGACCAGGTGGCGGCCTATGAAAAGGCCCTCCGCCACGACGTGATGGCCCACATCCACGCCTTTGCGGACCAGTGCCCGGAGGCCGCGCCCATCATTCACCTGGGCGCTACCAGCTGCTACGTCGGAGACAATTCCGACAGCCTGATCATCCGGGACGCCCTGTCCCTGATCCACGCCCGTCTGATCGCCGTCCTGCGCGCCCTTCGTTCCTTTGCGGAACAGTACAAGTCCCTGCCGGTCCTCGCCTACACCCACTTTCAGCCCGCCCAGCCCACCACTCTGGGCAAGCGCGCCTGCCTGTGGATGAACGACCTGGTCAGCGACATCCGGGAGTGCGAACAGCTGATGGCTTCTCACCTGCCCCTTGGCTGCAAGGGCACCACCGGCACCCAGGCCAGCTTCCTGGAGCTGTTTCAGGGGGATTATGCGCTGGTGCGGAAGCTGGACGACCTGATCGTCCGGAAGATGGGCTTTACCGCCTCCCAGCCGGTGGCCGGCCAGACTTACAGCCGCAAATGGGACGGCAGGGTCCTCTCCTTCCTGGCACAGGTGGGCGTGACGGCCCACAAGTTTGCAGCCGACATCCGCCTGCTGGCCCACGAAAAGGAGGTCGAAGAGCCCTTTGAGGCCAAGCAGGTCGGTTCCTCCGCCATGCCCTATAAGCGCAACCCCATGCGGTGCGAACGGATGGCCGGCCTGTCCCGCCATTTGATTCTGAACGCCCAGAACGGGCTGATGACGGCCGCCGAACAGTGGCTGGAGCGCACGCTGGACGACAGCGCGAACCGCCGCATTTCCCTTTCGGAAGGCTTCCTGTGTGCCGACGCCGTGCTGTCCCTGTTCCTGAACGTTGCCTCCGGCCTGACCGTCCATGAAAAGGTCGTCCGCCGCCACCTGATGGACGAGCTTCCTTTCATGGCGACGGAAAACCTGCTGATGGAAGCCGTCCGCCAGGGCGGAGACCGCCAGAAGCTCCACGAAAAAATCCGCGTCCAGTCCGTCCTGGCCGGGCAGCGCGTCAAGGACGAAGGAACCGCCCCGGGCCTCCTGGAAGCCCTGGCCGAGGACGACGATTTCCCACTTACCGCCGATCAGATTGACAGCCTGCTGGACCCGGCCCTCTACACCGGCTGCGCCTGCCAGCAGACCGAGGCCTTCCTTGCCGAAGTCGTGGACCCGATGCTTGCATCCAGCGCGTCCGAGCAGGCCCCGGTGCGGGAAATTGACGTCTGAGCGTTTGTCTTTCAGCGGAGGTCTTGTTGATGAAACTATACCTTTGTCCCAATCTCTTTACCCCGGCCCAGGCCCAGGCGGCCCTTTCCTGCCTGGAGGTGCTGACAAAGTTCTGGCACGCCGAATGCTCCATGGCGCCGGAAACCGCTCAGAAGCTGGCCGGGTCCGCTCCCGGGGAGATCTCCTCCTTTTCCCCCGGGGAAGCGGATTACATCCTCGCGGTCGGGGGAGACGGCTCTGTCCTGCGGGCGGCTCAGACGGCCGTCCGGGTGCAAAAGCCCTTGATCGGCGTTAATATGGGCCGGCTTGGGTATCTGTGCGCTCTGCCGATGGCCGCCCTCCGGGAAAACGGGCCGGAGCTTTTGAACCAGCTGAAGCTTTCCCGGCGGGCCCTGCTCCGCTTTTCCCTGAACGGGCAGGAGCACTTCGCACTGAACGACATCACCGTGGTCAAATCCCGCTTTGGGGAGACCATCGAGCTGTCGGTGCAGAGCGGCGGTACGAACGCCCGCTGGATCGGCGACGGGATCATCCTGTCGACCCCCACCGGCTCCACCGCCTACAACCATTCCGCCGGCGGCCCGGTCATCGCGTCGGATGTATCGGCCTTCTGCGCCACGCCCATCTGCCCCCACTCGCGGGACGCCTCCCCCATGGTGTTCAGCGACCGCAACATGATCCGCATCGACCTGATCCGCTCCCCGGCCAATACGGCGGAAATTTTCAGCGACGGCGTACACGCCGGAGATATTTCCAGTCACTTGCTCATCGACCGGAATCCTCTGGACCTTCTTCTTATGATTTCCCCCGCCTCATAAAGGTTCAATGACCATCCCCGATCCGGTTCTTCCCGCCCCATTTACAATCCTGGGAAAGTGGCAGAAATGTGGTAGGTCCTCCGATCCGTCCCCTCCCGGCTTGTCTTTCGGCCAAAACCGGGCTATAATAGGATTGTTCATTCAGGAGGATACATGTATTATACGTCGTCCTCTTCGGGATGATGATTTCCACTCTTTTTGAGAGGTTCGGCTATGACGGTAAAAGGGAGACTCAACAAGGAAAAGATCAGGAATCACCTGGCTTATGATTTCTGGAAATACCTGCTGCTGGCGCTGGGCGTCTGGTTCGGGGTGGACCTTCTTTTCACCACGACCGCGTACCGCTCCCCCCAGGACAAGCGGGTGGACGTGGAGATCATGAGCGCCACGGTGACGGACGACCTGATGGCTTCCTTCTTCCAGCCCCTATGGCAGGAGGCCGTGCCGGACATGGAGCTGGTGGAAGGCACCATCCTGACGCCCATGAGCGACGAGGACATGTATTCCGGCATGGTGCTGCTTACCCGCCTGGCCGCCGCGGACGGAGACATTTATATGCTGCCCGCGTCCAAGTTCAAGGCGATCGCCACCCAGGGCTGGTTCCTTTCTCTGGACGAGCTGGTGGAAAACGGGGCTATCAACGCCGAGGGCATCGCCCTGGATTCCTGCCGCCTGACCGTGGTGGACGAGGAAACCAAGACCGCCCAGACCCATTTGTACGGCATCCCGACGGATACGCTCTACGGCTTCATGGACGGGCTCCAGTATGACAACCGGGGCAGCGTCATGGCCATCGTCGTCAACAACGGAAACGACGACGCCGTCATCCGTTTCTTTAACGCCCTCCTGCAGGCCGGGCGCGGCGAAATGCCGGAATGGCTGCAGCAGTCCGTCGAGCAGGAGGAGAACCCGTCATGAACGCCCTGTCCCCCATCGGCCTGATCGACAGCGGGGCCGGCGGCATCAGCGTGCTGAAGGAAGCGGTGCGGCTGATGCCTCAGGAGCGTTATCTCTTTTACGGGGATCAGAAAAACGCCCCCTACGGAACGAAATCCAAGGAAGAGGTCCTGGCGCTGGTACGCGCCGCCGTTCAGTATCTTCTGTCCAGGGACATCAAAGCCCTGGTGCTTGCCTGCAACACCGCCACCGCCCGCGCCGCCAGAGAGCTCAGGGAGGAGCTCACCATCCCCGTAATCGGTATGGAGCCGGCCTTAAAGCCCGCCTCCTTCCTGTACCGGGGCGGGAAAATCCTGGTGCTGGCGACCCCCGGTACCCTGGCCAGTGAAAAATACGGCCTGCTTTCCTCCCGCTGGGGTCAGCACGCCGTCTCCGTCCCCTGTCCGGGGCTGATGGAATTTGTGGAAGAGGGGGTTTTTGACGACCCCGCCCTCCTCCGGTATCTGGAAAACCTTTTTGAACCCTGGCGGCAGAGCCAGGTGGACGCCATCGTGCTGGGCTGCACCCACTACGTCTTTCTGAAAAACCTGATTCAGCGCTTTTTCCCCAACACCCCGGTGCTGGATGGAAACGAAGGCACCGTCCGCCAGCTCCAGCGGGTGCTGGACAGCCGCGATCTGCTCCTTCCCCCCGGGGAAACAGGCAGCGTCACCATCGAATCCAGCGGCACAAGCGAGCATCTTGCCGTCCTCCACAGATTATTTAAACTCCCAGGCTAAACCGGGAACCTCATGTTAAATACAACATCCGCTGCAGATCAGTTTCTGCAGCGGATGTTTTTTTATATAATTACAGCCCCGGAGCCTTTCGGCTCCGGGGCTGAGGTGCGGCTGTCAGCCGCGGTTTTGCATTAGTAGTACAGCGTGTAGGCAGAGGAGGATACGTTGGCATCCAGCTTGCTTTCGCCCGCGTCGTTGAACGCAGCCACCCAGACGTAGTACTTGGTGACGGCCTTCAGACCGTAGATCGTCATGCTGGTGGCGCTGGGCTCCCGCACCTCGGCATAGACGACAGCGGAGTTCGGGTTGTTCACCGTGTTGTAGTACAGCCTGTAGCCTTCCACGTCGGGAGACGGAGAAGAGGTCCAGTAGACGGTGATCTTGCTCTTGGACACAGCGCTGGCGGCAACCGTCAGAGGCTGCAGCGGCGGATAGACCACGACGATGGGGTTCATCACATCCGCATAAGCGCGGTTGTCAGCCGTCATCTCGCACTCGCCTACTTCGTTGACGGAAACGACCCAGAAGTAGTAGCCGAAGTTGGCGTTCAGGTTGTCGACTGTGATGCTGCGGACTTCGGGGCTGGTCTTGGCGTACGGGGTGGAGGCGGACGGATCGCTGGTGATGCCGTAGTAGATGGAGAAGCCGGTCAGATCCGCAGAGGTGCCGCGCTTCCAGGTCAGCTGGGCGGAGGTGTTGGACAGTCTCCTGGCAGCCACGTTGAGCGGCGGATCCGGCAGCTCGCCGGACACGACCGGAACGATCGGGTAGGCCGGGTTGCCGGTGGTGGTCACGACCGCGCGGACGTAGTTGTCCATCAGGCTGATGCCGCCGTCGTCATAGGCGACGACCCAGATATAATACCTGGTGCCGGGCTTGAGGTCGGTCATGACCGCCCAGGTCCTGTTCGCATCGGTAATGGTCTGGTGATGCTTGGCGTTGGAGGCCAGGGACTGGGTGGAGTAATAGATCATGTAGCCGATGACGCCGGGAGAAGGAGACTTGGTCCAAGTCAGCCGGACACTGGAATCACCCAGGACGGTGGCTTTCACGTGGCTGGGAGCTTCCGGCGGGATCATGTCGGTGTTGGCCCACATGGTCTTGCCGGTAGCCATCACGTGGCTGTTGAGGCCGCTCTCGCCGGCGGTGTTATAGGCGCTGACCCAGACATAGTAGTTGGTCATAGGATCCAGGCCAATGATGGTGAAGGAATTCTGGCTTGGATCGACGGTGGCTGTGTGGATCGCCGTCGCCGGGTCGCTGGACTTGCTGTAATAGATCTTGTAGCCGTTCAGCTCGTCCGCAACCACCTTGCTCCAGCTCACGGTCAGAATGCTCATGCCCGCGCCGGTGATGTTCACGTTGTTGGGCTGCGGCGGGATGACCGCGCTGACGGTGAGCAGGGCCGCGTCACTGTAGACGGTGCCGGAGCCGTTCTTCACCATGCAGCGGAACTGGTAGCCGTTCATGTACTTCTTCGCCTGGAAGACCAGACGGTTGGTGTTGGCGCCCTGCCAGATGGCCGTGTTGTTCAGGGTGACCCACTTGACGCCGTTGTGATACTGCCAGGCGTAGGAGGTCGCGCCGGTGGCGATGACTTCCATGGCGACCGTGGCATTCACAGGCACGTTGCGGGAAATGGGCTGGGTGACGATCACCGGCATCCCCATGATGCACAGCTTTGCGGGGGCGGAATAGGTGGTTCCGGCGGCGTTGCTCACAGCGCAGCGGAAGTAGAAGTTATTGTAGTTGGCGGCGGCCTTGAAGCTCAGGGTGGAAGCATGGTTGCCGACCCAGTAGCTGCCGTTGGTCAGGTTGCCCCAGGAAACGCCGTCGGTGCTGTACTGCCACTGATAGCTGGTCGCGCCGGTGGCGGTGATGGCGAAGGTCGCCTTCTGGCCGATGTTCACGCAGACGTCTGTCGGATCCTGTAGGATGTTCGGCAGGGCCAGCAGGGACAGCTTGGCGGCCGTGGTGTACACGTAAGCGCCGGTGCCGGAGTTGGAAACCTTGCAGCGGTACTGATACGCCGTCCAGACCAGCTCAGCGGGCACGATCAGGGTATCCGTATTATAGCCGGTCCAGGAGGTGGGCACGTTGGAATAGGTGGTGGTGCCGATGGGCGCCATTTCCCACTGATAGGTGTCGGCGTTTTCAGCGACGACCGTGAAGGTAGCCGTAGTGCCTTCGCCGGCAACCTGGTCCTTGGGCTGCTGCTTGATGGAAATGCCCTTGGCCAGAGTCAGCTTCGCGGCGGCGCTGGCAGTGGTGCCGGCGTCGTTGATCGCCAGGCAGCGGAACAGATAACCGTCGTGGCGGTCCATCGTGGTAAAGGTCAGGGTATCGGTCTTGTTGCCCTTCCAGAAAGAGCCGTTGGTCAGGTTGACCCAGGTGACGCCGCCGTTGGAGCTGCACTGCCACTGGTACTTGGTCGCGCCGGTCGCAGAGATGCTGAAGGTGACGGGATCGCCGGAAGTGACGCTCTGATCCGTCGGATCGGTCACGATGACCGGAGCCTGCATCACGTGCAGGGTCACCCGATCGCTTTCAACGCTGACGGGCACGTCGTTGGAGACCTTGCAGCGGATCATCATCCCGTCATGCGATGCGGCGACTAGGAAGGTCAGGGTGTCGGTCTTGTTGCCCTTCCAGTAGGAACCGTTGGACAGGTCGGACCAGGTCGCGCCTTTGTCCTTGCTGTACTGCCACTGATATTTGGTGGCGTTGATGGCGACCAGGTCGATGGTGAGCTCGTCGTCCACGAAGCAGGTGATGTTCGCGGGGCCGGGCTGCACGATGATTTCAGGGGTCGCCGCTTCCTTGATGTGGAGGGTGGCCCAGTCAGTGTATTCGGTGCCGAAGTCATCAGTCACGGCGCAGCGGAACTGATAACCGTCAAAGCCAATACGGCCGTATACCCTCACAACCGCCTTCGTGGTGTCTGACCAGTCGGCGCCGTCCGTCATATTGGTTTCGGTGTCGGTTTCCGACTTTCTATACTGCCACTGATATTTGACCGTGCCAGAGCCGGAGGCGGCGGTCTGGAAGAAACCGAGCTGATCCTTGTTCAGCGTCAGGTCGGCGGGCTGGAACGTGATGACGGGGCCGGTGCCCAGCTTCACCTGAGCGCCATTGGAAAAGACGGTGACGGAGGAGCCGTCGCTGGTCAGGGTGACCGCGCAGCGGACATACATATTATCATATGTATCCTTCATCTGGAATTTCAGGGAGTTGGTTTTGTTTCCGATCCAAAAGCTGCCGTTGGTCAGGTTCTTCCAGGGCTCCATGTTGTCCCAGCTGTACTGCCACTGGTACGTCAGGGTGCCGGAACCGGTCGCGGTGATGAAGAAGGCGGCGGTATCGCCGGCTTTCTTGGTGGCATCCTTGGGCTGAAGGGTGATCGTCGCGGGGGTCAGCCTGGGGTTGGCGTCCGCCGTGATGAACTCTTCCACTTCTTCGGTCTGAGCGAAGGGATCGCTCAAATCGGCGATGGGTTCCACCACAGAAAGCTCATCCTCTTCGGGCTCTTCCACAGCGGGTTCTTCCGCCGCGGGTTCTTCCGCCGCGGGCTCCTCAGCAGGAGCCTTGGCTTCGCCGACGGTCAGAACGGCTTCCCGGCTGTAAGCGGTGCCGGCCTGGTTGGTGGCGGCGAGGCGGAACATCCAGCCGTTCATGCTTTCCTTGGCCGCGAACAGAACGCGGGTCGTCTTGGGGCCGGTAAAGTCCTTGCCGCAGTCCACCCAGTTCGCGCCCTGGTCAACGCTGTACTGCCACTGGTAGGAATCGGCGTCCTCGACGTCCGCTTCCATGACGGTCAGCTTGCCGGGCTGGACCTGGCGGTCCTTCGGCTGGGCGATAAACACGGGCAGGCCCGCCACGACTTCAGGGGCGGCTTTGCCTTCCTGCGCCGGAGCGGTTTCCGAAGAAGCGTCCGCCGCGGGCTCTTCCTGAGCGGCAGCTTCTTCATTTTTCTGCTGGATCAGTTTTTCCCGGATCAGCTGAACTAAATCAGATGAAGAACCAGAGTCTCCCTCTGCCAGTCCGGCGGGGACACAGCCCAGCAGCAGACAGAGCGCGAGTAGACACGCTAACAAACGATGTTTGGTCATGTTTGATCCTTCCTTTCTATCAGGGTCATGATACAGTACAATATTATCATTTTCCAACCCATAAGACAATGAAGATTCTATTAAGAAAGATGAACTTTTTCAATCCGCCATGTAACGCTTTTGTGTTTTTTGACCGCCTATGTCCATGTTTTTTCCTCTTATATCAACGTTTTATTTTGTCCCATCTTTTTTACGCAAATGCTGACGCCGAAGAATTTTCTGCGTATAATAAAAGGAAGGGGCCCTTCCGGCGCCCTGATGTTACCATGTGTTCACAGACCAGAACTAAAACTTGAAACTCAAAAAAACTTGAAAAGAGGGTGAAAACATGCTTAAACGAATCCTTTGCGCTCTGTTGGCTCTGTCCGCTCTCCTCTCCTGCTGTGCGAGTCTGGCCGAGCAGCGCCCGCTTGCCATCCCCTGCCCCGCCTCCCTGGGAGACCCGGAACACCAGCAGGTGACGGCAGAGCTGTATTCCGCCGTCGTTCAGGGAACCGGCTATACCGATGAGCTGGCCCTGGACCTGCACTGGCCCGAGTCTGTCTCCGTCCGGACCGACTATCAGATGATCCTGGAGCCCGTCGAAAACGACGGTCAGAAGGCCGTCTACCGCTACCGGGGAGACATCATCCGCCGCGCCTTTGACGAAAACGGGGAGCTGACCCAGGAAAACTGGGAGAACCGGGAAGCCAGGGGCGAAGCCGTCTTTTCCCTCGAGGAGGACGAGCGGGTGGTCCTGCGTCTGACCGATGAGATCGCCAAAGAACTGAACGAGCTCAACCTTCAGGTGGTGGAAATGCCGGCCCCCACGGCGGACGATATGGCCCGGGAGGTATTCCTTCCCCTGGCCGGGCTGGAAGACGGCAGCGCCGGAGCACGGCTGAAAGCCGCCAGGCTCGCTTCCGCCCTCATCCGCTTCGCGGTCCAAAGCCGCCTGTACGCGGTGAACCCAACGGCGCTCACCGCCAGCATGGTGGAAAGCCTGTCCGGCCTTCACTGGAGCGAAGACCAGTACAAGGACTTCGCCCTGAATGAAAAAACCGTCAGCGGCATCATCAACGTGATCGCCGGGATCAACCCCGCGGAAGAGGAAGATTTCGCTGCCGTCCGCGCCCTGATGGAGGACGCCGGGGTCTGGGAAGCGATTACCTCCCTCCAGCTCTGCGGCGCTGATACCTACTCTGTCGCCGCCCTCACCGGCCAGCTGAGCCAGATCAAAAGCATGTCCGAGGGCTGAACTTTAAAACAGCACGTTAAAACCTCCGGCCGCCTGAAAAGCGCCGGAGGTTTTGACGTGTTTATCAGCATGTTTTTTCAGGGCATCCTGGACACAAAGCCATTCCAGCCCATGGAAGAAATCTGGCTTCTGGTATACATGGTTAAATTAACAGTTCCTGCCGGAAAAGATACCGAAGTCTGATAAAGTGCCTGGTTGCCGGTGATCCGCTTCAATATCGGCGTATTGAGCATCGTGTACGGATCGCTGTCCGAATAATACTGTTCGACGAGGACTTCTTCTTTCCCCAGGTACAGGCCACTTAAAAAATAATACTCCGTTTCATAGCTGCCCATGTTCCCGTCCCTGCAGAACAGGCCCGGGAAGGAGGAACCAGGCAAATAGAACAGCACACTCTCCCGAAAGCCGATCTCCCCCAGGTACTGGATGTTCCCGCCTGAATAAGTATAGACGTGGTTGGTCCGGCCCGCCATAGAATCTTCCCCGTTGGAAATGATCAGCTCCGGGATGCCGTTTTTGTCCATGTCATACAGGGCGAAGGCAATCTCATACCAGCCGGTCGTCTCGGTATTGTAATATACCTGATCATTGGACAGATAGGTCCGGTTCTGGACAAAGGTCTGATAGGCCTTTGTCCACCCGGCCGAAGCGGGGGGCTGGGTGACCGGCGCCGTTTCTCCCTCAATGGGAATGGACTCCAGCGGCAGGGTGCCGCTGTCAAAGCGCTTGTACCCTGTCCACAGCACCCGGATTTCATTCCGGTACGGGATTTCGCATTTGACCCACCAGATGTTGTTCCGCTTGTCCCACGCCCGGGACAGAACCTTGATGTACTGGCCGGCGACGTTGTAAGTGCCCTTTTCGTTGTACGTCGTCCCCGGCCCGTCCCGGGTGGCGAGCTTCTGTTTGGCCAGGCCCCAGAGTCCGGCCGAAGAAGAAGACTTCGGCGCTGCCGTCTGCGTCTTCCCGCCACCAGGATATTGAGCATCAATGGGAATGGACTCCAGCGGCAGGGTGGAGCTGTCAAAGCGCTTGTAGCCCGTCCACAATACCCGAATTTCATTCCGGTACGGAATTTCGCACTTGACCCACCAGATATTGTTCCGCTTGTCCCACGCCCGGGACAGTACCTTGATGTACTGGCCGGCCACGTTGTAGGTGCCCTTTTCATTGTACGTCGTCCCCGGCCCGTCCCGGGTGGCGAGCTTTTGGGTGGCCAGGCCCCACACCCCGTCCGCCCTGGCGGGCACTGTCAGCAGGAAAAGCAGCAGCCAAATACTCAGAAGCAAACTTGCCCGTTTTCCGATTCTCCGTTTCATGGTCCTCCCTCCAGTCTGATTTAGGTCATGCTTCAAATTTATTTATATACTCCGGTATGTTTCCACATGTTTCAATATTGTCTTTGTATATATTCTCTGAGGACAGATCAAAAACCTTCCGGGTGCGTTGTAAAATTTGCTTATCTGGATTTTGACCAGCTGTCCGGCTGGACTTGAGACCTATTGACAGCGCGCCGGCCCGTGCTATAATCTTGATAGTGTTCATCAAGAGCACAAACAAGGAGGACCATATCTGTGAAAAAAATGCTTTCCATTCTGCTGATTTCCCTGATGCTGCTGAGCGGCTGCTTTGCCTGTCAGGCCGAATCCGCCGACGTTTCCGCGCTGAAGATTTCCGCCCCGAGCGGCGCTCCCGCCCTGGCTCTGGCCACCCTGGCCGTGGAAGCGCCGGACCAGTATACCTTCGTGCTGGCGGATACCATCGCCGCCGAATTCTCCAACGCGACCGCTGACTTTATCATCGCCCCCATCAACGCCGGCGCGAAGCTGTACAAGGCCGGCAAGTCCACCTATAAGCTGGGCGCCGTCATTTCCTGGGGCAACCTGTATTTCGCCTCCCGGAAGGCGGATTTCAGTCTGGAGGACATAAACGGGGCGGAAATCACCCTGTTCGGTGAAAATACCATCAACGCCTCCGTCGCCCTGTTCGCCCTGGAGCAGAACGGGTTTAAACCCGCCAGCGTAAGCTACCTGGCCAGCGCCGCCAACACCCAGCAGCTCCTGCTCACGGATGAAAACGCCATCGTCGTGACCGCCGAGCCCGCCCTGACCGCAGCCCGGATGAAGAACGACCAGATCACCGCCATCTCCCTGAACGCCCTGTACAAGGCCGTCACCGGCTTTGACGGCTACACCCAGGCCGGCCTGTTCATCAAAGCGGAGCTGATTGAAAAGAGCCCTGAAACCGTGAACGCCTACCTCGAGCTGGTGGCTTCTTCCTGCGAAAAGTGCGCTTCCGACGTAGACGCCGTGGCCGACGCCGCCGTAACGCTGGAGATTCTTCCCAACGCCAAGGTCGCCCGGTCCGCCATCCCGGGCTGCGCAATCCGCTATCTGTCCGCCAAGGAAGCCAAGGAACAGGTGGAGCGCACCGCGAACATCGACCTGACCCAGTTCGGCGGCGCTGTGCCCGCGGACGATTTCTACTATGGAGCCGAGTAAGCGCGAAAGCCACATACAACAATCACTGACTTTTTGCCTGGGGATCATCCTGATCGGCTGCCTGGTGCAGGCAGCCGGCTGGATGAAGAACGACCGCCTGGTGTTTCCGGACGTGCCCGATATTCTCCGGGCATTCTTTCGTTTGCTGGGAAATCCGGAAACCTACCGGAAAATCTGGGTCACCCTCTGCCACCTGGTGGAGGCCCTAGTCCTGTCCACCGTGATCGGCGTCACCGTCGGCATGCTCGAAGGGCTCAGCCCCTTTGTGCGGAACCTGCTGAAACCCCTGATGATCTTTCTTCGGTCCATCCCCATGATCGTGCTGGTCGTGATCATCATGGTGCTGACCCGGTATGAGCGGGTGCCGCTGATCGCCACCTCCCTGATCCTGATTCCGCTGATCAGCGAAGCGGCCAGCGAAGGCTGCCAGAGGATCGAGCCGGAGCTGATCGACGTCTACCGCATCAACAGCGGCTTTACCCCGAGCATCTTCTTTCACGTCTATCTGCCCCTGACCGCCGGGTATCTTCGTCAGGCATATATCAGCGCCGTGGGCATGGGGCTCAAGCTGGCCGTTTCCACCGAATACCTGGTGCAGACGAAAAACTCCCTGGGCAAAGCCATCCACACCAGCAGCTATTTTAACGAGTATGAGGACATCTACGCCTACGCCCTGATCATGATCGCCCTGGTGCTGCTGGTAAGCGCCCTGCCCCATCTGATCGCCCGGCTCTGGCGGCGGCTCAGGCTTTCCCGTCCGAATCCGTTTGATAGGTCCAAAGTGGACCTCATTGATATCAACACACAAGGAGGACAGCGCCATGAAAATCCTACTGATCGGCGGCACAGGTACCATCAGCGCCGCCATCTCTGACCTGCTGGTCCGTCAGGGCCACGACCTGTATCTGCTCAACCGGGGCAGTCGCCGGGAACGGATGCCCGAAAAGGCCCATCTCCTGCAGGGCAACATGGACAACGAGCGGGAAATCGCCGCCCTGCTTTCCGGGCAGACGTTTGACGTCATCGGGGAGTTTATCGGCTTCGTGCCCGAGCAGGTGCAGCGGGACGTCCGCCTCTTCTCCGGGAAATGCGGGCAGTACATCTACATCAGCTCCGCCTCCGCCTACCACAAGCCCGTGCGCGATTACCGCATCACCGAAGGGACGGCCCTGGCCAACCCCTACTGGCAGTATTCCCGCAATAAGATCGCGTGCGAGGACTATCTGATGGCCGAATACCGGGAGAACGGCTTCCCTGTCACCATCGTCCGCCCCAGCCATACCTATGACGACCGCAGCATGCCGGTGGGCATCCACGGGGCCAACGGCTCCTGGCAGGTGCTCAAGCGGACGATGGAAGGAAAGCCCGTCCTGATCCCGGGCGACGGCTCCTCCCTGTGGACGCTGACCTATAACGAGGATTTTGCCAAGGGCTACGTCGGCCTGATGGGCAACCCGCACACCATCGGCGAGGCCTTCCAGATCACCTCCGACGAAACGCTGACCTGGATGCAGATCCACGAAACCATCGCCCGCCTGATGGGCAAAAAGCTGGTGCCCTATACCGTTTCCTCCGATTTCCTGGCCTCTGTCGCCCCGCAGTACGACTTCCGCGGCGGCCTGATCGGGGACAAATCCTGCAGCGTGGTCTTTGACAACAGCAAGCTCAAAAAGGCCGTGCCCGGCTTCTGCCCGAACATCCGCTTTGAACAGGGGGCGCAGAAGGTGCTGGACAACGTGCTGGCCCATCCCGAGTTGCAGCGGGAGGACCCGGACTTTGACCGCTTCTGCGACCGGGTCATCAACGCGCTGGAAAAAGCGAAACAGGCAATCCTGGAGAACGCCTGAAAAAGCTGAATCAAGTGCCACTCCGTCCCGGTCCATCGGCCGGGGCGGTTTCCTTATTCCAAAGTGAAATCAGATCTTTCCGCCGTTTCTCCTCCACCTGTAAAAACCAGAGATTTTCCGGTTGACAAACCCGTGAAAACGGGTTATAATACGTCCTGTGTTTAGGGGAATGGTGTAATGGTAACACGTGGGTCTCCAAAACCTTTGTTGAGGGTTCGAATCCTTCTTCCCCTGCCAGACAAAAAGCCTTGATTTCACAGAGAAATCAGGGCTTTTTGCATGGCGATTGTTCAGAACGCGTTCTATGCTTCGTCCTGCGCGTCTGCGGAGAAGGTGAAGTTGGAAACGTACGTCGCTGTTCACCCCGTGAGCAATGACGATCCTTCATCCAATTCTACGTTCCGTAGAAAAAATAATTGACAAATTATACGAATAAGGTGTTTAATAGGAATCAGGGATCGGGTATAATGGCCGTGAAAGAAACGATCAGGCTGTCCAGCAGCCGGAAACGGAGGAAGCGCGGATGAATACCTCGATCCCGATGAACACCGCTCACGTAAAATCTCTTGGGGCCAACGGCATCAGGAACAAACAACCATCCGTCAGTGGAAGCATATGGAAAACAATCTGGCTGAAAACATCCGCGCTTATCGGAAGAGCATGGGGCTCACTCAGGATCAGCTTGCCGAAAAGCTCGGCGTCACGCTGGGAGCGGTTTCCAAGTGGGAAAGAGGAAGCTCTGAGCCGGATCTCTCGTACATCATGGAGCTCGCCGAACTGTTTCACGTATCGGTGGATGCGCTGATCGGTTTTTCCATGCGCGGAACCGACGCAGACGCGGAGGCGGACCGGTTGGAGGAACTGAACGAGGAAACAGACGGCGGGACAACGGTCTGGAAAATTGCGGAAGAATACGAAGACGCGCTCAAAAGGTTCCCCAACCATTTCCGCATCGTTTGCGATGCCGCGATGATCTGCGAACAGATCGGCGTGGTTTACAAAAGGGACGCGGAACTGAAAAAGGCGGTAGAGCTGTTCCGGCACGCTATTGACCTGATCTCCCAGAACAAAGATCCGGAAATCAATGAGGTCCTCCTCAGAAACGAAATTGCCGGGTGTTATTCAGAGCTGAAAAACTACAAAAAAGCCATCGAGGTGTATAAAAAGAACAACCCGACCGGCAGCAACGACGCGAGAATCGGCGGTCTGTATACAATGTTCGAAAAAAAGCCTGACGAAGGGATCGTGTTTACAGAAAGAGCATTTTTTCGCCACATCAGCGATATGATTACCACCATGGCGGGGTATATGAGTTATTACACCACCACGGCCCGGCATGACCCGGGGATCCGTGCAGCTGAGTGGACGATCCGGTTTCTTGAAAGCCTCAAAGAAGATCCGGGCAGGCGCGCCTATCTGGATAAGATCATCAGCCTGTTTTATCTGAACCTGGCAATCCTTCAGGACGGCAAAGGCCTGACGGACGCATCGGAAGCAAGCCTGCGCACAGCGGTCCGGATCGCCGCGGCGTTCGACAGCGATCCGGTCTTCACCCTGCAAAACACGGTCTTTTTGAGCAAAGCGGAAAAGCAGCATGTCTATGATGACTCTGGTCCGAACGCCACGAACGGGCTGAAAAAGTCCCTGGAAGATTACCTCCCCTTTGTGTCGGACACATTCAGAAAGAAGCTGGACCGCGAAATCTGTACGATCCAATATCAGGAAAAGGAGAGCCAGCCATGAAGCATTGTTTCAGGACATTGACCCTATTGGCGCTGTGCGCCGTTCTTTGCCTGCCGGCAGCGGTTTTGGCGGAGCTGGCGGACGAAACCGCCGTTTCCTCTCTCCCCGCTGAGCCGCTGGACATAACGCCTGGAATGCAGCTCAAGAAAGCCATCAACGGCAACCCGATTTCCGCGGAAATCTTCTGCGCCGACCCGACGAGCATAGAATATCAGGGCAGGCTTTACGTCTACGGTACCAACGATCACCAGCAGTATATGGAAAAGGGTCCGGACGCCGAGAACACATACGAGCGCATCAAATCTTTTGTGATCTTTTCCACCGCGGACATGGTAAACTGGACCTATCACGGCACCATCAATACCGCCGCTGTCGCTCCCTGGATCATCGCCTCCTGGGCCCCTTCCGTCGTCTCCCGCGTGGAGGAAGACGGCCTGACCCATTTTTACCTGTATTTTTCGGACAGCGGGTACGGAGTCGGCGTGCTGACCGCCACCGATCCATTGGGGCCGTGGACAGACCCGCTCGGCAGGCCTCTAATCACCCCGGACACGCCGGGCCTGCATGACTGCCCGCAGCCCTTCGACCCAGGCGTCTGCCTGGATGAAAACGGAGTGGGCTGGCTGTCCTTCGGCGGCGGGGTTGCCCCGGGCGGCACCGATGAGATGCCAGGCACCGCCCGCATCGTGCAGCTGGGCAACGACCTGCTTTCCGTCGGCAGCGAATTTGCGGAAATTCCCGCCCCTTATTTCTTTGAAGCCAGCGAGCTGAACGTCATCGGCGGAACATTTGTGTACACCTACTGCACCAACTGGAAACAACGAACTGCCTGGAACCATGAAACGCCCGTCCCTTCCACAGCCTGCATGGCTTATATGACCACGGACACCCCGCTGGACCCGGGAAGCTGGGTCTTCCGGGGCGAATGTTTCAAAAACCCGGGCCAGTCGGGATTTGAGTATTCCAACAACCACACCCACATGCAGCTTTTCAACGGGCGCTGGTACATGCTGTATCATACGTTGGCGCTGAAAAGCCTCATGGGGATCAAGGGCGGATATCGGAGCCTGTGCGTCAACCCTGTGAAGGTGGATGAAGATACCGCTTCCATCACGCCGGCGGGCGGCACCCAGGCTGGCGTCACCGCCTCCGTCTCCCGGATGGACGCCCTGCAAACGCAGGACGCCGCGGCGCATTTTAACGCCGCCGGCATCCGTCCGGGCGCGGAAGGCCGTCTGTTCACCCAGGAGCCGGGGGCGTGGATCGGCGTAAGGCAGGTGGCTTTCCCGGAGGCGGAAACGGCGCTGGATTTCCTGATGCGCGCCCAGGGCAAGGGGACTGTCGAGGTCCGGATCGATGCCCTGAACGGTCCCGTTCTTGCCCGGACGGCTTTTAACAGCCGGAACGCCTTCTCCGTGATCCGCTCGGAGTGTCTTGCCCCGATCTCCGGCGTCCACGACCTGTATTTCGTCTTTTCTGACGCGTACATGTTGGTGAACAGCTGGCAGTTCGTCAAATGAAACTTGACATTCTCAACAGACCGTCCTATAATACCCGCAGGAAGTGATTCTTCGGGGCAGGGTGCAATTCCCGACCGGCGGTAAAGCCCGCGAGCCGTTACGGCTGATCCGGTGTGATTCCGGAGCCGACAGTACAGTCTGGATGGAAGAAGAGGTCAGGCCTGCAGTCGCGGGCCGGGTTTCCGAATTCAATGTTACGCTCCGGAGGGTTCCTCCGGAGTTTTTCATTTGAAAGGAGCCCCATGATGGAGGCGGTCCGCCGAAGCGCCCGCATGAGGACGCGCGTCAAACCCTATCTGTACGTCCTGCCAATGTCGGCGCTGGCCCTTTTATTTGTCTACTATCCGTTTATCAAGACGGTGATCTATTCCCTGTCCGTGGTCAACGCGAAGGGAGAAATCGTTTCCTTCGCCGGCCTGTCCAACTTTGCCTACCTGTTCGGCCGGAGGGAGTTTAAGGCGGCCCTTTCCAACACGCTGACGCTGGCCTTTATCAACGTGCCCGTGACGCTGGTCATTACCATCGCCCTTGGGTACCTGGCCAGCAGGAAGCGCTTCCTCTCCCCCGTCTATGAGAGCATGTTCGCCCTGCCGGTGGCGGTCTCCATGTCCGCCGCGGCGCTGATCTTCAAGGTGCTGCTGAACCCGACCGCCGGCCTGGTCAACTACCTGTTTCACCTGGATTTCGGCTGGTATCAGGACCGGAACACGGCCATGGCCGGCATCCTCCTGCTGACGGTCTGGATGGGCATCGGGCTCAACTTCCTGCTGTTTTTAAGTGCCTTCCGCGCCGTGCCGCAGGACCTGGCCGACTGCGCCTATCTGGACGGGGCCAACGAAGCGCAGACGTTTTTCCGCATCCGCCTGCCGCTGATCGCCCCGACCATTCTGTACGTCAGCTGCACCAACATGATTCAGGCCATGATGACCTCCGGCCCCATCCTGGTGCTGACCCAGGGCGGGCCCTCCCGGTCCACCACGACCCTGGTCTACATGATGTACACCTCCGGCTATTCCTCCGCCAACTACTCCCTGGCCGCCTGCGTCTCCCTGGTTACATTTGCTTTGACGCTGGTGATCACCCTGGCCCTGTACGCCCTCCAGGAAAGGAGGGGGGAATCACAGTGAGCTTGAAAGCAAAAAGGCGCATTCAAAGCGCCCTCACGCAGGCCCTGTGCCTGGCGCTCGGGGCGGCCGTGGTGTTCCCGGTGGTTTACGGTTTCCTGGGTGCGTTCAAAAAGCCGGCCGAGTTCGCCGCCTGGCCGCCGGGCTTCCTGCCGGACAGCTTTTTAAACACAGAAAACTTCCGCTACGTCTTTCAGGCCGCGCCGATGATGCGCTACCTGTTCAACTCACTGCTGGTGGCGACGTTAGGGTCCGTTCTCAGGCTCTTCTTCGCCCTCCTGGCCGCCTATGCCCTGACCTTCTTTGAATTCAAGGGAAAGAAGCTGTTTTTCATCCTGATGATGGGGACGATGATGCTGCCCGGCGACATCGTGCTGATCACCAATTATCAGACGGTCTCCGCCATGGGCCTGACCAACACCTACTTAGGATTGATCATCGTATCCCTGGTCGGGGCCAGCCAGATGTTCATGCTCCGCCAGAGCTTCCGCCAGTCCCCCGCCGCCCTGCGGGAGGCCGCCTTCCTGGACGGCTGCGGCGATCTCCGCTTTCTCTTTTCCATCCTCCTCCCCCTGTCCGTACCGGTGCTGGTCACCCTGTTCCTCCAGAGCTTCGTAGCCCTGTGGAACGTGTACCTCTGGCCCCTGGTGATCACCAGCGTGGACAGCATGCGCACCGTGCAGATCGGCATCGCGATGCTGACGACCTACGACGGGACCAATTTTCACACCGTCCTGGCCGGGGTCACCATCGCCCTGATCCCGATTTTTCTCCTGTTCCTCGTCCTTCGCCGCCACATCCATTCGGCCATGACCGCCGGAGCCCTGGTCGGCTGAGCAGGGTTGGCGCTGGAACCAACTCCACGTTTCCCCATCTCATTCATCTTACAGGAGGCTGCTATTATGAAAAAAATACTCTGTCTGCTATTGACCCTGTGCCTGACGCTCTCCCTGGTTCCGGCCTTTGCGGAAAACGGGCCGGTCGTCATCACCTTCTGGCATTCCATGACAGAAGAAGCAAAAGAACTGCTGGACGGCTACGTGGCCGATTTTAACGCCACCGTCGGGGCGGAAAAGGGCATCCGCGTGGAGGCTGTTTTTCAGGGCTCCTACGCCGATTCCGTCACCAAGATGAACAGCATCCTTTCCGCCCCCGGCCATACGGACGAGCTGCCCGACGTCATGCAGCTGGACGCCACGGGCAAAGCGTCCTACCTGCAGGCGGAGGCCGCCTGGACGGCGGACGACATGGCCGCCGAATACCCGGACACGGACTTTTCCGCCATGCTCCCGGCCGCTCTGATGAACTGGAACCTGGCCGGCGTCCAGCTGGGCCTTCCCTTTGCGACCTCCACCACCGTCACCTATTATAACAAAACGGCCCTGGGCGAGCTGCCCCTCAATACCCTGCAGGATATCGCGGCCCTCAAGGGACAGGTCAGCGAGACCACTTTGGACGGGGCGGACATCACGATTTACGCCTCCGTTCCCAACACGCCCCTGCTGGCCAATTGGCTGGGACAGCTGGGCAGCGACGTCGTCAGCAAGCAAAACGGCTCGGAAGGCACCGCTGATTCCCTGGCCTGCGTGGAAAACGGGGCCCTGCTGACCTTCCTTCGGGCGTGGAAGGACCTTTATCTGTCCGGCGCGCTCAAGAACGTCTCCGCCGACCGCGAGGCCTTTGCCGCCGGCAGGCTGCTGGTGATGACCAACTCCTCCTCCTCCATCGCTCAGACCCAGGCCCTGATCGGGGACAGCTTTGAGCTGGGCATCGCCCCCTACCCGCGGGTCAACGAGGAAGCTGCCTCCGGTGCCACGGTGTCCGGCTCCTGCCTGGTGATGTTCGACCACGGGGAAGCCCGCCGCGCCGCCGCCCGGGAGCTGGTCCAATATCTGACCTCCCCCGAAATCCAGGTGTCCTTCGCCATGGGCACCGGCTACGTGCCCTCCAACGCCCTGGCCGCCGAAAGCGCCCAGTGGCAGGACTTCGTCCGCGAGCATCCGCTCTACGACGTGGCCCTGAATCAGATTCTGGCCACCCCGGCGTCCATGCGCAGCGTCACCGTCGGCCCGTCCGCGGATTTCTACTACACCATTATGAACGATGTTTCCGACATGCTGGAAGACGACCTCACCCCGGAAGAAACCGCCGAAATCCTGGAAGAAGACCTGAGCGGCCTGCTGTGGCAGTACGTCCGGGCGAACCCCTGAGGAAAGCGCCATGGAAATATCCACATCCACAAACATCTGCGCCTTTCAGCGGGGGCGGGAGCGGCTGCCGGTGGAGTTTTCCATCGAGACCTGCGCCAGGGCCGGCTATCGGGTGCTGGACATCAACTTCTGCATGGCGATGAACCCGGACTCCCCCCTGCGGGGAGACGGGTGGGAGGAATACGTCCGCTCCATCGGCCGGTTGGCCGATCGCTTCGGCATCCGCTTTAATCAAAGCCATCTGCCCTATTACGACGTGGACGCAGAGCGCGGCACGGAAAAGGCGGCCATGATGGAAAAGCTGATCCGGCGCTCCATCATCGGCTCTGCCATGCTCGGGGCGAAATGGTGCGTGACCCATCCCTGCACCGTGTGGGAAGCCCAGGGAGACACGGATGCCTCCCTCCGGCGCAACCTCGATTACTACGGGGAGCACCTGAGAACCGCCCGCGAATACGGCGTCGGGATCGCCCTGGAAAACGACTTTGAATACTACCGCGGTCAGCCCCGCAGGCGGGTATACTGCGCCTCCATGGAAGAGCTCACCCAGCTGTGCGACGGGTTTCACGACCCCGCCGTCGGCATCTGCTACGACTTCGGCCACGCCAACCTGACCGGCGGCTTTCACCGCCACAACCTGAACCTCCTGGGCAGCCGCCTGAAGGCTGTCCACGTGCAGGACAATCACGGGGAGCTGGACGAGCATCTGCTGCCCTTCTTCGGCTCCATCGACTGGAAGGAGGCCATGGCCGGCCTGGCGGACATCCGTTTTCCCGGCGACCTGACCTTCGAGGTGCAGGAATGGGGCCGCTACCTCCCCCGGGAGCTCAAATACATCGCGGCGGAGCAGTCCCTCGTCGTCGGCCGGAAGCTGGTCAGCTGGTACGAAGCATGCCTGCAGGAAAGGTAAGAAATCATGCCCTTTGAAATCATCCGAAACGATATTACCAAAGTACACGCGGACGCCATCGTCAACGCGGCCAACTCCTCCCTCCTGGGCGGAGGGGGCGTGGACGGGGCCATTCACCGCGCAGCCGGCCCGGAGCTTCTGGCCGAATGCCGGACCCTGGGCGGCTGCGAAACGGGCGACGCCAAGGTGACGAAGGGATATCGCCTTCCCTGCAAATACGTCATCCACACTGTCGGCCCCATCTGGCAGGGCGGAACCCACAGAGAAAAAGAGCTGCTGATTTCCTGCTACCGGCGCAGCCTCGAGCTGGCGGATCAATACGGGTGCCAGAGCGTCGCCTTCCCGCTGATTTCAGCCGGGGTATACGGTTACCCCAAAGAAGAGGCCTTCCGCGTCGCGCAGGATACCATCCTGTCCTTCCTGAAAGACCACGAGATGGCGGTGACGCTGGTGGTCTATGACGCCGGTTCCTTCGCCATCAGCCGCCAGCTGTATGACGACATCCGCGCTTATATCGACGACGCCTATGTCGGACCGGATTACGAAAGGCGGGAAAAAGCCAGGCGCATCGACAACCGGCCGGAGCCTCCTCTTCCGACTGACACGGTGGATTTGGAAATCAAACCATCCTTAGCGCGGCGAAAAAAGAACCTCCTTGATTTTATCCGGCCTGGGAAGAAAACAGAACTCCCTGCCCCTGAAAAGGAAGCCAAAGAAGAGGCAGAACAGAAACCGCCCACTGTCGTTCACCCCGCCGCACACCGGCCGCTGGAAGCTTCCCACTTACTTTGGAAAGAAGATTTCAGCTCCGTCTCCCCCGCCCTTCAGGACTACCTGAACCAGCTGGACGAAGGCTTCCGGGACATGCTGCTGCGGAAAATCGACGAAAGCGGGATGACCGACGCCGAATGTTATAAAAAAGCAAACGTAGACCGAAAGCTCTTTAACAAGATCAAAAACCAGGCAGAATATAAGCCCGGCAAGAGCACCGTGCTCGCCTTCGCCGTGGCCCTGGAGTTGCCGCTCTCCGAAACGGAGGACATGCTGCGGAAGGCCGGCTTTTCCCTCTCCCACAGCAGCCGGTTCGACCTGATCGTCGAATACTTTATCCGGAACGAACAGTATGATATCTATCAGATCAACGAAGCCCTGTTCGCCTTTGACCAGAAGCTGCTGGGGTCTGCGTGACAGAAACCCAATCATACGCCGCACAGGGAGGATCAAAACATGTACAGCAGTGACGTGGGAACCGCAAAATCCTGGGCCGAAAGGCTGCACCAGGGACAGGTGGACAAGGCAGGCCAGCCCTACATCGGCCATCCCGCCCGCGTGGCCGGACGGCTGGAGACAAAGGAAGCCCAGGTGGTCGGCTGGCTGCACGACACGGTTGAGGATACGGGGCTGACGCTGGAGGAAGTGGAGGCCCAGTTCGGCCCGGACACCGCCGCCGCCCTGGACGCCGTCACCCGCCGGCCCTGGGAGGACTGGGACGTGTATCTCCTTCGCGTCAAGGAAAACCCGGTAGCGGCCCAGGTCAAAATCAGCGATCTGATTGACAACAGCAACCTGAGCCGCATCCCCCGCGTCACCATGAAGGACGTCAAGCGCCAGGAGAAGTATAACAAGGCCCTCCAATTTCTGATGAGCTGATACTGATTTACATCTGATACATGTTTCAGATTTAAATCAGTATCATTTGTCGCTTTCCAGGCGACCTTTTTCCTTTCCGTTCCTGTTATGATCGGGGTGCAGGATGAGACCTGCGAAAACCATCACCAACAGAACAGGGAGGAAAAGAAAATGAAAAAGAATCTGACAGAAATGGTGTTCATCCTGGACAAGAGCGGATCCATGCAAGGGCTGGAGCAGGATACCATCGGCGGTTTCAACAGCATGATCGAAAAGCAGCGCGCTGAAAAAGGAGAGGCACTGGTTTCCACCGTGCTTTTCGCCAACGAAAGCGCCGTCCTCCATGACCGGGTGGACATTCAGAAAGTGGAGCCGATGACGGAACGCCAGTACTTTGTGGGCGGCTGCACCGCCCTGATCGACGCCATGGGCGGGGCCATCCGCCACATCGGCAACATCCACAAGTACGCCCGGGAAGAGGACGTGCCGGAGCATACCGTCTTCGTCATCATGACGGACGGCATGGAAAACGCCTCTTACCGCTACTCCAGCAGCGAGGTCAAGCAGATGGTGGAGCGCCAGAAGGAAAAATACGGCTGGGAATTCCTGTTCCTCGGCGCGAACATCGACGCCGTGGAAACCGCCGCTGAATACGGCATCCGGGAAGAGAGGGCCGTCACCTTCCGCAACGACCACAGAGGGCAGCGCCTGAATTACGACACCGTGAGCAAGAGCATGTCCCGCATGCGCCGCAACGCGCCTCTGCAGGCCGACTGGAAAGCAGAAATTGAAAAAGACATGAAGGAACGAAGATGAATACCAAATATGAGGAGATCAACGAGCAGGGGCATAATATCCGCTGCAAGCTGTACTATAACGACCTGAACGCCGTCCGCAAGGCCATTCTCTTTTGCACCGGCTTTGCCGGCCACAAGGACAATCAGGCGGCGTTCAAGTTTGCGGAAAAGGTCCTGTCCAAGCATAAGGATACGATGGTCTTTGTTTTTGACTGGCCGGCCCATGGGGACGACGTCAAAAAGAAGCTGAGCCTCACGGACTGTGATACCTATCTGACGCTCGTGCTGAGCGAGCTTACAGATCACTTCCATGCGGAAAAGCTGTACGCCTACGCCACCAGCTTCGGCGGGTATCTGGCGCTCAAATACATCCAGGAGCATGGGAATCCCTTTTTAAAAATCGCCCTGCGCTGCCCGGCCGTCAACATGTACGACACCCTGACCCGCGCCATCATGAAAAACGATGAGGCGGACCGGCTGAAAAAAGGGAAGGACGTCCAGGTCGGCTTTGACCGCAAGGTCACCGTGACCCCCGCTCTGCTGGAAGAGCTCCATAGCTATGACGTCCGGCAGCTTGACTATCTGGACTACGCGGAGGACCTGCTGATCCTCCACGGGACTGCCGACGAAGTGGTGCCCTTTGACGTTAGCCGGGAGTTCGCCGAAAACAACCTGATCGAGTTCATCCCGGTGGAAAAAGCGGACCATCGTTTCCAGAACCCGGTTCATATGAGCCTGGCCACCAAATATGTGATGGAGTTCTTTGATCTCCAGAATAACTGAAACCAGCACGCAAATAAGAATTTTAAAAAAACCGCCTGGCATGGGGATGAATCATCTCCCCTGTCAGGCGGTTTTATATATCGGTCTAATTATTTGGCCAGCGCTTCCTTGGCGATGTCGACCAGCTGCTTGAAGGCGTCCGCGTCGTTGACGGCCAGGTCAGCCAGCATCTTGCGGTTGACTTCGATGTTCTTCTTCTTCAGGCCGTTGATGAACGTGGAATAGCTCATGCCGTTCAGACGGGTGGCGGCGTTGATGCGGGTGATCCACAGACGGCGGAAGTCGCGCTTGCGCAGTTTCCGGCCGATGTAGGCATAGCGCAGAGAACGGCGGACCTGTTCACTGGCTGTGCGGTACTGCTTGGATTTCGCGCCGAAATAGCCTTTCGCCAGCTTTAACACCTTGCGGCGTTTCTTATGAGCATTGACTGCCCTTTTAATTCTTGCCATGACAATAACCTCCTTACTGGCTTATGGCTTATTTGTAGGGAATCAGCGTGCGGATGGTAGCCGCTTCCGCTTTGTTCTGCAGGGTGCCGCCCTTGCGCAGATGACGGATGCGCTTGGTGGTCTTCTTGTTGAGGATGTGGTTCGCATTCATCTTTTTATGCTTCACCTTACCCGTTTTGGTCAGAGAGAAGCGCTTGGCTGCACCACGGTGCGTCTTTTGTTTCGGCATAATCAATTCCTCCTTCCAGGAATGGTGATCGGAAAGCGCCTGCCGTAAAGGTTGCCCTTTAGACGCCTTCCGGCCAGGCCGGCTGAAACCGGCCCGGTGAGCTTCAAGCCTGCGCCGCCGGGGCTTCCGGCCGCGCGGGACGTTCAGCCTTGGGGGGCTTTTCCGCTGGTTTGGGCGCCAGGATCATCAGCATGTTGCGGCCTTCCATGGTGGGCCTGCGCTCGACGACGGCGTAATCCTTCACCCGCTCGATAAAGTCGTTCATCACCTGCATACCGATTTCGGTATGGGTGATCTGACGGCCGCGGAAACGGATGGACACCTTGACCTTGTTCCCGTCCTGCAGGAACTTGACCGCATTGCGCGCCTTGATGGCCACGTCATTTTCACCGATGGTGGCAGAAAGCTGCACTTCCTTGATTTCAATGACCTTCTGGTTTTTCCGCAGCTCCTTTTCCCGCTTGGACTGCTCGTAGCGATGCTTGTCGTAGTCCAGCAGCTTGCAGACCGGCGGCTGGGCGTTGGGAACGATTTTCACCAGATCCAGTTCCGCCTCTTCCGCCAGTTCCAGCGCCCGACGTACCGGGACAATCCCCAGCTGAGCGCCGTCCGCGCCGATCAGGCGGACCTCACGGTCACGAATTTCCTCATTGATTTGCAGTTCCGTGTTGATGACGATGCACCTCCAAATAAAAATCAGCGGGCATAAACTACCCGCTGACAGAATGACACAAATCACCTGGTTTGCCATGGACCCGTACAGCGCGAGCCGGACGGAGAGAAGCGGGCAGCTTCTGCTTTCACAGCGGATATATTACCATGATCCGGGATTTCTGTCAATCATTTTTTTGTTTTAAAGTTGTAATAAAGGGTCAATATCTCACCTTTCCCTCGGCGACCGCCAATAAATGAAGGCCGTATGGGCTTTTGCCGTAGGCCCTGGCGCTCTCCATCAGCAGGGTCCGGTCAATAAACCCGTTGATGTACGCGATTTCTTCCGGCGCGCTGATCGTGATGCCCTGGCGGCTCTGGATCATCTCCACAAAGTTCGCGGCCTGAAGCAGGCTGTCCATCGTTCCGGTATCCAGCCAGGCAAAGCCCCGGCCCAGGAGCTTGACATCCAGTAGGCCGTCTTCGAGGTACATTTCATTTAAGGCCGTGATCTCCAGCTCTCCCCGGCCCGAGGGCGTCACCAGCCCGGCCCGGTTGCTGACGCCGGCGGGGTAAAAATAAAGCCCCGTCACGGCGTAGCTGCTCTTTGGTATCTTGGGCTTTTCCTCGATGCTCGTCGCCCGGCCGTTTTCGTCAAAGGCGACCACCCCAAAACGCTCCGGGTCGTTGACATAATAGCCAAAGATCGTGGCGCGGCCGTTTTCCTCCGCGTTTCGGACGGCGGCTTTCAGCAGCGCCCTGAACCCGTTGCCGTAAAAAATGTTGTCGCCCAGGATCATGGCGCCGGGGCCGCCGTTCAGGAATTCTTTTCCTAAGATAAACGCCTGCGCCAGACCGTCCGGCGAAGGCTGCACCCGGTAGGAAAGCGAAATGCCGAACTGCCTCCCATCCCCCAGCAGCGCCTGAAACCGCGGCGTGTCCTCCGGCGTGCTGATGATCAGAATCTCCCGGATGCCCGCCAGCATGAGGGTGCTGAGCGGATAATAGATCATCGGCTTGTCGTAGACCGGGAGCAGCTGTTTGGATGTCACTTTCGTGAGCGGGTACAAACGAGTGCCGGAGCCTCCAGCGAGTATGATGCCTTTCATTTATCCGCCTCCGCTGTTTATGTCGTCCGCATCCGGTCAGCGCGAAAAAGTCTCCCGGACGCCCAGCCACCTCTGGTCCTTTTCGGAAAGAAGGAGCGGCGCGCCGTCCACTTTGTATCCTTCGGCAGACGCTGTGCCGGCATACGTCCCCTCCAGCTTCGGCCAGGCGATCCCAAGGAACGGATCGTTCCACGCGATTCCGCCTTCGTCATCAGCGTGATAAAAGTCGTCGCACTTATAGCAAAGCTCAGCTACATCAGAAAGCACCAGAAAGCCGTGGGCAAAGTCCTTGGGAATCAGGAGCTGCTTTTTGTTTTCTTCCGAGAGCAGTAGGCCAGAGTACCTGCCGAAGGTCCGGGAATCCTTTCTCAGGTCCACCGCCACATCGAACACTTCGCCCCGGACCACCCGCACCAGCTTGGTCTGCGGATAGTGCTTCTGAAAATGCAGCCCGCGCAAAACCCCTTTGACAGAAGAGGACTGGTTGTCCTGAACGAACACGCAGTTCAGCCCTTCCGCTTCCATATCCCGCCGGCTGTAGGTTTCCATGAAATACCCCCTGCTGTCGCCGTGGACAGCGGGCGTAATCACGCAGAGCCCTTCGATTCCGTGCATGTTTTTTTCGACCGTGATCTGACCCATGGCTTTCCAGCTCCTCCGCCGCTTATAACTGATCCGCTTCTTTCAAATACCGGTGAACCGCATCCTGCCAGGCAGGCAGGGGCTCAAAGCCCGCCTGAACCAGCTTGCTTTTGTCCAGCCGGCTGTTGAGCGGGCGGACGGCCTTGCTCAGTCCGTACTCAGCTGTCGATACAGGAAGAACCTTTGTTTTGAGCCCAACCTGCCTGTATATCTCGCAGCAGAAGTCATACCAGGAGATGTACCCGCCTTCGTTGGTCGCGTGATAATAACCGTACCGATCCGTTTCGATCATGTCCGCCAGAAGACGGGCCAGATCCAGCGTATAGGTCGGCGTGCCAAACTGATCGCACACCACGCGGACGGCGTCGCGGGTTTGACCTAAGCGGATCATCGTCCGGACAAAATTCTTTCCGCCAAGGCCGAAAGCCCAGGCTGTGCGGACGATGAAAAACTGATTTAGAAGAGAAGAAACAGCCTCCTCTCCCTCCAGCTTGGTCTGCCCGTAGACATTCAGCGGGCGGCAGGGCCGGTCCTCCGGCCTCCAGGGCCGCTCGCCCTGACCGTCAAACACATAGTCGGTGGAAATATACATCATCCTGGCGTCCAGCTCCCTGACCGCCTGCGCGATATGCTTCGTTCCTTCGGCATTGACGGCGAAAGCTTGCTCCCTGTTTTCTTCCGCGCCGTCCACGTCTGTCCAGGCGGCGCAGTGAATCACGGCGTCCGGCCGAATCTCCCCGATAATCTTCTGAACCGCTGCGCCGTCGGTAATATCCATTGGTCGGTACTGCGCCGCCGAGACCGGCGACCCGTCCGCGGAGCCGGCATAAGCTTCCGCCCTGTCTGAGCCCACGACCAGGTGGCCGCGGCCGGACAGGGCACGGACGACATCATGGCCCAACTGGCCGTTGACCCCTGTTACCAGTATTTTCATGGCTGAACCCCGCCTAAAAGCATACGTTCTGGATGTTCTGCTTCGTCCTGCCGCTGATCAGCGCCGGACGAGGCCCGCTCCATCCACTCCTCGTTTTCAAGATACCAATCGATGGTCTTTCTGATGCCGGCCTCAAAGGGCGTCTCCGGATACCAGCCCAGGTCCGCTCGGATCTTGCCCGGATCGATGGCGTACCGGCGATCATGGCCCAGGCGGTCTTCCACATGGCTGATCAGGCCCTCGTTGATTTCATCATCACGCAGACGGTCACGGAGCTGTTGAAGGATTGTCTGGACGATCTGAATGTTCGTCCGCTCGTTGTGGCCGCCTATGTTGTACACTTCTCCGTCTTTCCCGCCGCGGGCCACCAGGTCAATCGCCTTGCAGTGATCTTCCACATAGAGCCAGTCGCGGATCTGCAGGCCGTCCCCGTATACAGGGAGAGGCTGATGATTTCTGGCGCGCTGAATCACCAGCGGGATCAGCTTCTCCGGGAACTGATAGGGGCCATAGTTGTTGGAGCACCGGGTAATATTGACCGGCATCCCATAGGTGTCATGGAACGCCTGAACAAAATGATCCGCGGAGGCTTTGGAAGCGCTGTAGGGAGAATGGGGATGTAGCGGCGTCGTTTCCGAAAAGTACCCGTCGGCCCCCAGCGCGCCGTATACCTCGTCCGTACTGATCTGAAGATACTTTTTGCCCGGCTTCCATTGCCTGGCGCCCGGATCCACCCACGCTTCCCTGCAGCACTGCAGCAGATTGACGGTGCCAAGGACATTCGTGGTCACAAAGGCCTCAGGATGCGCGATGGAGCGGTCCACATGGGACTCCGCCGCAAAGTTGATCACGTAATCGGGATCATATTCTGAAAGCAGCTTCAGCACCAGCGCCCGATCCCCGATGTCGCCCCGCACGAAAATATGGCGCGGGTCATGCTCTGCCTCTTTCAGGTTTTCCAGGCTTCCCGCGTAGGTCAGGGCGTCCAGATTGATCAGTCTGATATCCCTATGATGGGCAAGCATATAATGGACAAAATTGCTGCCGATAAAGCCGGCGCAGCCAGTGATCAGGTAGGTAATCATGTTCGAGCTCCTCGCGAAAGGTACGGCAGGCTTTCATCGCACAGCATATCGTCCCCATGACGTCCTGTTCCTCTTTCAGGATCCTATCACGCAGGCCGATGGCTGTCAACCCGTTTCTCCGGGGCCGCTGTGCGGAAGCCAAATCGGATGAAGCCCCTTTTTCCCAGCCCGGTCTATAGGCAAAGCAAGCTGTAAACACATTATTTGAAGTTTTTCTATATTTACTTTCGTATTTTATTGTGATATAATTCAAATCAGAACAAAACCTGTTCCGGAGGGAGAGACACATTATGGCCAAACGAAGCTTTCAGACGCCCGCGCAGGAGCTGATCGACATCAGCACCGGGAAGCCGGTGCCGCCGCCCGACGTCCCGCTGATCTGCAGCCAGATCCGCCGCTTTCGGGAGCGGCAGGGGCTGGACCAGAAAACCCTGGCCCAGCGGACGGGGGTTTCCCCCAATGCCGTCAGCAACTGGGAAAACGGCCGTTCCCGCCCGGACGTCAACCTTCTCCCAGGGATCTGCGCGGCCCTTCAAATCTCGCTGGAGGAGCTGTTCGCCCTCCCGGGCCCGGCGGCGCGTCCGACTTCCCGGGAGCGCCGGCTGACGGAGAGTTTCCGACGGCTGACGGAGGGGCACCGGCTGGCCGTCGAAAGCCTGACGGAGGCCCTGCTCCGCGCCCAGGAAAAAGAAGCCTGCCCGGACCTGCGCCGGCTTTTGCTGATGGACAAGCCGCTGGCCGCCGGCCTGGGCGACCCCACGGAATTTGAGGAAGAGGGCGAGCCCGTTTTCGTCTACGCCTCCCCGGCCGCCAACCGGGCCGATTATGTCTTCCGCGTCAGCGGGGACAGCATGACGCCGGCCTTCCACGACGGGGATCTGGTCTACGTGGAAAAGACGGCCGGCGGCTCCTCCCTCCAGCCGGGCGAGCTCGGTGCCTTCATCTCCGGGAACGAAATGTACCTCAAGCGCTTTGAGGCGGACGGCCTGCATTCCCTCAACCCCGCCTACCCCGTCCTGCGCTTTACCGACGAGGACGCGGTGTACCTGATCGGCCGGGTGCTGTCCGTGATGGACAGAAGCGAGCTGGCCAGCGCCGCCGATACGGAAAAATACCTGAGCCTGCATCCGCAGGAAAGCTGAACCGCCGCCATGGAAAGAGTTTACGCCGCCATCGATATGAAATCCTTTTACGCGTCCGTCGAATGCGTGTACCGGAAGCTGGACCCGCTGAAGGCCAAGCTGCTGGTGGCGGACGAAAGCCGGAGCGACCAGACGATCTGCCTGGCCGTTTCCCCGGCGCTCAAGGCGATCGGCGTACCCAGCCGCCCGCGCCTGTTCGAGGCGAAGCAGGCGATCCGCCAGTACGAGGCGGCGATGCGCACCAAGGTGTCCTACCTGATCGCCGTCCCCCGGATGGCGGAATATGAGCGGGTATCGGCGCTGATTTATTCCATTTTTCTGCGCTACGCCGCACCGGAGGACATCCACGTATACAGCATCGACGAGTCCTTCATCGACTGCACCCCCTATCTCCACTTTTACCGGGAGGAGGCGCAGAAACAGGGGGTACACCCCGCCCGCGTGATGGCTATGACCATGATCCGGGACGTGCTCAAGACCACCGGCATCACCGCCACCTGCGGCATCGGCACCAACCTCTACCTGGCCAAGGTGGCCATGGACATCGTGGCCAAAAAGCAGCAGGCGGACAGCGACGGGGTCCGCATCGCGGAGCTGAATGAGGACAGCTATAAATTTCTCCTGTGGGAGCACCAGCCGCTGACGGATTTCTGGCAGATTGGCCCCGGCAAGGCCCGGCGGCTGAACCGGGCGCACCTGTACACCATGGGCGATGTGGCCGCCAAGTCCCAGTTTGACGAGGAATGGTTTTACAAAACCTTCGGCATTGACGGCGAGATCCTGATCGACCACGCCTGGGGCATCGAGCCTGTCACCATGCGGGACATCAAAACCTACCACACCGATAATAACAGCCTTTCCGCCGGCCAGGTGCTCCCCCGGCCCTACTCGTTCCAGGAAGCGCGGGTGGTGTTTTCCGAGATGATCGACGTCCTGTGCGCCGACATGTTCACCAAGGGCCTGGTGAGCCCCGTTTTTTCCTGGTACGTTTTCTACGACCACAAGTCCCTGGAGGCCTTTCCCGAATACGACGGCCCGGTTTCCCTGGATTATTACGGACGCCTGCACCCTTCTCACGGCGGCGGCACCGTGCGCACCCGTACCGGCACCAACAGCGTCCAGACGGTCCTGAACGCCATGCTGGCCTCCTTTGACGAAGGGACGGATCACCGTCTCCTGTTCCGCCGGCTGAACGTATGCGCGGGCGAGGTAACGCCGGACCGCGGCGCTTTTCAGATGGACCTTTTGACCGATTACCAGGCGGCCGAGCGCGAAAAGCGGATCCAGGAAGCGATGCTGCAGGTACGGAAAAAATACGGCCCCGGCGCGGTCTTCAAGGGGACGAACATGCTGGAGGGCGCGACGGCCCTGGAAAGAAGCCAGCAGATCGGCGGGCACAAAGCGTAACGAACCAAAAAGCAGAGGAGGCGAGCGCATGACCCTGGGCGAAATGACCATGCCGGCGAATTTCCGCTACAGAGAGGTATTTTCCCTGGGGCGGCCCCGGCACCGGCAGGGAGATTCCTTTGCGCAGAAGCACCCGGCCATGGACCGCGGGAAGCGGGCCAAGATTTTCAGCCCCTTCGACGCCCTCCGGGGCTTCAGCGACGCCGTCGCCGCCAAGGACGTCCAGTACGTCAACCGTCCGGAGCTGACGGAGGAAGAGCAGCTGGAAATCGGCCGGAGGCTTTCCATCCTGCTGGACCTGACGAAAAACAGCCGCCTGGCCCGGGAAAACCGGCCGGAGATCCGGGTGAACTGCTTTGTCCCCTGCGCCGACCCCGAGCATTTTGCCTTCGGCTACCGCGGGCAGTGCCGGACCGTTTCCGGCCTTTGCAAAAAAGTGGACGAGGTATTCAGGACCCTCACCGTCGGCGATACCGCCGTCCGCTTTGAGGACATCCTCTCCCTGGAGGCCGAGGGGATCTTTGAGGAAGACTGGGGGCTGGAATCCCCGTGAACGACGCGCTCAGAAGCAGCCGCTGCTGCTTTACCGGCCACCGTCCGCAGAGCCTCCGGCGTTCGGAAGACGACATCCGGGTGGACCTGGAAAACAGCATCCTGGCCGCCGTGCGGGAGGGCTGCCGCACTTTCATCAGCGGCATGGCCTGCGGGGTGGACATCTGGGCAGCGGAAATCGTCGTCCGGATGAAGGAACAGTTTCCGGATCTGCACCTTCACCTGATCGCCGCCATCCCCTACGCCGGGTTTGACGAACGCTGGCCGGAGGACTGGCGGGAGCGGTACCGCGCTCTGCTCGGGCTGGCGGAATACGTCAAGGTCGTGGAGCCCTTCTGCTCCCGCGCGGCCTACCAGAAGCGGAACGAGTGGATGGTCAACCACAGCGCCCGCGTGATCGCCGTATACAACGGCCAGTCCGGCGGCACCCGAAACACCATACGATACGCCAGGAAGCAGAATGTGCCGGTGATCCTGCTGCCGGGGTAAGGACAGAGTGGAGAGTGAAGAGTGGAGAGTGGAGATTTGAGTTTGTCTGCGATTCATCAAAACCATATCTAATCTCCACTCTGCGAGCGCAGCGAGCGAAAACTCTTCACTCTCCACTCTCTTTTATCCCCAAAACAGCTCGGAGGGCTTGCTGCTTTCGGCAAGCCCTCCGAGCTGTTTTGGGGATGAAAGTGGTTATTTGGTGTTCGCCGTTCCTGGGCGGGTGGCGATCCAGAGGCTGGACAGGCCGTTGTAAATCAGGACGCCGCCCAGAACCCGCACCAGCAGCTTCATCGTGCTGAAGGGACGGACCAGCACATAGATGCCCAGGATCACGATCACTACTGCCAGCACCATGCTGACCTTCCACTTGTCAAAGCCGGTGCGCTTGGAAGCCAGGGCCTTGAGGAAATAGAAGGCGCCGTACAGGATGACCAGAATCCCGGCGATGGTCGGGAAAATGTTGATCAGAGACTCGGGCTTGATCAGCAGGAACAGGCCGCCGATGACGGCAACCGCGCCGCCCGCGACGTCCAGATAAGAAGAATTCGCCGTCCGGTTGCGATTCCAGGCGATGATCGCGTCCGCGCCGCCAATGATCAGGGCGATGCCCGCCAGGCGGACGACGGTCTTGAGCGCGATTCCCGGGAACAGCAGGAGAACCACGCCCAGCACGGTCAGCAGGATAGGCAGGCCGTTCGGCTTGTTCAGGAAAGCCTGCAGTTTTTCTTTCAATTCATTCATCAAAAACCCCTCCTATAAAACGAATCCGGCCGCCGGGAGCCGTCTTGTCCCGGGGTCCGTGGTGATTATAGCACAAATCCTTCTTTTCCGCCAGTACCCGGCAACAAATGCGGAAAAAGGACGCAACCACTGCGCAAAGCGCTGCCAGGAAACAATAAATAAAGAGGACAAAACCGTTCGTTGACATTCCGCCGCCGCCATGCTACAATAAACGCCGTCAGCACAAGCTGATGAAAAGGCCCGCACAAGCGGGGCGCAACGTTTTTTTAATTTTGGATTTTCCGGTATCAGCAAGGTGCCGATGACCTTTCAAAGAAGGTTGTCGCGCTTTTTTTGTGTCCGGACCAAAGAAACGATCAGGAGGAGTTCCCGATGAAAACTGTCAAAAACGCCCTGCCGCTCGTGCTTGTCCTGTGCCTGCTCTTCTCCGTTACGTACAGTGCCTCCGCCGCCACCTTTACCGACGCCCATGGCAACGTCATCGAACTGGACGAATCCCTGGAGGCTTACACTTATGTTCCCCTCCTTGGGGCGGAAGACGCCGCCCGCCGGGGAGAAACCAACTTGGGCGACCTGTGGACGGACGCCCTGCGCTGGTTCGCGGCCTCCGGCGCGATCAACGAATATTTTGAGGAAGACGACGTCGCCGCCGGCAATACCGAAATCGCCGTGGACAGCGGCCACATCGTGGCCCTGTGGAACGGCGGCAACCTCCGCGCAGACGTTTCGGAGGGCAAATTCGGCGCCGAGCAGCTGGCCCAGGTCCTGCCCTACCCCAACAAGGTGGCCGTGGTCTATATGACCGGCGCCCAACTGATGGAAGCCCTGGAAGCCGCCTCCCAGGCCCTGCCCTACGGCGAAGAGACCGCCGACGCCTGCGCTTCCTTCATGCAGGTGTCCGGCCTCCAGTATACGGTGAACACCGCTGTTTCCTATGACCGCGGCGAGCCCTATAACGACAAGTGGTTCAAGGCCGCTTCCCTGGGCCGGGTCGCCATCGACGAAGTGAACGGCGCGCCTCTGGAGCCGGAAGCCCTGTACGCCGTCATCACCAGCAACGCCAACCTGAACGGCATGGATTCCTCCTATATTTTTAAGGAAGCCGCCGAGGAAAATGAAAAGAGCACCGTCACCACCGCCGTGGTACGGGACGTGATCTGGCAGTACATCTCCGGCGAGCTGGACGGCGTGATCGACGAAACCTACGCGCAGGCCAAGGGCCGGATCACCGTCCGCTGAACGGTATAGGCGTTTATCTCATCTTATTTTTTCGGCAGCGGGCCGGCCTTCCGGCCTGCCGCTGCCCTGTGTATATTTGGAGGCTTCACCATTGCGTCCTCAGCTTGAAAGTGTTCTCCATGAAGTGGAAAAGGTCATCGTCGGCAAGCGGGAGGCCATCAGCAAAATCCTGACGGCTCTGCTGGCGGACGGCCACGTCCTCTTGGACGACGTGCCTGGCGTGGGCAAGACCTCCCTGGCGGTCGCCCTGAGCCGGGCGGTCGGCTTTTCCTTCCAGCGCATCCAGTTTACCCCGGACGTCCTGCCCTCCGACCTGGTCGGCTTTTCCATGTACGACAAGGCCAGCGGAGACTTTGTGTACCGCCCCGGGGCCATCAGCCGCGCCCATCTGGTGCTGGGGGACGAAATCAACCGCGCCTCCAGCAAGACCCAGTCCGCCCTGCTGGAAGCCATGGAGGAGCGCCAGGTGACGGTGGACGGGAAGACCTATCCCCTGGAAACGCCCTTCCTGGTCATCGCGACCGAAAACAGCGTGGGCACGGCGGGGACCCAGCCCCTCCCCTACGCCCAGATGGACCGTTTTCTGATCCGCCTGTCCCTGGGCTATCCCGATTACGAGGCGCAGATGGCCATGCTCAGAGACCGGCAGGACCAGGACCCCCAGGAAACGGTGGTCCGCGTCATGGACCGGGAGGAATGGATCGCCCGGCAGCGGGAAGTCCGGGCCGTGACTGTCAAGGATGCCATTTTGGACTACATCACCCGGCTGTCCATGGCTTCCAGAGACCATGAAAAAACGGAGGTCGGCATCAGCCCCCGCGGGGCCCTCTGCCTGGGCAGGATGGCCAAGGCCTGGGCCTATCTGGAGGGCCGGGATTATGTCACCGGCGCGGACGTCCAGGCGGTGTTTGCCGACGTCTGCGCCCACCGCCTGCTGCTCAAAGAAAACGCCGGCGTCACGGTGCAGGAGGTCCTTTCCGACCTCATCCGGAAAACCGAAAACCCGGACCGCCGCGGCCTCTTTCCGGGGCTCAGAAAGAAATGAGGAGGCGGTGGATCGGCGGAGCGGTCTGGCTTTTTTGTGCCGCCTGCCTGTACTTTTTTGAAAACAATACCGGCACGAGGATCGTGCTCTTTTGCTCCCTGGCGGTCTTTCTGGCGCCACCGGTGCGGGCCGCGTTTTTCGGCGCGGATGCGTCAAGGGGCGAAGACCGGACGATGCGGCGGACCGTCAAGAACTTTTTTTCCCAACCCGAAGAAGAGGAGCCGGGCGACGTCCGCCTCTACCAGCCGGGGGACCCGGTCCGTCGGATCCACTGGAAGCTGTCCGCCAAGCGGGGCGAGCTGCTGATCCTGGAAAGCGAGGCCGTCACGGATTCCCGGGAAGAAAAGCGGATCGTTCCCTCCCCGGAGACTTCCGGAAAGGAGCGCTTTCGTGCGCGAGTTATCCGGTGGATGATTGCCCTGGTCCTGGTCTCTGTTGCTCTGCTCTTTCTTCTTCCCCAGGCCCGCCTGGGGACGCAGGCCCTGTGCAACCGCCTGTTCGCCGCCAGCGAAGCGGTAAACGCCTACGCCTACCGGTATTACCCCGTCCCGGAGGGGCAGAGTACCGCGCTTGCCTGCGTTCTGCTTTCCCTGTTTGCCGGAGCGCTGATTGGCCTGATGATGCTCTCCACCAGCCGTCTGCTCCCCCTGGTGCTGATGGCGGCGTGTACGCTGTTTCAGGTCTATTTCGGGCTGGCGCTTCCCGCCCTGATTCTCGTTCCCCTGTACAGTTTGTTCGCCGTTCTTTTGATGCGGCGGCCGGTGTTGAGGAGCGATCTCCTGGCCTTCGGCGTCCTGGTGCTTGTCCTTTCCCTGGTGACCGCCCTCCTGCTGCCCGGTGTGGATCCCGCAACGGAAAGAGCATCCGAAGCGGTCCGGGATCGACTGAGCGAGCTGTCCCAATCCGTCACGGGGACGGTCGCGGAGGCACCGGAAGGAGAGACGGAGACCCGTCACATCCATCCCCGGTCCCTGGCGGAAGGAGAACAGGCGGCGCGGGCCGGGAGGACATTCCAACTGGTCACCGCCCTGGAAAAGCAGATTTCTCAGCCCCAGTGGGTGGACTGGCTGAAGGTCCTTCTGCTGGTGATCCTTTCTTCCCTGCTGCTGATCCTGCCGTTTACGCCCTTTCTCCTTTTGAACGCCCGGAGGAAAAAGGCCAGGGAAGCAGAGAAACGCTTTCAGTCGGAAGATACAGCGGAGGCGGTCCGCGCGGTTTTCTCCCGGATCGTCCAGTGGCTGGACGCTACGGGGCGGGGCGGCGGGAACCGCCTGTACCGGGACTGGCCCCAGACCTTTTCCGGCGACCTCCCCGAAGGCTATGCCAAGCGCTTTGCCCGCTGCGCGATGGATGTGGAGGAAGCGGCCTACAGCACCCATTCCCTGCCGGAGGAAAAGCGGGCCCGGGCCCTGGAACTGCTGCGGGAAACGGAAAGGGCCCTGTGGAGCGCCGCGGACCTCAAACAGAAATTCCTTCTCAAATACTGGATGTGCTTATGCGAATGAAAAAGAAAAAGCTCCTCTGTCTTTTCCTGCTGCTGGCCCTCTGCCCCGTCCTTGCCGGATGCCGGGTGCGGACCTCGGTAAGCGGGAATTTAGAAAGCGCTTCGGCCATCCCAACGGAAGCCCTCTCCCTCCCCGGCGCTCACCCCGGCGTCGAAGCCGAGCCCACGGAGCCCAGGGACGAACAGAAAAAGAACGAAGAAACAGGCGGGCAGACAAAGGAAAATCCGGAATCATCCCGAAATGAATATGATGAAAGCGCTCCCGCCCTCATCGTCCCGGAAACGGACCGGACCCTGGCCCGTCAGGGAGAAGGCGGCGGCGCTCCTCGGACGGACGAAAACGCTGAAAGCTCCGCCGATCAGGAGAGCACCGAAGCAAAGGACACCGCCACCCTGACCGCCGCGGCGGAGGACGCAGAGAAGATGGGCGTATCAGAAGACGCCCGGGAAGCGGATTCCGCCCTGACCTATTTTACCGTCCTGCTCCGGGACCGGCTGAACTCCCTGTTTGAGTGCAAGCGGCTCAACCTCTACTGGGAAGAGGCGGAGGACCATGTGACGGTGCACAAGACCTCTTTAGCGCACCGCCTGATTCTGGACGCCGGCGCGTACGACGTATCCGCCCGCCTGCTCCCGGAAAACCTCCGGGTGGACGACGGATGGATCGGCCGGAAAAACCCCCAAATCATCGTCAAAATCGTGCCTGGCGGCGTCCTGGGCGCCGGGGCCGTTTCTACATCGGCGGCGCGGGGCGTATACGCGGAGCTCCTTTCCCGGTCGGGCTGGTCAGCCATCGACGCGGTCCGAAGCGGCCGGGTGCTCCTGATCTCTGAGGAGCTGCTCCAATCGCCCCATCTGCAGACGGCGGCCGCGCTGATCATCGCCAAGACGGCCTATCCGGACCTGTTTTCCGACGTAGGTCTAAAGCAAGCCTTGGACATGCTGGGGCAGGAGGGGCAAGGCATCATTCCCACGGGGATTTTCTATTATCAACCACAGGGAGGCATTGGATGAACATCCTGGTCATTGACGGACAGGGCGGCAAACTGGGCCGAAAGCTCTTAGAGAGCATCCGCAAGGCCTGCCCGGAGGCGGAGATTACCGCCGTGGGCACCAACAGCATCGCCACGCAGAACATGCTGAACAGCGGCTGTGCCGACCACCTGGCGACCGGCGAAAACGCCGTGATCGTCGCCTGCCGGACCGCGCAGATCATCGTGGGCCCCTTCGGCATCGCCACCGCCGACGCCATGCTGGGCGAGATCTCCCCGGCCATGGCCAACGCGGTCGCTTCGAGCCCGGCCTACCGGGTGCTGATTCCCATGAACCTGTGCAGCACCTATATCGCCGGGGTCAGCGCGGGCTCCGCCGCCATTCTGGAAGACGCGATGCGCCATATCCGCCAGCTGGTTTCAGGAGGGACGGACCAATGAACTCCCTCAGAATCCGAAAACTGGTTTATACGGCCCTGTACCTGGCCATCGCCATGGTGCTGCCCTTCCTCACCGGCCAGATCCCGCAGATCGGCGCCATGCTCAGCCCCATGCACATTCCGGTCCTTTTGTGCGGCTTTATGTGCGGCTGGCCCTGGGGACTGGCGGTGGGCTTTATTGCTCCGCTGCTCCGCTCGGTGCTCTTCGGGATGCCGGCCCTCTTCCCCGCCGCCGTCGCGATGGCCTTTGAACTGGCGGTGTACGGGGGGATGTCCGGCCTGCTCTACCGCCTGCTTCCCAGGAAGCCCTGGGCGGTTTACGCCGCTTTGATCATCGCCATGATCGCCGGGCGCGTGGTCTGGGGGGCCGTCCGGCTGGTGCTGTCGGGACTCTCGGGCACCAGCTTTACCTGGGCCCTGTTTATCGCCGGGGCCCTGACCAACGCCGTTCCCGGCATCATTCTGCATCTCGTCCTGATCCCCGTCCTGGTCATCGCCATGGAGAGGGCGGGGCTTTCCCTCAACCGCCATGGAGGAAACAGCCGATGAAAACCCTTTACCTGGAATGCGGCATGGGCGCCGCCGGCGACATGCTGACCGCCGCCCTGCTGGAGCTGACGAAAGACAAGCAATCCTTCGTGGACCAGATGAACGCCCTGGGCCTGCCCGGCGTCCATGTAAGCGCCGAGGCGGCCGTCAAGTGCGGCATCACCGGCACCCATATGAAGGTGACCGTGAACGGCGAAGAGGAAGAATCCGAAGACGTGCACGAGCATCCTCATGATCATCCGCATGATCACGAACATGAGCACCATCATGAGCATGAACACGAACACGGCCACGAGGGCGGCCATGAGCATCATCATCACCATCACGCTTCCCTTCAGGACATCGAAGGGATCATCGATAATCTTCCCGTGTCCGGCCGGGTAAAGGCGGACGCCAAGGCCGTATACGCCCTGATCGCAGAGGCGGAGAGCGCCGCCCACGGCCGTCCAGTCAGCGAGATTCACTTTCACGAGGTCGGCACGATGGACGCCGTGGCGGACGTCGTGGCCGTCTGCCTGCTGATGGAAAAGCTCTCCCCGGACCAGGTCGTCGTCTCCCCCGTCCACGTGGGCAGCGGATACGTGCGCTGCATGCACGGCATTTTGCCTGTGCCTGCCCCGGCGACGGCGCTGATCCTCCGCGACGTGCCCACCTACGGCGGGCAGGTGCAGGGCGAGCTGTGCACGCCCACCGGGGCTGCCCTGCTCAAGCACTTCGCCACGCGCTTTGGGGACCGGCCCGTTATGAAGACCCAGGCCATCGGCTACGGCATGGGGAAAAAGGATTTTGAGCGGGCCAACTGCGTCCGCGCCTTCCTGGGCGAAAGCGAAGGAGAGCGCGAAGCCGTCACCAAGCTCGAGTGCAATCTGGACGACATGACCGGCGAGGACATCTCCTTTGCGATGGAGCGGCTGTTTGAGGCCGGGGCGAGGGACGTCTACACCCAGGCCATCGGCATGAAGAAATCCCGGCCCGGCGTATTGCTCTGCGTAGTCTGCCTGCCCGAGGATGCCGACCACCTGGCGGACATCATGATGAAGCACACCACCACCCTGGGCATCCGCCGCCAGGACCTGAGCCGCTATGTGCTCAGCCGCAGCGTGGAAACCGTTCCTACTTCCCTGGGCGACGTCCGCGTCAAACATGCCCGCGGCATGGGAACCGACCGGGAAAAGCCCGAATATGAAGACCTCGCGGCCCTGGCCGCCCGGCACGGCCTTTCCCTGGAGCAGGTCCGCCGGGAGCTTTGGCGTTCAGAGGAAAAATGAGACTTAAAAAGGAGCGTCCCTTTCAGCCATGATGAAGGAATATACATTCGCCTACGGCGAAAAAACCGTCCGCGCGGCCCTGCCGGAAGAGCAGGTGCTGGGGGTGCTGACCGGGAAATCCGTCCCCCCGCTCCCCGATATCGGTAAAGCGCTCTTTGAGGCCCTGGACCGTCCGCTGGACGCGGAGCCCTTGTCGGCATTTGCCCAGAAGGGCCAGCGTGTCGCCGTCGTCATCAGCGACATCACCCGTTTCTGGATGCGGCAGGACCTGGTGCTCCCCCACCTGATCCGCTATCTCAACGAGCGCTGCGGCGTACCAGACCGGGACATCGTGATCGTCGTCGCCACCGGCACCCATGAGCACGGCACCGAAGAAGAGATGAAGAGGCTGATCACGCCGGAGCTGTTTGCCCGCGTCCGCTCCCTGTTCCACGACTGCCGGGCGGAGGACCTGACCGAAATCGGCGTGACGGCCCACGGCAACCGGGTGCTGATCAACCACGAGGTCGCTGCGGCAGACCGGGTGATCTGTCTTGGTGCCTGCTCCCACCACGTGATGGCCGGCTACGGCGGCGGCCGCAAGAGCATCCTGCCCGGGGTCAGCGCTCTGTCCACCATCCGCTACAACCACCTGTTTTCCCTGGACGAAAAGGAATTCAGGTCCAGCTCCCTGATCGGCAACTGCGTCACCAAGGGCAACCCCCTCAATGAAGACATGTGCGAGGCCGCTGGCCTGCTCCCCCATCTGTTCATGATCAACCTGGTCATGAACGCGGACATGAAGCTGGCCGCCATCACCGCGGGGCATTACCTCAAGTCCTGGGAAGAGGGCTGCCGGCTGATCGACAGCTATTACAAAATTTCCGTTCCGCAGAAGGCGGACGTGGTCTTTGCCAGCTGCGGCGGCTTCCCCAAGGACATGAGCCTCTACCAGGGCACCAAGTGCATCGACAACGTGGAATTCTGCCTGAAAAAAGGCGGCACGCTCATCCTGCTGATGGAAGCGCGGGACGGCGGCGGGCCGGAGGAATTTTTCGGCTGGAACCAGAACCTCCTGGACGGCACGTTTGAAGAGCGCCTGCGCAGCCGCTTTACGATTCCCGGCTATATTTTCCTGCTGAGCTGCGAGCAGGCCCGGCGCTACCGGATTCTGCTGCTCTCCACCATCCCGGCGGAAACCCTGCGCCCCATCGGCATGGAGTCTTACCAGGACATGGACGCCTTGCTTCAGGCGGCGGACCTGAAAGGCAAATCCATCTACGTCATCCCCAATGGAAACACCGTGATGCCCATCCCGCAGGAAGCTTAAAGGAGGCCCCATGAAGCATCTCTCCCGGCGGATCAAGGAATCCGTCCCCATGAGTTTCAGCGTCGCGGAGCTCAGGCGCAAATACCCGGACCTGATCAACCTGAGCATCGGCGATACGGACTTTACCACAGATTCGCGCATCATCGCCTCCGCCTTTCAGGACGCACAAAACGGCTACACCCATTACGGGGATCCCCAGGGGGATCCGGATCTGATCGCCGCCGTGATGAACGCCTGGCGGGAAGACTACGGCCAGGAGCTGGACAAAAAGAACGTCCTGATCACCGCCTCCAGCTGCCTGGGGATGGGCCTGCTGATGCTCGCCCTGATCGACCCGGGCGACGAGGTGATCGTCTTTGGCCCGTACTTTTCCGTCTACCGTTCGCAGATCGAGCTGGCGGG